>Ga0114979_10002731_pt1 | contig 11879 bp, 14 predicted proteins | sample S_140625_EF_Meta_FD_87315 | JGI IMG/M metagenome (GOLD analysis project Ga0114979, IMG submission 87315) | Freshwater microbial communities from Lake Simoncouche, Canada to study carbon cycling - S_140625_EF_MetaG | ecosystem: Environmental > Aquatic > Freshwater > Lake | place: Lake... | reverse complement strand
CTCTTGAGTGTCTGATACTAATTTTCGTCCTTTGGCTACTAAACCTTTGAAACCTATATAATTTTTAACTATGGCGGATCTATATGGAATGGAAAATTCAGGTGGCATATAACCGTCATGAACAACTGTTTTTTTTTCTTCATGAAAAGTTCCAGCATCAACCTTTCCATGAAAATATCCCATAAATACACAATTCAGTTTCTTTTCAATACCTAATTCTTCGATAATATGGAATAATTCCAATGTAAAAAACCGATCGATATATAGTTCCGATATACGAATACCGCCATAGGAACCATAGGCTGAACGAATTTCCAATTCCGAAAAGATATTATCACATGGATGATCTACACATAGTAATTTTTTACCTTCGTCTTCCCACATTTGATCCTCGTATTTTTTCATAATATTGTCATATATCATTGATACTAAATCCGTATCCATTTTATATGAGTTATCTGAATCAGATTTTTTGCCGGTTAAATCTAAAAAAAGGAGCCTTTTACCTCTATATGAACTTTCATCGTGGGGTTGATATCGATAACTTTCACATGGTGATGGCGGTTTATCACGAAATGGTTCTTTAAAATGCGTTTCCCATATTATTTTACTACGTTCATATGCATCATGTTCTTTGTTACAATAATTAATAGAATGGTCTAGAGATGTTGCATACCATACAGGTTCCAATATATCCATTTTGCCTTCTTCGTTATCGTCCAGGGTTGGGCGACTTGTCGTTCTAGCTAGGGGAACACCGTCTAATTTAAAATTTTTACTATTTTTACCTTTTTCTGAATAATATTCAATCGAACCTGTTCTATAAATTGATTCGAAACCGTATTCTCTTTGCAATTGAGAAAATGGCTTCAATTTCTCAATTATTTTCGATTTGATATCACCTGGCGTAAAAATAGATGATAATAGATTCATTCTTATTTTATATAGATAAATAAATTACACGTCATCGCAACCCCTAAATAGGTATCGTGATCTTTTACATTGGTTTCGCGCATTGCATATTGCTGCCCACATGTGGGATCTTCACAATTGACATCACTACATTTTCGCACGTTTGATTCAGAATCCTCAAAAATTTCGGTACAAGAATGATAATAGTCAAAACCATAATCCATGGGTGGAACATGAGGAACCAAATCTTTTGCATGAACTACGCGCCAAAGTGGGATGCGATTATTGACAAATCTCGAATAATTGTAATCTCCAACACGGGGTTGTCCGAAATTATAAACGGCGATTTTTCCCGGATCTATTTTGGTCGCCAGTTCCATTCCAACCAGTTGAGCAACGGCCGCACCATAAGAATGACCGGTTACAATAATGGATTTTGCGTTATGAATCGTATCTGAATTCCTGATTTGATCCATGATACTCAGTGCCGAATTGTAAAATCCCTTATGGACTTTACAATGACATTCTGGAAATGTCGTATATTCGACTTTTTTGATTTCCGCATCTTCGATCCAATTTCGTATGGAACTCGATCCTCGAAAAACGATGTACAATGACGAATCTGATGATGATCCTATTGACGGTAAAACCCCCATGTATCCTTGTATATCCGTTTTGCCTTTATCATGAATCACATCGGTTAGTTTGAATCCTGTAGCGGATCCAGTAAATACGATTTTATCATAATCCTTTTTTTCACAATATGCATACGAACTTAGAATGGCGGATATATTGGCGTGTAATTGAGAAAACGGAGTAAAAGATAAAAATCTCGATATCAACGGAAAAAATAAAAATAAACTACCTATGTAATTTCGCATAATTGTCCAAGATCCTTATATTAGATCCTACGAAAATAACTTCTAGATCAAATCAATACAATTGGGATGACATGATTGTTTTACGTATTCGTCGTTCGGTTCTCGCATCCGTTCGAATCCATCCACATGATAAATCGACATATGCAATATTTGTGGCTCCCAATCCGGCTAATAATTCCAAGATTTCGTATAAGGATATTTCATCCGTATGGACTCCAACCATTTCCAATAATTCGAAAATATCCAGAGTTTCTTCTTCATTGCCACTCATTATAACGATTTTGTTGAAATATTTTGCGGATTCTAGACTTTCCGTATTTTCCATGTTTTTCAAATCGTCGGGTTTAAATCGGTAAAATATTTTATTTATAAATGTGGCCTTTTTTTGACTAAAATGGACCCTATTGAACATTTGGTCGCTATAATTTTGGAATTTGTTCAAATACTTCGCATTCGAATCGGTCGATGAAAGTTTTTGTTCCATGAGTATTTTATGATGGCATTGATTCGCCGAAATAAGGCGTTTTTGGATCCTATTTACAAAATACCACATATTTTTTTCATTTATCTCGCAATTCGCAATTTCATCGAAGACTTTTTGTGTCAAATATTCGGAATTTTCCAATGTCGAAATATTCGCGACTCCAGGTAAAACGGCACTTATTTTATGAAAATGTTCGATCCCTGGTGGTAATTCTTTTGTCATTTTATTGATATTGATATCTATATCCATGAGTTGATTATTTGATGAATCAACCTGTATCGGTATTTCGCCATGTGTGTTACAACATACGACGACTGTCTTGGGGAATGATTTGTTTGACATTGTTGGTTTAGTTTTGATTGTGGGATAAAATTGATTTTCCTTTTGCGAATCAATTTTACAAAACACCCCCCCAAAAACCTTCAAAATTAATACCGAAAATGGTCTCTAATATCAAGCAATCAACTATTCGTTTTCATAATGGAGAGATGCATCCAACATCCAGTGGCGATCCCTGGCAATTTGGAATTCTCGAAATGGAGATGGTCGAAATGCCATTTACCAAGACCCCTATTGTAATTGTCTTTAGTATTGATATGTCTGGATCTATGTCGGATATCGGACGAGACAGAAAATCCAAGATGCGGCATGTTAAAACGACATTTAAAAATATGATGACATTTATCGCAGAGTCCGACGTCGAAGTTAATATTCAAGTCGATGCATTCGATGATTGTGTCGAACATATTATCGATATGACGCGGGTGACGACTGCAAATTTGGAAGAACTAATTCGGGCAGTGGAAAAACTCGAACCTCGTAATGGCACAAATATCGAAATCGCGCTGCGTAATGCAAGATCGGCCCTTCAAAAATATGTCAATGAACTTGACCAAGAAAAATCGGCATACAAAATGTTCCATATCTTACTGACTGATGGAGATGCAAATGAGGGAGAAACTGATCCACGCGAATTATCTCAAATGATACTATTTGACGGATTTTGTTCCAATATATTTCTGGGAATTGGCGCAGGTCATAATGTAGAAATGATGAAGACTTTTGCTGAAATTCCGCGGTCCGATTATCGCTTTATCGATAGTGGAAAAAAAGCGGGCATGGTTTATGGCGAGATTTTGCAACGTATTTTACGCCCAGCATTAGAAGATGTTCGCGCGGAAATGATTGACGTGGATAGTGAATTGTTTGACTGGAAATCGTGCCAATGGGTTCGGACATTGAATGAGGATGTTATTGATAGCGAAACAAAGCGTGTTTATCATATTCGATCCAAGAATCCGTCGTTGATTGAATGTAATATTTTCGGTAAAAATTGTGGTGTCGATGAGGATGAGGATTCCAATCGCTTATTGATGACGGTCTCATGTAATCAACCGCCAGATGATTTGCGAAAATATATGTATAGACAGCGTGTTCTGGAATTATTACATGAATGTAAATCAATCAAGGAGATAAAGAGAATACGTGGCGATGGTAGAAACGGGCATTTTCTTGATGATTTGGAAGAAGAAAACGCCGTAGATAAAATCGACGAAAAAAAAAGGAAACTCGCCAAATTGTTTCGATCAATGCGAAAATATATGCGTGCGAATGAGTTGATGACGGATAATTTCATGAGGACTTTGTGTGAAGATGTTGTTGTAGCCTATAAAACAATAGGAACATCTTTAGCAGATATGCATATAACATCTCGTGAAAATTCACAGGGGAGACAATGTTCATGTACAACACAAGTTGAAGATGAACCGTTACAACCTCCACCACTACTAAGGAGACAATATGCTTTTCCACCGATCGATATACAAGAAACGGATTTAAATAAAACTTTGCTCCCTCATGATTTCGATAAAGATATTGAAAATGCAAAATATCAAACAGTATTTTCGAGTCCCAGAACAAAAAATGTCCCTTTGCATTTAATGCCGCAAGAACCTGTAGAACCTGAAAATAAAACCGAAAATAAAACCGAAAAGCAAATAGAAGTAGATGAGGATAGTATTGATCAATATATACTGGAGAGTACGAATAAAAAAGCGGATGATATGATAAATAATTCGGCATATTTAACACCGGGAAGAATACAATTAATGAGAGCTGTTAGCGGACCTTCAAAATAACGACGGATTACAATTTCCGTAACATTTCCCTTTATAATAATACATATCGCGATTTTGCACTAAAAAATTACTATATGCGGATTCGACTAAAGGTCCTTGTTCATTTCCCGCAACACATGTTTGACCGCCTAATAAAACACAACAATCGGTAGATGCGCAAACATTGCTCGGAAGAGAATTGCACATCGCATTTTTTTTGATAGTATCATTTACATATTGCTGACAAAACCCGCCTTGTAAATAGGGGGCCGATGTAATTGGAGAAACTAAACTCGTATTGGTAGTTGAACTATTATAAATCGAATCCGTGTTTTCCTTAAAATTGGAATTATAGGCGAATGACCCAGGTTGATACCAATATCCCGGAATATTGTATTGTTGAATATTATTGTTTGACACGGTTTTGGGATTTAGTGTTTGACCTTCTCCAAGTAAATTATAATTTAGCTGAACGTTGCTTGGATCATTTACATTAATAAAATTGTTTGGATCATAATTGGGAGCCAATGAATTTGCGCAAATATCTACCTGATTCTCTAAATCGACTCTGTCATTTTGTTGTTTAACTGCAAAATATAACATACAATCATCATAATCGCTACCACCTAGAGTACATTGATTCGAATTGGTTAGACCTCCAAATTTTTGTGTCAATTCTTGGATAATGGATTTTGACATGGGAGAAGACGAAGGTGAATAAGTTATATTTACGGTTGGTGTTGCCGTTGCCGTTGGTGCAGTTGCAGTTGCAGTTGCAGGTGTTAAACCTTCCTTAAGGTTGAGTGACAATAAATAGACAATTGTCAATAAAATGAGAACGACAATAACAATAATTATGTGCGTTTCAGTAAAAAATGATTTTGCCATATATCGCGATTTCTAAATGGATTATTTGTATTATTTAGATATATTTTTTGGTTTTCATCAATTGTCTAAAAATTGATTAAAGATAATATTTTACACTGATTATAATATAAGATCCCAAAAAACAATGATTATTCCGGTTAAATGCTTCACGTGCGGAAATGTCTTGGCAGACAAATATAGGTTTTACCAAGAGGAGGTGCGTAAGATCAAGATACATCGAGGACAACAAGTGGAAAAGGTCGTTTATTTGACAAAACAGGTTATGGATAAAACGCCCGAAGGGGAAGTTTTAGACAAATTAGGGTTGAACAATGTATGTTGCCGACGTCATATGCTTACACATGTAGATATTGAATAAATGAAACAAATATTTACTATACCAGTGAAAAAAATACTCTATGGTTCTATATATAATGATTGGCAAATTAATACTTTTATATATTATACAAGCATTACACATACTTATATGCGTTATCGCTTTATTAGCACCGTATTTAAGCAACAATGTATTATATTTGAGTATATGTATTTTTTATTACATTAGTATTGTGTCATTATGGAACATATTCGGCAAATGTTTTTTAACCGTTATTGAAAATAAAATTGCTGGTAAAAATCCTTCAAGTAATTCGTGCGTTTCTAGTTTAGTATCTAGGTTATTTGGTTCTCATACAGAAGTATTATTTTCCTTAATTCCTTTATTTAATACAATTGTGTGTTTATTAAAAATTAACGGAACAATATCCATCACTATAATATAAGTATTCATCTGTTCAAACCGAATATATGACCCTTAAATACAAAATAAGCGAAAAAAGAAAAATCAAAAACACCAAAAATGCAAAAACACGTAAATTTAAAGGTGGAACCACTCCGAATATACCTATAAATTTTTGTGATATTCCGCCCGACAAATATTATCCGTACAATAATACCGGAGGAATGCCGAATCCAGTCGATGCGCGGGTCTTGATGGGTGGAGGGAAAAAGACCAAAAGAAAAAGTAAAAAAATGGTGAAAAAAATAAAGGGTGGGGCTCTAAGTTTAAGTTCATTTTTTCCATCAAGCACTGTCGCTAATACGACAGACATTCCAGGATATGGTGCCGCTATAAATACACGTAATTTACTATCGGGAAGCGCACCTGTTGGAGGGCAACCTGGTATGTCCTATAAGCCTTTAGTCAATACATTGGTTTAGCCATTATTCTCTATTCGTGCATAAATGTATTTATGCACGAAAAGGATATAGGTCTCTCAAAGAGGGTGGGTGTTTTGTATCCATACACATATTTAGTTTGCGGATACAAAAACACGGATAGACCTTATAGATGGATAATTTCTGACACCTTATATATAAATATAACCAATCTTAGATGGCACCTATTGGACTTCGAGACTTATGTACCCCCGCCTATGTGTATTTGGTAATATCGGTTATTACGATTGTCGTGATTCTTTACCAAAATAGAGGCAATCCCTTACAATATTGCGTAGGAAATTTAACATGTTCTGTTCCAAGTGTAACAATGATCTTTATCGTTAAAGTGATTTATATCTTGTTTTGGACCTGGGTTCTCAATATTATTTGTCGATCGGGTGGAACTGGAATAGCATGGTTTATTTTACTATTGCCATTTATTTTTATGTTTATCTTCATCGCCCTCTTTTTTGTTACAAATGAAGTCGATTATCATTAGGTCCAAAGATAACCGAAAAATTGATTTAAATATGTTGTTTGTCTATTATATATAAACAACATACCCACATAATAGTAGATACAATGATAATGAACCCCAAGATTTCCAATATTTCCGAGGAGCGCGATATTTATCGTTTTACCCTGAGTGGAATCAATGTCAGTTTTGCCAATGCCATCCGCCGAACTATTTTATCCGATATTCCTATAACAGTGATCGAAACAGATACGGCTGAGAATAATAAATGCATTGTGCATCATAACACTGGCCGTCTTCATAATGAAATTATCAAACACCGTCTCGGTTGTATTCCTATACATACAAAAGAGTTGGATCTATTACCCGATAAATACATATTAGAGGTAGATGTCACCAATGATACCGAAAATATCGTATTCGTGACAACCGAACATTTTCGCCTGAAAAACAAGGAAACTGGAAATTATTTGACCAAGGAACGCACTCGCGAAATTTTCCCACCCAACCAACAAACAGCTATGTATATTGATTTTGCACGTTTGCGTCCAAAGATGGGTGAGGGTCTTCCTGGCGAGCAATTGAGTTTGACTGCGGATTTTACGGTTGCAACCGCCAAGAAAAACAGTATGTATAACGTTGTTTCCAAATGTTCTTATGGAAACACACCTGACCAAACTAAAATCGTCGAGGCGTGGGATTCGATCGAAGCGAAAATGCGTTCCGATGGGAATTCTACTGAGGATATTGCGTTTGAAAAGCGCAATTATGAACTCTTGGATGCGCAGAGACAATTCGTGGAAGATAGTTTCGATTTTGTCATTCAAACATTGGGTATATATTCTAACCAAGAATTGGTATATAAAGCCTGTGCCGTTTTACAGAATAAATTTATCGATTTTATTCAAGCACTCGAATCCGATGTGGTTCCCATTTCTCCAAGCGAAACTACGATGGAAAATAGCTTTGATGTTTATTTGGAAGATGAAGACTATACCATGGGTAAAATACTGGAGTATATTTTATATGAAAAACATTATTTGGGGGACAAAACCTTGGCATTTTGTGGTTTCAAAAAGTTTCATCCCCATAACCGCGATAGCCGTATCCGCTTGGCTTTTGACAAAAAATCTGACAAAACCATGGTAAAACAATATTTCCGTGATGCTTGTGTTGATGCCCAAGATTTGTTTAAACGGGTGTATGCGATGTTTAAATGATTCGTCTAAACGCTGGAGGGAGTTTCAGTAAAATTGATTAGGATTTATATTTTTGTATTTTTTGTATTGTACAAATAATACAAAACAATGTTTTACCGAGAAGTTGAAGAAGAATCATTTCCAATTGAATTAAACCCGGTTTCAAAACCCCCAGATTCTAGCGGTTGTTCATATATTGAAATAAAAAAGGAAATGACACTTTTACAAAGATTTTCACAATATTTTCGGTGTTTTACACATCAACCTACAGATAAAATGCAATTAAAAAATATTACATGGAAAGATACCAGCATATTTGTTCCACCCGTCACTGAAGGACACGTTATCAAGGTTTATGACGGAGATACGATAACTATTGCAACACAATTGCCTATAAAAAATACACCCATTTATCGATTCTCGGTGAGATTGGCGGGAATTGATTCTGCTGAAATGAAGGGGAAAGGTTTTCATGAAAAGGAGGTCGCTATCCAAGCGAGAGAGACATTGACCAAGAAAATCATCGGACAAACTGTCCGATTGAAAAATGTTTCTCTGGAAAAATATGGTCGTCTTTTAGCGGATGTTTATTTGGATAATTTACATATTAATCGTTGGATGGTGGATCAGGGTTTGGCAGTAGAATACGATGGTGGTACCAAGAATCGCCCTCCTGAATGGGATTGATACGATTATGTTTTGCCCATTCTTTACGAAACATTTTATGTACAAAAAACGATACTTGTAAAAGAGAATAATATGTGTATATCACAATACCACATCCAAATGGTGATATTACTATAGCCACAATGGGTTGTAAAATATAAATACGAAGGATCACATTGCATATTTGTAATAAAATGCTCAACAAAAGACCATACATTGGATACCATGACAACCAATAGTTGAAGCGATTTACAAATTCGACAATGACATCAATATCATTTTTTAACATGGAAATATAGAGACAGATAGTTACAGAAGAACATAATAGACCAAACATAATAAATATTTCAGTAACTGCGAAAATCAAAAACGTTTGTTGAATTGTGTTTGACTCCGACCCAATAGGATTCCCAATAGGATTTATCAAATCATTGAGCGAAAATGCCGAGAGCAAACTGAAAACGATTGACATGGTCGAAATATAATTGGTAATGTTTTTCTTGATTTTTTCGGCGGTTTGTGTCAAAAGACAACTGAGCCATAAATATTCACCCCTTTCACGATTTTCAATTGCGCGGTTTATGGTGATAAAATAATGGTGTGATAATGTTTCTACCGAGATATCCATACAACCAATAATATTGTTCCATGAAAATATGTATCTATATATTTTCATGGAATGATAAAATTGAATTCGAATAGGGATCGGCAGATTATGATAATAAACACATCAACAAGACAAATCGCACTAAAATGGAAAAACGCATCAATACCAAGGTCGAAGAATATATCAAGGAATTCAAGGATGGAATTCGCAATAAAGCACTTGAATTGGGACTATCAAATGATGACCGTTTGGCTGAATTGATGGAATATGTCTATGATTTTAACCGTCTTACTTTGGAAAAAGACGATTTCATTAAGCGCAAACGTGTGAAAAATTCGATCCCTGAATTGAATCGTTGTGTCGCAAAACGCGCCAACGGGGAACAATGCACCCGCCGTAAAAAGGAGGGGTGCGAATTTTGCGGAACTCATGATAAGGGTACGCCACACGGAATGGTGCAAATGTGTGGTGATGAAACCGTAGCCTCACAAAAAATGGAGGTTTTCGCTGAAGAAATAAATGGTATTGTATATTATTTGGATAAACATAAGAATGTCTATAAGACGGAGGATATTCTTATGGAAAAAGAGAATCCACAAATTATCGCCAAATGGACGAAGACCGCAAATACCTATCAAATACCCGAATTGGGACTAGTCTGATGATCCTTTTGTCGTCTTTCTCACTATCGTTTCTTTGATGGTTTCTTCACGGTTATTTAATATAAATTCATTCACTTCTACTGCTTTGTCCATATCATCCGAATAATATGTAGATAAAATGTTTAGCAGTATTTTTTTTGTGATGGGTTTTTTAACGGTTGTTTTACTATAGCAGATACTTCCATCTTTTATATCAAAACAGTCGATTTCATTTTGTTTCATCACATCTACTAATTGTTGCGATAATCTGGTTTTTTCTTTTTTTCGGGTGGATTGTTCTTTTTGGAGCGCCTTTATTTGATTATCGAGTTTTACCCATTCACGTATTGTATTGACCAATTGTTCTTTTGTTTCCATTTTATATTATATTGTTATATAATATATTTTTAATTCTATTCATAATAATCTTTAATTATACGTCGATGAGAACTCACAATAAACGGATGAATATGTTTTTTCAACATACGGAACCGGTGACACCATATAGACAAATACAACAACAATCATTGTCAAGTATTATATCAAATCCTGCGACACAGACAACCACTGTAAGTGAAGATCCTTCAAAAAAAATCAGGTGGGGAGCTCCCACATGGTTCGCAATGCACACATTGGCTGAAAAATTAAAAGATGAATATTTTACACAGAAAAAAGATGAGCTGCTAAATATCATTTATAAAATTTGTATTAATTTGCCTTGTCCAGATTGTGCGAATCATGCGACCCAATATATGCAAAATATTAATTTTAATGCGATCACTACAAAAGAACAATTGAAAAATATGCTTTGGCAATTCCATAATGCCGTAAATACGAGAAAAAATTATTCTTTATTTTCTCGAGAAGAATTGGACGAAAAATATTCAAAAGCAAATACTTTGAATATTATTCAACATTTTTTTTATTTTTACGAACAGAAATATATTAATGGAACACGTCTGGATAGTAATAAAATTGCTCGAGAATTACATATCAAGGTGATTAAACAATGGATTATCGATAACATGAAATATTTTAACCCTTGATATCTATTCCCCAGATCTTAATCTCTATTCGTGAATAAATATATTTATGCACGAAAAGGATATAGGTTAAAGGGCGTTTTGGATACAAAAACACGGATAGACCTTAAGGTCTTGTAATTCAATAAAATATTATTTTACACAAATAAAACAATAAATATTATAAATATTATATATATATTCAATAATGCCTCATTGTTACAATCCTTCTATTAATAATCAAATAAATTATCAATTTCCTCGTATCTCACCTTTAGTTGGAAATCAAGGAGAACCTGGAGTAACTGGTCCTCAAGGAAATCAAGGATTTACTGGCGAGATCGGACCTGCTGGAAATGCATCAAATACTGGTGCAACCGGTTCTCAAGGAAACCAAGGATTTACTGGTTCTCAAGGAAATGAAGGATTTACTGGTCCTCAAGGAAATCAAGGATTTACTGGTTCAACTGGTTCTCAAGGAAACCAAGGATTTAATGGTCCTCAAGGAAATCAAGGAAACCAAGGATTTAATGGTCCTCAAGGAAATCAAGGATTTACTGGTCCTCAAGGAAATCAAGGATTTACTGGTCAAATTGGACTAGCCGGAACTGCATCAAATACTGGTGCAACCGGTCCTCAAGGAAATGAAGGATTTACTGGTCCTCAAGGAAATCAAGGATTTACTGGTCCTCAAGGAAATCAAGGATTTACTGGTCCTCAAGGAAACCAAGGATATACTGGTGAAATTGGTCCTCAAGGAAACCAAGGTTTTACTGGTGAAATTGGT
>Ga0114979_10002730_pt1 | contig 11883 bp, 8 predicted proteins | sample S_140625_EF_Meta_FD_87315 | JGI IMG/M metagenome (GOLD analysis project Ga0114979, IMG submission 87315) | Freshwater microbial communities from Lake Simoncouche, Canada to study carbon cycling - S_140625_EF_MetaG | ecosystem: Environmental > Aquatic > Freshwater > Lake | place: Lake... | reverse complement strand
GTATCTTGATTCAAACATCTTTCATAATATGAACGATTTACTTGATAAATACCAAGATTACTGGGATAAATGTGATGTATTCGTTATTGAAAAACAAATGAGTTTTGGAAAAACACATAACACAATGGCGTTAAAACTTGGTCAACACTGTTGGTCGTATTTCTCTATTCATTATGGTCGTTCTAAAGAGTTAGTGGAATTCCCTGCGTATTATAAAACACAAATTTTAGGTTCTACAAAGGATAAAAAAGTGACAAAAGCAGGTAAAGTAACGTATAAAGCGATAGACAAACCGAAACGTAAAAAATGGTGTATTCAAAAGGGTCTTGACATACTAAAAGATCGTGGTGATGAAGATACTACACAGATTATTACACGTAGTAAGAAGAAGGATGATCTTTGCGATGTTATATGTCAATTACAATCATTTAAGATATTAAAATACGTGGATGAACACAATTTTTAATTAACCAAATGAATCATAAAATTTTTAATAAATATTTATTAAAAATTATACGTTTACACACGTTTTTTATACTTTCTTTTTATCACCACTTCCACACCCATTATCCATAACCAACAACCCTTTTTCATCAAACCATTCCTGAATATTTTTACATAATTCTTCTTTCTTTTTCGTTCCCCAGTACAGAATCGTTATCATATCATGTGCTGTTAATTTATCTTTAACATCATCAAACATTGTATCAATATTTTTAAATTGTTTTATTAGATTCCATAACTCATCGGTATTCGTTAAAGAGGGCATTTTTACTTTTTTCTCACGACCAGTTAGTTTTTTATTCGCTTTACTTATCAGTTCATTCAAGTATTTTACAACTTGTTGTTCATCTGGTAGCGGTAACTTGAAATTGTTAATCACAATGTCATACAGAGTGCCAACGTTCCATGTAGAACATACTTTTCCACTCGTTTTCTTGTTCTTTTTCCCTTCTTTCATATCTACATCTGAAACATCACGTATACAAAACTTATCATTTTCTCTATTTAACTGTCCATAATAACCGTATGGGTTATTTTCCATATCAACGATATATTGTTTTTTAGAATCTAAGTATTTCTCTATATTTTCATCATCACAATCTTCCCATACATTATTGTTTAAACATCGTAATCTATCATCTTTATCATAAAGATATGATGAAATTAATACGCCGTCTATATTTTCATAGAAGTTGTTAAAATATTCAAGTAATATATCACGAGATTCTTTGTTCATTGTTACATCTTTTTGTTTTGCTATCAACGATTGTTCAATTATATATTCTACTATATCTGATGGTAATTTTTTGATTAACTTTCGTATTTCTATTATATTTGTAGATTTAAATATATTATCAACGATCATTGGTAAAGATTTATAATAAATAGGATCTATTATATCATTAAATGTATTGTTCATTATATTTATGTGTGGGTATTGAGTATAATAATCAGAAGATATCTTACCTTTTAACGATAAATTATCTATTAAAAAGTAAATATTATTTGATTCTTTAATATACGAAGTAAATCCGTATTTATTAATAACTACAATACTTTGATTAACCATTGTTCTTAACGCAGTTATGATTTCGAAATCATTATACTCTTCAAAATACGTTTTAATTGTGCTTAAATCCATACTAAATATTTTTCGAAAAATATCCTTAACATCAGAGATTATTTTCTGTATAACTTTGTCATTATAATAGAGTTGGTAAGTTGTGTAATCCAATTCATTTTTTAGTAATACTTCTTTGGAAATACCATCGCAGTTATAAATACAATCCATATATTCACATTCTCGTTCTCCATCCTTACCGACCAACATATTTCTTCTATACGTTAATGCACAATCAAAAGCAGATTCTTTTATAATTCTTTCAACACCTTTTATACTAATGTCTTTATCTTCGGAAAGTTCATACATCTGTAAATCCACCGTTTTTTCTATGTTTTTACCAGTAGATACTCGTTGATAAATATCGACTGTTGGGTTTTTTACACCTGATTCTATCAATAGCCTATGTGATCCTAAACGTAATCCTCTAGCAATTGCTTGTGCTGTTTCAGAATAATTAAACCATGGAGTTTGTATTTCTTCTATTTGAATGTTTTGAAACGAGAAGCCTTCCGATATTTTTCTAGATCCCATGATAACATTAATTATTTTACCACGAACGTTATCTTTTTTATTAAATCTATTGACAATATCACGGATTTGTGTTGTTGTAGACGTTACATTTGTTAATGATGCATATCTATACGCTTCATTACGATCTCTTTCTTTACCAGTTGCTTTAGAGAAACCGAAAAGTTCTAGAATAAGACCTAACAATATTATTCCTCCACCGTATACAAATTCATTATACACAAATACACATTTACCTTCTTCTTTAGCACGTAAAATATTACGGATCGTGTTTGCATATTTACTACTAAACTTTTCAAGTTTTTCCAGAGTTTCTTCATCAGTTTTACCCTTTATTTCGCTTCTTAATGCTGGACTTAACGAAAAAGATGTTAGAGACTTTTTATTCCCGTCATCATCAACTAAAATTCCTGTTTTATTTTTTTTAATGTTTTTTTCAAAACCTTCTTTACCAAATGTTTTATCTGGAAAAACAAAAAGTATCGCTTGTCTGGAATTAGAATATACACCTTCTTTATCACCTTTTACATCTAGATCATACGCTTCTTTGTATACTTTTTCTTGAAAGTCACTCATTTTATCAGCAACAACTTTGAAATGTTTCAGTGTTCCCATATGTTTACCTACATACTGTTTTTTCACATTCGATTCCATCGCTTGTAGAAATGATACTCTCCCTTTGAACGCTTTCTTCAGATCACTAATTTTGTCTTCCTTCGGTTTAAAAATGTTAGTTGATAGTTCATTAAAATATTCTTTAACAAACTCATCTCCCACAGGTAAAAATGGTTCTCCTGACCTAAGTGGTAGTATTAGATTCATAACGCTTGATATCTCTTTTACATTGTCTTTCATTGGTGTACCGGACATTAATAGTACCTTACAACCTTCTACAACATGTAAAAAACGAAAAAATTGATCGTATATATTTAATCCAGAAACTTTTTCTTGTATACGTAAATTATGAACTTCATCTATTATAATAACATGATTACTGTAATCTTTACGTAACACATCATCAGATACTTTTTTAATGTATTTAGCGAATGTTTCAAAAGTATTGAAACTATAATAATCTCGTATTGCTTTTTTCTTTCTATGAACTTGTTCTATTTTAGTTAAATTATCGTAATCTTCTGGAATATATCTACCATCAGTACATTTAAATATTAACTCATTCATGAAATTATTAACAAGAGCATCACCTTTTGCTAAGTATAATGCCCCTTTAAAACCTCCATCTGCTTTAATTTGTTCTATAGCACCTATAGCGGAGCATGATTTTCCTGTACCCATTTCATGTACTAAAAGCAATTGATCATAATTGGTATGTGATGTAAAAAAGCGTGCTATTATTTTTTGATGTTTTAACAATCCACCTACTTCTTCTGGAAAAGCCTCTGTTTTATCAAGTTTTTCATCATAGAACTCCTTTTTATGATAAACATTTTCATAGAACTCATTATTATAAGGATTAAAAAGGTCTTCTTTCTCTTGAACTATGTTTGGATATTTAGGTAAAAATTCCTTTATGTCATCTGTCATTTATTATTAAATAATGTATTTTTTTATACATTAATAATAAATGAGTCATAAAATGAAACAAATATTTATAGTATGTGGAGTGTTGCTTTTTATAATTATTATAATAGTAACGGTCTTATATTTTAATAAACGGAACATAAATAAAACTAAAGGATGCTATGATTCTGGAACTAATAGTTGTTCGAGTAACCCCAAGTGTGCTAAGGATAATACTTATATAAGTAATGAATTATGTGAAAATAACACTAAACGATGTTACGATTCTGGACGTAATACATGTTCTAACAATCCATTGTGTAATACGGATAATATGTATGCTACTGCTGAATTATGTGAAAATAACACTAAACGATGTTATGATGCTGTAAGTAATATTTGTTCTAACAATCCATCGTGTAATACGGATAATATGTACGCTACTACTGAATTATGTGAAAATAACACTAAACGATGTTATGATGCCGAAAGTAACACTTGTTTTAGCAATATAAATTGTGATGAGGCTAACTACTATAAGTCTGGATATTTATGTAATAATAGAACTAAGAGATGTTACGATTCTGGAAGTAACAGTTGTTCTAATAATCCAAATTGTGACACGAATAATATGTATGCTACAACAGAACTATGTGAAAAACAGACAAATAGATGCTACGATCCTATAGATAAAATTTGTTATAAAAATGATAACTGTGATTCAGATAAATACTACGATACAGCGGACTTGTGTGAAAATAAAACGAAGAGATGTTACGATGCTGAAACTAATAGTTGTACGAGTAATAAAGATTGTACTCCATCTAATTACTATGCATCTACTGCATTATGTGAAAAAGAAAGGAATAGGTGTTATGATGCTGAAACTAATAGTTGTTCTAATAATCCTGATTGTTTACCGATCAATTTGTCTACATCGATCAATGAATGTGAAAACAAAACCAAGAGATGTTACAATAAAGATAATAACATTTGTGAATACAATAAACGGTGTAAAAATTTGTATGATACAACAGAGGAATGTGAAAAACAGACAAATAGATGTTATGATTCTGAAAGTAACAGTTGTTCTAATACAAAGTGTACAAAGACTAATATGTATGACACTCCAGAACTATGCGAAAAACAGACAAATAGATGTTATGATTCTGAAAGTAACAGTTGTTCTAACAATACAAAGTGTGCAAACACTAATATGTATGGAACATCAGAACTATGCGAAAAACAGACAAATAGATGTTATGATTCTGAAAGTAACAGTTGTTCTAACGATACAAACTGCGATTCTAGTTTATTTTTCGATACATTAGAATTATGTGAACAACAAAAATCTTATAGATGTTATGATGCTGAAAGTAACACTTGTTCTATTAATATAAATTGTGATAAAGATAACATATATAAAATAGACGAGTGTGAAAAACTAAGAAATAGATGCTATGATTCTGAAAGTAACATATGTAAAAGTAAGAGTAAAAAGGATTGTAGCACAGGTTTGTCTACATCAGTATCCGAGTGTGAAAAACTAAGAACTAGATGCTATAATTCTGAAAGTAACATATGCGAAAGTAAGAGTAAATCGGATTGTAGCACAAGTTTGTCTACATCAGTATCCGAGTGTGAAAAACTAAGAAATAGATGCTATAATTTTACAAGTAACATATGCACTAATGAGAAAACAAAATGTCCGTCTAATTTGTTTTATAAAACATCAGATGAGTGCGGAAATCAAACCAAGAGATGTTATAATATTATGTCTGGAAAATGTGAATACAATATCGATTGTGAAGATGAAAATTTGTTCACATCTAGTAATGAATGTTATTTTAGAACGTTTTTTTCTGTAACAGGATCACCAAATATCATTAAATACGATAACAAGATAACAATTACTTTCAAAAAATCTGGTAGTTTTAAACCAAATTTTAATATGACAGTTGATGTTCTTATTGTTGGTGGAGGTGGAGGTGGAGGTGGAAGCGGTAATAATGGGTTTGATGGAGGTGGAGGTGGAGGTGGAGGTCAAGTGATAAGTTCAACAACTACTTTAACACAAAATGAATTCAACGTGATTGTTGGTGCTGGAGGGAGTGGTGGTACTGCTAAAATATCTGATGGAAATACCGGCGAAGATACAAGTTTTTCAGAATCAGTCGCGAAAGGTGGTAAAGGTGGAAAAATAGATGCAAATAATACTAAAGGTGGAGAAGGTGGTGACAATAAAGAAGGTGGTAATGGAGGACGTGGTGGAATCAGTGATGGAGACCAAAATAATCCTGAAAAACCAACAGCAAATACTGTCGATAGTAAATACGGAGGTGGTGGAGGTGGTGGAGCGTGTAATACGTCAGCAACAACATCTAATTTATATAAAGGTGTTGGAGGAGGTGGTAGTGGAGGATATAAAACGTCTGATAGAACAATAATATTACCTGAAAAAGGTACAGATGGATTTGGTGGAGGTGGTGGAGGTGGTGTGTGGTATGGTGCTAATGGTTACGGTGGAGGTGGAGCAGCGGGTGGTTCAGGTGTTGTTATTATAATATATACCATTGTATAATGATAAAAATCTTTTAATATTTTTTATATATAAATGATTGCATACTTAGAAAAGTCTGATAAGAAAGAGAAGAAATTTAAGGTGACAATACTAAAAAACGATATTCACCTTAAGAGTGTATATTTTGGTGCCGCAGGGTACTCAGATTATACAAAACATAAAGATAAAGAACGTATGGAACGTTATAATATCAGACATAAAACAAGGGAAAATTGGACTAAATCTGGTATATTAACTGCTGGTTTCTGGTCAAAATGGATATTATGGTCTAAACCTAGTTTAAAAGATGCTAAATCTTACACAGAAAAAAAGTTCAATATAACTATTAAAAGTGGTAAGCCGCCAAAAGCATTATCCGATTTTAAGAGAAAGTCCCCAAATAATAATAGAATCAAAACTAAATCTCCAAAACGCAAAAGTCGATCGCGGAGAACAATGATAAAAAAAAGTTTTTTTGATGATGACAAGGAAAATATTCCACAAAATACCATTCCACATTTTAATACAACAATCGCTAACTATTCTGTTATTCCAATAAAAGATATTGATATTGATCAGATTATGGAAAGAACAATAAAATCATATGGAATTCCCATTGACGAATTTAAACTTGTTCATGACAATAAATTAGTTGGTGATAGACTGACCAGAATTGATAATATGATCAATTTATTAAATGAACGTAAAAAATTACCACCCATAGTTATTGAAAAACAAGAAACGGGTGGCAAATTTACATATGTTCCTAAAAGTTTACTTTTAAAAGGTGTACAACCGAAATATATACCTATTACAACAACATATTCAATTATTGACGGAAGACATCGTGTAGTAGGTATTATAATAAAAGGCTATAAATATGTTCCAGTAATCGTTAAAAATGCGTAATTTTTTATACTAATTAGTATAAAAATTATACTTATTATTCTGACTCACTACCTGAATTATCTGACGAATCATAATATACATCTGACTCATTCTCCGAATCAGAATCTTCTTTAGAGTAATCATCATCAGAGTAATAATTCTTATTTTTTCTAAGGGGACTTTCTTGATAAGCACGTAGATATTGTTTTAATTCTGGATAATTCGATGATATTCTTTCTGGATGTAACAAAAACATATATACTTTTTTAATCAATGGATCATCATAATCAAATTCTCGTTGAATTCTATTACCCGGTAATAACCGACCAACAACTTCATAATGTTTTTTATTTACACAAATAACAATAATTGATTTTCGTTGTTTTAAATGGGATCCAGATAAAAAGTCTGTGTAAGGAAGGCGACTTTCGCTGTTTATAAAGTAAATATCTCTGTTAAATCTATTAGATATAAAGTCTAATGTATAATCATCGACATTTTCTTTTGTGGTTTCCAATCCTTTTACGTATTTTTTGTATGCTTCTTTATGTGATTCGTTACATGTTACTTTCATAAAGATAACAAATACATTTGTTAAACGGTCTTTTTTCGATGGTTCTATACTATTTAATTCAGGTAACGTCTTCAAATGAGATAACAACTCTTCGATGATAATTGCTATTGTTTCTTTTATAGATTTTCCATCAGATTTTTCATATGCTTTTGATAAAATATTTTTTTCCAATTCTTCAATGGAAACAATATCTAAAATAAGTTGATAAACTTCCAAATCTTTAGGATCATTAATCAATAGTTTTATTATTTTTCTAGTAGGTCTTCCACGTACTTTTACTTCTTGATTTGCTAAAAACGAGTTAAAACTACATAAAATGGTATGTATCAGTTCTTGAAAAGGAATTTTAGCAATAAGACCTCCACCCATTTCTTCCCAACTTTCAATATCAACTTTTCCCGCCATACTAGCTCTTAATCGATGAACAAATTTCATACGATCTTTTTTATTCATCGATGTGTATTCATTCGAATAAGAATGTAACAATGAGTGAAAAAAACTGGATCCTTCTGAAACGGTTCCTGTACGAACAAGAACATCGTCACCTTCTATAGGTGAATTAAAAACAACTGTTTTGTTAACAGGTAATATTTTAAGTTTAGTCATTTTATTACTATTCATTTAAATTTGTATAACTGTTTTTTTAAATGTCTTAATAATACATAAATGAATGATAACTTTTTAAATATTAGTAAACCGGAAATATATAAAGATAAATGGTTAAAATTTAGCGATGCCGTTTTGTATCCAATGGAAATATGCGACTGTAATGATACAATAGGAGGTGTATGTTTATCAGAATTAACTTTTGAAGAGTGCGTGGATAAATGTAAAGGTGATTGTGATATAGGTTATTATATAGAGTTTGACAGCAATAAAAATATATGTGTTCCTATAAGATCTGAAGTATATTCAGATATCAATCCGTCTTTTAACTTACGTAACAAAAACATTTACAATTTTAACGATGATGTTAAAATAACATATTTTCAAAACACGGAAAAATATCCGTTTCAAAAGCCATCAACAATGGAACTCTATTATACAGATATTGTGTCAATAGTCAGTTATTATAACCCAAAAATTGCCCTTAATTTGAAAAGTTTAAAAAATGATGAATATGCATATATGTCAGAAACAGAAACGTTTGAAAATATAAGTATTTTACCTAATATATCAACAAATAGTAAGTTATTAGATTGGCTTCCAATAAATTACGGTAATTATTTAACATTAAGCATACCAAATAGTAATTTAATATTACGAAATACACCCACTAATATTCTAAATTTTCAAACAATATCTTTTGATGATTCTGTTGGAAAAGATAAAATATTTGATAATGATATCATATTTTATCTAGAACCATTAGATGCAAACAAGAAAAATAAAATAGTAACATTTGGGGAACCTTTCGTAATAAAAACAACCAATAAAGGTATTGTTTTTAATAATGGTACTGTCTTAAAAGTTACTTATGAACCGATCGATAAAATGAGTAAAGAACAAATATATTTTACATTCACACCCAAAATGTCATACTATTATTGTGATAATACTCGGTGTAAACTTGCATTATATGATAAAATTGTTTATAAAGAAGGCTCAAAATCATTACAAACCAAAAAATCCAATGGCGAATTAACAGATGTATATTTTACACCAAATTGTTATCAAAAATGTGATACAGATAAATTACAAAATGTCAAGACATTATCTCCACGTGTAAATTCTAAAATTAGTATAATTATAATAATTATTATACTGATTCTGATTATGTTGTTTTTTGTTTATATACGAGTTAAACGTCGCGTTTAATATCTTCTTCTTTCTGTTTCATATGTAAAGAAATGAATTTATACAGTATTTGCCTAAGTGGAATCGGCAAATTTGCTAAATTCCATGACACATCATATAATCTATTACTAACTTCTGTTTTTTCACCGTTATACGGTAAATCATCGTTTATTTTATCATTATTCTTGTAATAAAATTGTATCAATACATATATTAATTCCTTGGTGTTATCATCTATAATAGAGATATCACTTATAATTTTCTGTTTTTGTTTTATCGTAAGATCTTTTTTTGGTATATCCTTGATCAAATTATCATATAAAGGGAAAACGCTCATTTTTGATTTTTAAAATACATTTATGACAAAATTCAATTTTATTTTATCATAATCCTAATATTGTATCATTTACTGGAGATTCATTACTAAATTTTAACTCTTTAATATCATCACGACACATCGGACATGGTATATTTGGTTTAGATCGTCGAGTTTTACAGTAAGACGTTACACAATCAACGCAAAATACATGATTACAACCCGTTACACACATATTTATTCCACTTTGTGTTTCATAACAAATAGAACAGTCAAATGATGTATCTATATCTATTTCTTCTTTGGTTATTTTTATATTTTTAAGCATAAGACGATAAAATTCTGATATATTTTTTACAGTTATTATCCAATTAGTTATACCGTTAAAAGTATGTATTGAATTTAACAACGCAGTATTTAGTGTATTAAGTTCTGACGGTGACAAGTTATATAGCATTATATTCATGATCTGTGTTTGATAATTATCTAAAAATACATTAGTTTCGATTAAAATTATCTGCATATCTCTTCTATTCATTTGACCTGTAATATCGTGTTTAATGATAGAAATATTATACAAAATATACGATAGTGTATTATATAAATCACTATTAAATATCTGTTGATTATTAACGATGTTTCTTATCTCAGTTGCATATATTTCTATCTGGTTTACCATTTTTTTAACAATTCCAATAAATCTTTCTTGTCTATTCATTCTAACTCGTATAGTTACGTTTCTACCTGTTTGTATTGCTACTATTTCACTATAATTTTTATCTCGGTATTCATTAAACAATGAACATTTTCTGCTATTATTACGATTATGACCTGGTTGATCACATCTTGAACATTTATTAAAAAACCCAGGTTTAAAATACTGATTTTCTCGTAAATTACAATCTTGTCGGTTATGACCGTTTTGACCGCATTTAGAACATATTTTATGTTCAGGTTGTACAACACTAATTCTTTGCATTTATATTATAGAATCATTGGTTTATATATTTTTTTTTAAAAAAAAAATATATATTCTATAATAAAAAATGTATGGAAGAAATCAAGATTTATCTTTATACGTTTGCCGAGGCGACGTATGCAACCGTGTTAATTTGGGAGATTTGTTAGGAAGAGGAAGAAATTTAAATACTAAAGAAAATTATGATTCAGAAAATCAGTATGTAGAAGAAATGTACGGATTTAAAACTATTGATGAAAACACATTTAACCTATTTTTTAACTATGCTGATGGGTGTTTAAATGGTAAGATAAATCCAGTTCTTGGAACCATTGTTATTAAAAAAGATGTATCTGCGTCTATTATTATCAATGGTTTAAGCAGCAATTTTGCTAAACCAATTGATAAATTAATGGATTTAAATTTAAAAGCAGGCAATACCTATTTATTTGGAATTTCTTTTAGCGAGGAAACATATGGTCACGAACTCGGGTTAAAAATAACCGAACTTCCTGCATCTGGAGGGTATAATATATTAGCGACTGCTTTTACAAATAATGTTATTGTTAAATTAAATGTTTAATAACAACATTATATAATGTGTAGATTTTTTTAGTAGTTCTTAACTTATAATTATTTAATATAATTATAAATAAATAATTAATTCATTCCCGCACCCACCGGTAATTGTACACGATTTTTGTTAGCATACCCATTAGAATTAGTAGAACCATATGCATCAGTAAAATCTAGATAACATACATTATCATCTTCTTGCCCGTATAATGGTTTTCCGATTGTATATGCTGGAATTTCACCTTTAGGTTTTTGTTTAGCAACCTCTTTTTCTTCTTGTTTCGTAAATGTTTGTCGTGTTTGCATTTTTTGAGAAACTTCTACTATAAATCTGCTTATTTCTCTTGCATCATGTGGACCTTGATATCTCATATAAGGTTTACCGTTTATATATAAAATAATATATGGTACTACTCTGATAGGTGCTATAGTTTCTCTAGACATCAAAACACATTGTTTGTTATGACTTACGTTAATCATTCCGAATTGGCAACCTCCTACAGTACCCGGTAGTTGTTTAAAAATAGGAATTAGCGAT
>Ga0114979_10002729_pt1 | contig 11887 bp, 23 predicted proteins | sample S_140625_EF_Meta_FD_87315 | JGI IMG/M metagenome (GOLD analysis project Ga0114979, IMG submission 87315) | Freshwater microbial communities from Lake Simoncouche, Canada to study carbon cycling - S_140625_EF_MetaG | ecosystem: Environmental > Aquatic > Freshwater > Lake | place: Lake... | reverse complement strand
ATGGTCCAGGTAGCCATAGTCGTTCCTTAGTTGTCTAAATCCATTGAGTTCCACTCTTTGATTATGGCAATCAGTTCTTCTTCTGTGTTGCACATAACCTTGGCAGTTTTCCACTCTTCTTTTTTGTCTCGCCCACCAATTTCAATCATCCAACCGTTGTCATACCGATTGATACTGATGTTTTCATTTACTTTTGCAAGTTTATTTAATTTTGTTGCCATTTTACTCTCCTTGTTAACTGTTACAGTTTTAAACTTTCCATGGTGATGATCTTGCCCAGGCTTTCTTGAAAGTTCTCATTGTCTGGAATAAGATATGTTGAGTAGCAGTTGCGATCATTACGTTCATCGTATGTTCGGAAGATAATGATCTTGCCACCAATTGCACCTTTGACTTGAATGTTAAGCCCGCCTTCGGGCAGGTCCATGTCACTACCACTAATACTGCTAACAAGTCTACTGCGTTTTTTTACTGAGTTAATGTTTTTGTTAAGAGTATATCCTGATACTGGCACCATGCCATCATCGTAGTCTACTTCGGTATCCTCAACCTGAGACCTTTCTTCTGCTGACGCTTGACGCAAAGAACCCAGCAACCACTTTCTAAACCATTTCATTGTAACTCCTCAACTATGCAACTATTTTAACACACTACCATGCAAAGGTAAAGTATTTCTGGCAATCAAAATAGGAATATATAATTTTATGCCTAACAACATCATACCAATATTCCCGGTCAAAAGCAAAACTGCTTGTATTTTAAAATGGGCCTGGAGCACTGTGTATCTAGGACAAGGCACAAGTAGCAGTTGTCACCGAACTGATCAGCGTCTTATCCCGCCCAATAACTTTGCCAGTTTTCACAATCTTCCAAACAAGATACATGCACGAAAACTCATGCGTGATGGTGAATGGCCACAGGAAGGGTGTCAGTATTGTGAAAATATCGAAAAGGCTGGGGGTACAAGTGACCGGCAATATCAACTGTACATGAAAGAGGATCTTGGTCGCACCCCACCAGAACTGTTGGAAAACCCCAATGCCAATGCAGTCACTCCTACTATTTTAGAAGTGTATTTCAACAATGTGTGCAACATGGCCTGCGTGTACTGCGGCAGCCACTTTAGTAGCAAGTGGGAGGAAGAAAACAAACGATTTGGGATGTTCAGCAAAGATGATATTACCTTTGGACAAAATCTTGAATGGAATCCCAACTATGAAAAAATGTTGGCAGACTTTTGGAAGTATCTCAGTGACAACGATAGATACAAAGACATTAGATATTATCAAATTCTAGGTGGAGAGCCTTTCTTCCAGAAAGAGTTTGACCTAAGTTTGGACTTTTGGGAAAGCCATCCCAACCCCAACATTGTGTTCAACATCATTACAAACCTCAAAGTACCGCACAAGAAATTCCGGGACTACATAGATCGATTTGGACGCATGGTCGAATCCGGCGCATTGCGGCACTTGCAAATCACCGGTAGTCTTGACGCTTGGGGGTCGCAACAAGAATATGTTCGATGGGGTCTTGATCTAGATGAATGGTGCGCCAACTGGGAATACTTGTTGGACAAACCCTGGGTGGTCATGAGTGTTAATGCTACTATATCAAGTCTCACAATCAAGACTTTGCCCGAGCTGGTGGAGAACATAAACAAGTGGAACACACAACGTCCCAATGGAGAGCAGATTCATTTTAGCTTTATGTCTGTTATGGATCCCAGTCCCATGGTACCTGACATATTTGGGCCTGAAGTATTTGAACAAGACTTTGAACATGTGTTGGCAGTCATGGCAGAAACCACACCTGATGAGATCAGTTCTAAAGAACACATGCGTGGTATCATGAATCAAATTACCACAGCACCGCGCAACGATGCAAAAATCAAAGGATTAAAAACGTACCTAACCGAACTTGATCGACGTCGGGGTACTAACTGGCCCGTGCTATTCCCTTGGTTAGCTGAACTTTAATTTGTAGTAGGTTGCTAACGCAGGGTTTACAAAGTCAAATTTTACACATCGGGGCTGACTGGGTTCGTGTGAAAAATCATCCCAACGAGCCTGTTGATAGTACCAGGTAAAATCTTGATTCATTATTAAACCGGCGGCCTCTAGTTGATGCTTCATGTCCAAGGCATCGCCAGCGTCAACATCATATATTATGACTGTGTGCATTACATATATTTGAGCTGAAACCAAGATTCCATGGCATCGTTGTAAAAGTCCAAGTAGATACAAGTCTGCATGTGTCCATATGCACGACCGTCTGATGATTTACCTGATTCTTTCCATTGTTGATGCTCACGTACAGTAAATCCCAGAACTTCACGCATGCGACTGCGAATCAACATCACACTGGCTGGATACTCATCCACTAGTCTTGCATGTATCAGTCTCCAGCAATCAGGGTCAAGTTTGATCATTTGTCGTCATAAAATTCAGGTACAACAACCCAGCCCAATATCAATAAGTCAGCTTGAATTTCGTCAGTGATATGACCCTCACCTACATACTGTTTAGATTCATTGTAGAGTTCTTGCTCTTGTTCACTGAGTTGATTGTACTCAACTTCACTTAGAGCCACTGGGTTTCTAATACCGCTACAGTACCAATTCAGGTAGTCACCTTGATTTTGCATATCTGCAATAATGCCGCCAGCATAGCGCCAACTACAACTCCAAGTCTCTCCTTTGAGTTGTGGCCATACTTCATTTTTAGCAAATGCTTGATTACACATTGCGGCATACAGATGCTGTGCATAAACGTTGCTCTCACGAACTTTGGCCAGCATCATAGGCGAAGCCATTAAGTCTTGCTCTAGACTAATTGAGTCGTCGTGATCGATTTTCGGTGTCCAAGTCATCTAGTGCTGTCAAAATTTGTTGTTGAGTTTCTTCGTCAAGCTCTTCAAAGTCATCTAAATTAACTGGACGACTTTTTGCAGCCAATTCTTCGTCGGTCAGGTTGGCAAACATGTTTTGAATTTCACTCACAAGTTCAGCTAACTCTTCTTGTGTGCCTTCAAAGCTGTCAAATGCGCCTGGCGCAAACTCTACTTTTTTTATGGGTTTTTTATTTTCAGACATAATTTAAATATTTGGTGGGACTTCTGTGAGTCGAACACAGCACCAATGGATTATGAGTCCACTGCTCTAACCAACATGAGCTAAAGTCCCTGTGTATTAATTATACAATCATTGTATTAGATTGTCAATGTGTTCTTGAAAAAAGTCACACAATTGTTCGTGTGCATGTCGACTGGGGTGTTGAGAGTGTGGATTGAGTATGCCTTTATCAACTAAAAATTGCACCCTGGGCCCGTCAATTCGCCAGTCTGATTCATGGTAAGTTCTATCATTGATTGCACCACCATTGATGCGTACCAAACAAGACATCAAATCCCGATCCTGTTGATTGTGTCCAATCAAGGTTGGTGCAGGATCTGGATATGTATGATGATTGAATGTATCAAACCAACAGTTTCTAACGCCAAGACTCTTGAAATAACTGTCCCAGTGTTTCATCTCTAGGTTGAGTTGGGCAACTTCGTTGTCATGATCATACACAAACATGGTCATTGTTTTGGCCAACATTGACTGTTCAGTATAGAAAAAATTGTCTAGTTCATGTGTTTGGGTATTGAACAACTCGTTTCGCGCTGTGCTTGTGATGCCCCAAGCCACCACAACCTTTGCAGGATCTAGTTTGCGAAATTCTTCGCTAACAAAAAACTGTTTGGCCAAGCGAAACTGACGTTGGTTACTGCTACCACCTGATGCAAAATTTATATTGCGCCAGTCTCGACGATTGCTTAGTAATGTTCTCCAGCTGTATCGATTGCTGTTCTCAATATCTAGTTCTTTAGGATTACGATATTGATCTATTACCATCCCAGGCTCGTAGGCTGCCCCAACCCCGTAAGTCCAACTGCACCCAAATGTGACCAATGTGTGCTGGCTCATGGCAGTCTTTGAATACGGCCAATCACGGCACGGGCTTCTTTCATACGTCCCAGGGGTTCTTGATCAAGAAACGCCAGCAACATCATTTGGTGAACTATATAGGCTTCAAACAATGTATCGCGATCAAGTGAGTCAAACCACTCTCTCAATTGCTCTGTAGAGGCTAGTCCCCACATCATGTCTGCAATCTCTCTTTGTCGCTCAGATAATCCGTGAATCTCAATCATGATGTTACCATTCCTTTCGTGCTTGTTGAACTTCTGTAAAAATCTTTTGAATCAATTTCAAAATAGGATGCCAACAATATCCCACAAAGGCACCAATAACAAACCAATTTAATGCAGTAAGAAAATTATCCATGTGTTAGTCCTTGAAATGATTGCGTAGAGCATCTACACTTCGTGCAATAGTGCACTCAACAACAGACAAATCATGTGTGGTGTATGCACATTGTTCGCCAGTATTTTGGACTGCGACAATGCATTCTTCCAGCATTAGATGCGCAAAACGTTCTAGTATGACACCACCCACTTCGGGGTAGGTGCTACCGCCGGCTTCCAAGGCCAGTTCCTTAATTTTGTTTTTCATATTCAGTGTCTTTGTTACGGTGTTTGGGTTGTCGTTGATACTGTGAGTGATCACGATGGCGCACACAGCGAGAACGATTGTTTTTCGCTACCCAGTTGCGCGGTTTGATCTTTTCCAGTTTCATAGTTGTGTAATTATACTAGAAACTAGATATCTCGTCAACTGGAATTTTGAAGAAATTTAAAATATCAACCCAGCCCCAGATTTTTCAAAGTACCAGGGATAAAACGATGCGGGTGTAGCAAACTTCCAAATACCGGGTTGGTTTATATAACAAGATCCTGACGAAGTCAAGTGTCCCCAAACTGGAAGAATTTGTTTGCCTTGTATGCTCAGTGAAATATCCACAGCATTGTGTCCTGGCTCACATGAGTGCACATTGACTTGTAACGACACTGGCTCTAGCAAATCAATCGTGTGCGAGCCCGGTGCAATCAATTTGCCGTTTAGCAAAAGGTCATACACAATGGTACCGTGAACAACTGCATCAACTTGTGCAGTGAGTTGGTCTCTGGTATCAATAGCCGTAATGTCTGAGAAAGTTTGTGAATCTTGGAGCATAATCTAGTATGTTGTTGTTGTGAACAGTCTCAAATGCCTTTAAAAATCTAACCAATTTGAATCTTAAATCTTCCACATTGTTGGGTACCTTGTAGTCAACCAAGAACGAGTGATACTGAGACACCACATCGCTGATAACTTGCGATATGTTATCTGCATGTCTAATATTGGTTATGCCCTTGTTGTCAAAGTTGTATTTTTTAATCAACACCTGAAACTTTTCAATGGTTTCTTGTCGAATGTCATCGGGCATCAACTCCATGCACATGACATCAGGGCTGTGCAAAATGTTGCAACTCTCGGCAATGACATTTTTTTCTATCATGAATTCAACCAATTGATCAAATTCATAAATGGTAAACACATTGGGTGTTACACGCAGTGAGATAAAAAAGTGCGGATGCTGTTTTCTCAGCTCTACAAACTTGTTGATGTTGCTGATAATGTCTTGTATTTTACCTGGATAGCGTATGTAATCGTTTATGGGAGAAACTGCTTCTATACTGATACCAAGATGAAACTCTTTGAACTTGGGGATTAGGTTTTCAATCCGCGAATTGTAAATTGTACCGTTTGTGGTGGTGCCTACTATGACGTTGGGTGCTATGGATTCACTAGCCAACTTCTCTGCCAGGGTATAAAACGCTTCATCAAACAAGGTTTCGCCACCAAGGAAGTGTACATACTTTAATTCCTTGCCTAGCCCGGCAACTTGTTTGGCCACAGACTCAACCAATTCTGGGTTCAAAGTCCAGTTTCTAGGCACTCGCGAGCCATCAAACAACAAGGGCTCTAGCTTGGACAACTTCTTGTAGTCTTGAACCAGCTTGCTACTGGCAACTGGACTACACATGATGCATGCAGAGTTACAAGTGTTTCCTAGATCTATTTGTAAGTCAGTTGGTTTGTGATTTGATTCACCGTTGTGTTCTGAACTGAATTTAAAATATTCATAGTGCGGAGTTGAGCGCATGGTCAACTCAAAGTTTTTTGAATCAACCCCACTTTTGTGCAATTGTCGTGTGCGCCCAGACAGTTTTCCAAAGTCGTCTTCATAGTGACATGTTGCACAAACATCTGACTTTGTGCCCGACAACTGCTCCAAACGAAGTTTCTTCATCTCCTTGCCGTTGTAGAATTCCATTATGGATGTGGAGGCTATGTTGGCGTCTACTGTTTTGGGATTTTGATTCCAACGGCAAACATTGTAATGTCCGTCATAAGAAATTCGTTGGTGTATCCAAGGGCTGGAGCAAAATGTATCTTTTAACATGATCTATTTAATGCGCAGATCATTCGTATGCTCGAATACTTCTACTGTTGTTGAAAACAAAACTGCCTGTAGTTTCGTGAAAACGACCAAAGCTTGCTAGTTCACTAGGATTCAATGGTATCCGGTATTTACTCAACCATGTTTTTACTGCACGGGCTCTTGCCTCAACTGGCCAAGATAATGTGCTAGATAGGCACTCGTCGGCCCTGGCACGGAATTGTTTTTTGCTTCGCTTTTTACTCAAGCCCAATAACTCTTGTCCCCATGCATGGGCAAGCCGAGCATGATTGTTGCTCAACAAATCCCACATCAGCTCTTGGGCAGGGTTCATTTTATTTCCTTTGTGCAATCTTATTATCTTTCATTGCTGAACTTCTTTTGTTTGCTTTAATTGAATCAAAATAATTTGTAAGATTAGGCAACATTGGTTTTCTAATTTTTTCAATACACTGATTACGGTTAATCCTGACACCAGATTCATCAATGATGAAGTTGTCTAGTTCGTTGACATTATCAAATTTCTTGTAATTTGAATTGTAGAATTTAATAATCTTGTCCTGATTTTGCTTTTCAATCTTCTTCAAAAATTGTTCTTTTGGTTTCAATTCAACAATTCGTCTGTGATTATAATTATACTTTGTTCCTAATATTTTTGCAACCTCGCTAACTGCATTGTTGTCAAGGAACGCATATTGTTTACATCCTTCTTCGAGTTCTTTTTGTATAGTAGTCTTGATATTAGATTTCAGTAACTCTCTTTCTATTTGCCAGTCTATTGCTCTAGAAATGTTATCATCGGATAACAAGAAATGCTCACCTTTCTTAATACGGTCCAGATGTGCCCATTGTTGGTTTTTGCTGTAGTTTGCAAAGTAATCCGAGTGTAACTTAACTACATCACCATAGACATTATTTTGAATACTAAGGTAGCCAAACTTTTCTTTGTCTAATAGAATATAATCCCGCAAAATTTGATTTACAGTTTCGCCAAACTTATGATAACCACCTTCTTTGATATACACAGAGAATGACTTAGCAAAGAAATCTGCACCAACTTCATCATAATATGATAATTCTGCCGATCCAACTTGTCTGTTAGTTTTTTTACCCTTAGGTAACGATTTGAATTCCTTAAAGGTTACTGATTCTGTTATATCATCGTCACCAATTTCCAGTGCCAAGCATACTGTACGAATAGTTTCGTACATCTTATTGTATTGTAATTTTTCATCATCGACAAGATGTGCCTGCACTACCCAATTGATTTTTTTAGAACCATTGCCAATTCTGCTTCCACGGTTTACATCTTGATAGATGCGAATCTCACTGGCTGACGGATCTACAAACATTGCACTATCTATCCATCCGTCTTTCGGATCCCATCCTTCACCTAACAGTCGGCAATGAACAATAAAACTATCATTGTAGATATCAGGAACAGCACTCACTTCTTTAAGAATCTTAATAGTAGAATTAGATTTAGTATCAGCAACAATAACCGGTGCTTTGAGTAATCTACGATAAACTGGATCGTTGGAGTTTGATAATTCCTTTAAGATTTTTGGTCTAATAGCCTCAAAAAAGTTAGCAAAGTTCTGACAGTTTTCGATACTGTTTAATGTAAATTTGGTATGTTGCCTTTCGTGGTGCTCAGTTCTAAATCGCAAAATAGCATCTGCGGCAATAAACCATCCCATCGGAACTACAAATTTTGTTCCTTTGAGTTTAACTAACGGTTGGCTTCCGCCTTCTAACATTTCAATCCATTCAGTTGGGAATGTGCTGTTGTTATAAAGATAATTGGCCATCTTGGATTGTCTTTTGTATCCAAGTTTAACTGCGGTTTTTTCGTCTAGCTCTTTTACTAAAATGTCGCAGAAAGCAGGATCGTCCATACTATATGAAGCACCTGTACCTCGAGCCTTACGCTTATTGGCACTACTCATTAAACGAATTTGTATCTTACAAGCAGAATCATTCAATGGAGCAGTCCAACTAGAATAGTCGGGCTGAATCATATGATGAACCTCGTCGATATGACCGAAATAGAATTGTCTTTTTGTTGCTCGCATTACTGTAGCAAGCCTGCTATTAGACTTGTTACTTTCATAACTGTGAACGGTAGTGTGAATCCAAATAGTTTGATGCATTGTTTGTTTTAAGAATTTAACAAACTCAATCTTCTTAGTAAAGACTTTGGCTAGACTACGAATAGTTTGTAGTTCTTCTGTATCCTTTGCGGCTTTTGTAACATCGCCTGCGTAGATAACATGAACGCTATCGTTGCCTAATGCCAAATCATGTTCAATTTGTTTGACCAAATTGCCTTTCAATACAGTAAGTGTAGGATTTACTACCAAATTGATCGGGCAACCTTTTTTGTAATCCCAAGCCGGTTCAAAAATCATATCATAGGCCAGACGAGGGAAACTGCCCTTGCCAGACGCCGCTGGCCAGTGTTGGAAGATTCGAGTAAGAATCTTAGAAGTTGCGACTTTAGCAAACTTTTTATTGAAGTCTGCCTGGAGTTCACTTAACGCATCACGGAAGAACTGATCTCGTGGTGTCATTGGCTTGTAGGTTCTTTTAACCTGTTTGCTTACATAATTTTTTACTGTGTCAAATACTTCAGCAGTGATCCATTCCTCTTGAAACATGAACCCAACTTCAGAGGTGAACTCTGTTACCATGTCAGAGGGATTGCGGGCATTGGTTGTAAAAATCAATGAATCAATTGCTGTGTTTTGTATTACCACAAGTTTATTAGCGACCAATTTAAGATTGATTGTTTCTTTCTCGTGGAACCATTTTGATTCATATGCTACTGCCCGGTCTTGGTAGATGTTAATTACATCTCCACCTAAACTACGCTTACCTTTAAGCAAATTAGCAAATCTATATTTCTGTGCAATATGCGCCGGAACAACATCTTCACCGAGCCAATAGGTATCACCCGGTAAAGTAGCCTTAAGATAGCAGGCAACATATTCCTCAAACAAAAGTTCGCCGCCGTGCTTTTCCAACAACTCCCAAAAGTGTAAATGGGCATCTTTGCCGGTATGCGTGTTTAGTAGAGTCTTAAGATCCATTTGTTTCTCTTTAATTAAACAATACAAGTATTATAATATAGGTTTGGATTTTAAGTCTACTACTTCTTTAGTTGAAATTTTTTGAGGTAATACATGGCATCCGCCCCTGATTTAATACGACGAACATAGTAGTCCGCAATTTGTTTGTCATGTCTTTCCATCATGAGTCTAAATCGTTCGTCTGGTTCTGCCATAACACGTTCAAATTCGATTCTTTCTTCTTCGGTCATGTCCTCATACCTCTCACGTAGTTGTTTGATGATCTCGTCAGTTGGTATGTTTTTGCGTTTTCTATTCATGCTGTTATCCAACCAGTTTCTTCTTTCACTTCAATGTTTTCTGCACCGTCGTATTCGCCAATTCGAAACTCAGTACCCACAGGTAACCATGCCACTGCTAGTTCTTTCATGCCACCAGTGTAGATACCTGGGTACTTGAGCGTGACATAAGTGGTTAGCTCTGCCCATTGTTCATCCTCTACAAATTTTACAATAGCAGGATCAAACACAAGATCTGGCACTCCTTTGTTCCAAGTGCTCCACCCAGCACCAAAGCCCGGCGAGTACAATACTGCCACCCGGCCATTGTCGACTAACTTGTTAATATTCTTCGTCATATACAGGATCTGTTTCAATTTCCACATGCCCAAATCGAAGCAAGCCGCGGCCTACTTTTTCAACTTCAAACGGTTCCTTGAATTCTACAATAGAACCCAAAGATTCAATATTGCCATAGGTGTCATCGCGAATGTCCGCCACACGTATGCAACCAATTGATCCAGAGTCCACACAATGACTGGTGCCCATGTTGTTGTAGTATTCGCCATCGCCGTAGGCTGTGCCAAAGCTGGCAAACCAACGACCGTCCCGTAGTTGGAACTCGCCTTCTACCCCACGACCACTTTGGTAGGTAGGGAAGAACAGACTACATGCCTCGTCCCATTCGTCATGCATGACATAGCACAAGTCACCAATGTAATAACGTCCAGCAGGCATGGTCATAGCAGTTCCTTAAGAGTTAACAGTTTGGAATGGACTGAGTTCTTCTGTGATGTCCTCACCAACAGTCTCAGTGTCAGCAGTTTCGTACACCCAAGTAATGGGGATTTCCAAAATACGTGCCACAGTTACAGGCAAGTAACCTGCTTCCAGCATGTCTGAAATCTCAAGTGTTAAGTCGCTCATTTTGCTCATGTTCTACTCCTTGTTAATAATGTATTATACAAAATCTTGAATTTCTGGTCAATGCATCAATCACCAGAATCAATCTGATAACGGTCACCACAATGCACACACTTATATCCAGTCAAGCACCTACCATCATTGGAACTGGTGTAAGAATGTGTGCAAGGCACTCCATCTGAATTCAACCTTACTTCACCGCTTGCACGGCTCATCATGTATTGTCCACCACAGTTATGGCAGTCACGATGTGTGCGATCACGGTTCCAGCTGTAGCGTTTTTCGTCTTCAGTCAACGGCAACTGTTTGGTGCCGTTGCAAACTGGACAAGTTCCTTTAGTCATTACCACTCCTTCTTGTCGCCGGTAGCTTCGTTGTTACGATAGCCTGTGGCGTAGGCCGCAATCTCTGCGTCAGTCATTTGTGCCATGTCAATTCTAGGACTACGGTGAGTGTCTCTCACAAAGTAATGCGGCATATAGTCGCGACCGTAATAGCTGTCAGCTGTGCCGCGATCGTACGGTCCGCCATGACGTTCGTCGTAATAACCGGATTGTGTTTGTTCTTTAATCATTGTGTCTCCTTAAGCCGCTTTGCGGAAATATTGATAGGGCAAGCCCAGTGTCCAAGCCAGGTAATCATTGTCACCGTTGGTGTCTTCAGCTTCGTGGATCCAACGCATGGCCATTTCGTAATCTTTAGCGCCAGTGTTAAGTAATTCAGCCACACGGCGCTCAAATGCTTCTGTAGCCTTGGCTTCGGCTGTTTTGCGTTCTTGTTCGGCCGTATCGATCGCTACACCGAGTCCTTCAAACTCTGCATCAAACTGTTCCAGAGTCCAGGTAGAGGTGTCGATACCACGGGGACGGAAACCGTAAGCGTCCTTGTACATGTCCCAAAAGGTAGCTTGGGCTTGTTCCAACTGAGTCAACTCGTCCCATGATTTGAATTCTGTAGTCATCTGCGGCTCCTGTTTTGTTTGTGTATGTGTATATTATACTAGATCTGCCAATTCTGGTCAACCAGATTTAGGCAAAAAATGCAGTGGCTTCTGCCTCAAAAACACGAAAAGCTTCCATAGTTTTTTGAGTTTGAGCCAGGGGGTTTGTTTTAACAAACTTCAAAAAGTCCAAGAAAGGCATGCCCAAAAAGTTTGCATCTTTTTGTAATACTGTGATTGCTGTAGTGAGTTTCATTTAGTGCTCCTTGTTTCTTACTATACTTCTAT
>Ga0114979_10002728_pt1 | contig 11889 bp, 30 predicted proteins | sample S_140625_EF_Meta_FD_87315 | JGI IMG/M metagenome (GOLD analysis project Ga0114979, IMG submission 87315) | Freshwater microbial communities from Lake Simoncouche, Canada to study carbon cycling - S_140625_EF_MetaG | ecosystem: Environmental > Aquatic > Freshwater > Lake | place: Lake... | reverse complement strand
TTCATAAAATCCATGTTTCTAAGATCTATGATAACATACTTACCTTCCATCTTAAAATCGTGCTAAAGGATCTGAAGTGATGATACCACCATCTTTTTCACCTCGTGAAGTTAACATTTGTTCCTGTGGTATTACTTCGACTATAACGCCGTTAGCAGTGAATTTACCACCCTGTTTTAGCAACTTCGTGAATAGCGTAGCGTGCTTAGGTTCCCACGTTTTACTCGCTTCTACTACCACTGCTTTGTCTACTACCTTACCATCGAATTTGATAGTAATGCCTTTTCTAATTGCTCTTGGTGATATCATATGTTTTTATTTTATATATGAATATACGTATATACTCCTCGATAGCCAAACTTTTTGTTAAAGGAGTTTTTTCATTTCTTGCGATTTTTGGTTGAAGGGTTAGTTCGAAAACAGTACATGGTTATGGGGGATATACGTATATACAAATCGGCGCGTAAAGATCGTTTACGATCTGAAGGTTAATCCATTCCCAGGGCTTTCAGGACTACCGGGTATATGGATATCAACGCGCATGGTAGCGCTTACGTTGTACTGTATATGTACATACCGTGTACACGCGCACTCCCGCGACACAGGAGGATCAAGCGTGGTCAGAAATGTAAACCACTTCTTCACTGGTCAACGGCACCGAAATTTGCTCGGCGATCGTCTTCACTAGGTTAGGTGACAGTTCACCATGTGGCACTTGCTGGCGATGTACCTCCATCATCACTAGTGCGGCGTTGTAACTCATCGTTGTCATCATGCTTGGAAGTATGATTGGACGAACTCATTACACATGTCAGCTGTACCTACCATTCGGCAAGCACCATTCCAGTCTAGTACCTCATAGGCGGGTGCGCTTGATGGGCAGTTGGAATAGTTGTCTTCGGGGAACTGGCTCATTGTCTTACCAGTGGATTTGATTTGAAATCGTTTCATGTTTTTAATTATATATAAAATTGGATTATTAAAAATGGGATGTCTAATGAGATGTATCTACGTTTTGGGATGACAGATGTACCCCAGGTGATCATTAAACCTATTTGGTTGTGAGTCATTATCCTCATTCGCTTATATTCTATCATGGTATGTCTACTTTTTCGATCCACACTTCATCACTTTCGCCTACATAGTACATGCAGATCCCTTTGTACATGTATTGGGTTGTTCCTTTCAAGTACTCAACTATGTCATCATCCATGTAGTGAGCGTCTAGCTCTATCACCTCATCCTCCTCCATGTTTGAGAAACGATCTAAATTGGCTTCGATGTATTGAATTAATCTGTTCATATCTGGTTTTTTAATTAGTGTTTAATTTCGTAACTGAATAAGTAACCACAATCATCATCATACATGTCAAACTCAGATACTACTAAGCCTGATAACTGCGCTCTAATGTCTTCGTTTAAGCGTTGCCAGTAACCAATTCTTAAATAACGTTCATTGTCTTTAAGTATACGGAATTGGATATCACTAGCATCATAACCGTTGTTTACTAAAATGTTTTCGATTGCCGTTTCAACTGCTGTTACTGGGGCTTCATTGTCTGATCTAAATTTCATGTTATATCTGTTTTTAATTATGATTAAATATAACATCACCTGATCGGGAAGCCAAACAAGAGGTTACTTACTTATGTACCATCTATCACTGTTGTACCTAGCGATGTCGTTTGTTTCTGCTAGCAAGCGGTATTGATGACCTACACTGGTATGAATTTCATCCATAGCGTCTGACACCAGTAAACGTTCACCTAACAGCTGTGCGAACATATCGTTGGATCTGTCTACCGTGTTCTGGTCTGTGTATATCTTGAAGTAAGACGCTTCCGCTACCTCGCTGATGAACATCCCGGAGTACATACCCTTGAGGTTGTAGCGACGGACGAACTGGTCGGCGTTACACCAGATGAATATACTGTTATCCTTCCGGATCAACGAATCGGCTACTAGTGAGTCTACGATGTACAGACCTGCTCTGAATCCAGATACGTTCAGTAGCCCACCTGGTGTTCCATGACCTAGCATGATCACCTGATCGTGCTCATCTATCAGCTCCATAATCTCAAGGCGGCTATAACCTGTAGTCACTAGCGTGACGTCTGGTAAGCGGTTGTATATCGGTGCTAGGAAGTCTGTGGACTCGTCTGTCGGGTGTATTACTAGTCGTTTCATTTGTTTCGGCTTATTAATATTAGTGCTCCAATGCCACCTATGGCTACTATAAGTGCTAGTGGTATCCAAAGTGGACTTGTCACCCACCACCAGCTCCAGTCGATGTTGCCTGTTAGTTTTAAGGTCATGAATATGAGGAATAATACTGTTCCGAATCCGATCCCGTTTGATGTGTTATTGTTCGCCATTATGCTATTATTAATGTTATTATTACTGCTGCTGTCATTATGATGAATCCTGCTAAGTACAACATCCAAAACGTAGACAATCCTTTGCTCTTAGGTTTACTACCCTGGCTTGCTACCATGTTCATGACTTCGAGTACCTCGTCTGGTGAACACCATCCGCGGACATCATCATGTTCGCTCAGTTTCACCCATTTCTTATCTGGGCCCCACGCTGCTATTTCAGCTGTGGTTTCACCTCCATCCGAATAATTACTTTTACTGAACTGAACACTCATAGTGTATCCGTTCTTGAATGTCATATGGAACCCATTATGATATTCGTTTTGTGTTGCTCTAAATTTACTCATATATTTAATGCTTTTCTTTGTGTTTCAATAAACCACTCTATTGTCTTAGCGTCTTCTTTAACTACATCACTAGCGTCATCTAAAACACATATGTCAAAATATGATCTGTGATACTCCATACTGTCATGATAATTTTTAAAGTTAGGTTTGATAAACGTTACTCGTCCTCCGTCCCCATCATCATCGATATTGTAACCTAATGATGTTACCATTTCAAATACTAGCTTGTTAAGCGCTTTTCTTGATTCTGTTTTGTTCATGTTCGTGTTATTTAATTATGACTAAATATAACATCACCTTCACCAGAGGCCAAACCTAGGTACAGAGAGGGGCCGCAAGCGGCCCCAACTCTTATATAATTAAAAACACACACATGCTACTTAACTGATCCTCTCTAGGTACATGTCCCCAAAGATGTCATCTATTTCATCACTTATCGAATCCGGATCCAAATTAACTGCGTCCTCGATCTCACTGTTAACATTATTGGCAAGTGTACCATTGTCTAACTCCACCTCAATCACATTACTCCAACTATTTAACTCTAGAGTGATTATGTCATCCGCGTTTAACTCCATATCAGTAACCGCTTTCTTAACTGATTCGATCACACGTTCTGTCAACCTAGTGGCGAAGTCGATCATCTCTGCTCTGGTAAGGTGAACATGTCCCGCGTACTTATCATCCTCTGTTACCACATATTGACTGATAGCTGACTTAGGAGTTTCGTCTACTACCTCCACAGGTGACTCATCACACCCGCATCCGCAGGCACCATCATCACAAATGGTTTCACCACACACTGCAACTTCAATTGCGCTAATCTTATCTTTTAACTCCATTAATTGTTCTAATACTGTCTTCATGTTATCTGTTTTTATTATTTATCTAAATATAATGTCCTGTCCTCCGAGAGCCAAACCTAAGGTTATCTAAATCTATATTTCTTTACCTTATAATCAGTTACCTCTTCATCCACCTCATCTTCCTCATCAACGTCCTTCTGATGACTCATCACTCGGTGAACCGCTGCTTCCTCATCCTCAGCATCCACAAAATAAACTCGTTTAATTGTTTTCAAAACTGTTTCTTCTACCTTAAATGTCTTCATGTGTTTATGTTTTTTAATTATGATTGAATATAACATCCCTGTTCTGCTAAGCCAAACCTTATATTACCTCTAATTCCTCAATTTCATATCTGTAACACTCATAATCCATCATCTCAAACCCCTCAAACGTCTCAGCATCACAGTTATCATAAGCGATTTGGAAATTATGTTTTAACATCCCTTGTTCCGCTAACTCTTTTGTCTTGTAAGCTGAACACTCACATTCATTCACATCAAAGCTTGATGGATCTAACACCCAAATTTTCAATAGGTAAATTTTCATATTATATCTGTTTTTAATTATATCTGAATATAACATCACTTTACCCAATAGCCAAACATGTTCAGTTAAGGTAAAATCCTATCTCATGTATTTCATTCTTGGCGAATGACTTAGCGGAGTCTAGGAAATGTAGGTGCAAGTGCAAGGCGTTTATGTCGTCCATGATCTCCCTAGTTGGTCTCATGTCTAGGAACATCATTGAATTGTGTTCTAGTTCCTGGATCCGTTTCAACGCCTGGTCTATCGAGTGGTTAGCCGTGGCTAGTATTTCCAGGATCTGATGCGCCTGAATACGCTCTAATACTTCGTCGGTGTGTTTATTGTAATCCATCTTATTTAAATTTACTTATAATGTCCTTAATACAATGTCCTTCTCCTAAATTAATAGTCCAAACACTTCTAACCATTCTTTTTTTACCATCCTTAACCCCTACTACCTTCATAATTCGTTCTTCACCTGTAAAACCTTTACATCCTTCTTTTCTTCTCCAGTAATAAAAAGTAATGTTTACATCATTTACCTTTACATCCTTCTCCCAATACTGATTAATACAATAATCTGTAGTTGAGTTAATTTGTTCTTCTCTGAAATTTTTCATATTCGTGTTTTTAATTATACATGAATATAACATCTATGCTCAGCTAAGCCAAATAAGGGGTAGAGGAGTTTTAAAATGTAAAATCCTCACCCTCTACAAACCCACTAACATCACCATACTCCCATTCAAATCTCCAAGTCCCATCTGGTCCTATATAACCAGAAATCAACTCGCCGTACTTTGAAGTTCCATGATTTCGAAAAAACTCTTCTTTAGTAAATACTCTTTCTCCTTCATGGTCAAGTAATTTATCCGCAGGACATAACGGCTCATTGTTCCACTTAATTTTGTTCTTCATATTCGTGTTTTTAATTATACATAAATATAACATCCATGTTCGGCTGAGCCAAACAAAGGTGTAAGGGGGTTAAACCCCCTTATTTTAATATTCCATACTTAAAAAACTAATTACCATTACATCACCTTCAAACTCAACATTATACCAATCATCCCCATAACCACCATCATAACAAATACCTTCACCTACATACTCTTTTAAATCCTCTAATAATACTTTATCTTCATCTTCTAAATCTAAATTATAATCATCAATATAATTTAAATCATCATCATCACAACTCTTCTCTAATAATTCAAAATCATAACTTATTACCTCTCCAACTTCATACTCACCCCAATCACCACCACTTCTCATCTCTAACTCTCCATAAATAAATCTATCAAATTTATTCATACCAATTAAACCACCTTTTACTTCAATCTCTTTTTTAAATTTTTCCATTTTTATATATTTTTTAATTATTTAATTAAATATAATAAATTTTACCCCAAAAGCCAAATAAAGGTACATGGGTCTTTAAGGAAGGTACACAACAAGATGGGGCCCCTTTGGGCCCCTACTTGTAAAAACACACACATGGCTGGGTATTAACCCACTAGCTCGATAGTCTTCATACGACGACGAGACATATTGTACATAGCGTTCGCTACGTCTTGGTTCACCGAACGGTTACCATTAATGATGTTTGAAACATGACTGGTAGAATAACCAGTTGTTTCTGCTAGGCGAGCAGTGTCACCTTGTCTTTGACGTGCATTGTAGAACGCCAATTTTGCTGTACGATTTAATTTACGCATAACTTTAATTAATTATTTATTTATATCTCAATATACGATAGTACTAGTGATAGAGCAAGCTATCCCTAAGAAAGGGAAAGACCTAAGCTGATCAGGCCTAGGTCTCCATTGTTGGGGCGCTTTGCTTCGCGTTCGAATCCCATGAGTAAGTGGTTATTCATCTTCCGGCATACGTTCCAGTCGACATAGCCTTGCCTAAGGGCCTTCCTCATTGTTACCAGATTAAATGTCTCATAATCAACCCTTTGGTCTCATAATCAACTACTGGCATTGGTAGCCGGAGTGGGAATCGAACCCACACTGCCGTTTCAGGCAACAGGATTTTAAGTCCTGCGTGTCTACCTGTTTCACCATCCGGCCGTTTGAGGCTTACGCCTCCGGAGTTGCTTCCGTTTGTTCCACCTCGACTTGATCAACCTCGGCTTGTTCCGCCTTGGGCTTAGATGGACGTCCACGTTTAATTACTCCTCCGTTTGCTGCAACTCGTGCTGCGCGGGCCGCTAATCGTGCTTGACGTGCGCTACCCTCTACTACTGGTCTTCCTTTTTGTGACATAACCTTTATTTATTTGTTTTTATTATTATCTGAATATAACATACCTACTTAGCTGAGCCAAACCTATCTACCCATTTCTCGCTCCCACTCTTCATCATCTATAAACATCCCTGGTTTAGGCTCTTCAGGATAAACTCTAACATCATTTAATTGAGTTTTATTTTTCCAAACTTGGACCTCATTCGGTCTTACCCCAACATAAAATTCATTACCTTGGTCATCTGTGAAGTGAATATCTGCGTTCATATATTTTTAATTATGGTTTAATATAACGTCCTGATCCCCCTAAGCCAAACTTATTCGTGGATAAGATTCACTTCTTTTACCACTTCTGAAACGTTAAACCCTCGTTTCTCAGCGGCGGCTATAAGTTGTTTAATCTGTACCGCGTCAAAGGCGTTATTTGGGTCTAATACGTCGGTTAAGGCCGTCATAAACGTCTTAAATACCGCATCATCCACATTGTGATAACTGATAACTCCTTTAATAGTTCCAATTAACTTACCGTAATGGGCGTGAATTGATTGTTCTGCATCTTTACCTGGCTCAATTACTAAATTTTTCATATATCTGTTTTTAATTATACCTGAATATAACATCCCTGTCTCGCTAGGCCAAACAAGAGGTTACATAGCGTAAACCTCTTTTTTATTCACTGACCATATATCTCCATCTTTATCCATACAATGAACTGTAGTGGGTCTTACTTTAACTATTTCTCCTACCCAATCCATTCTCCCGAAACAACCATTTCGGATTAATTCAATTGTGGACCATTTAACTGATTCCCCTACCTTAAATGAGCGTTTCGCTCTTGGTTTTTTAACCACTGCTTTTTTAATTACTTTAGCCATGTGTTTATGTTTTTTAATTATACCTGAATATAACATCGCTCTACCTGGAAGCCAAACCTGTCTTGTCCCTCTTGTCCGGATCTTCCTACCGGATACCCCTACCTGATAATCCTGCGGCCATAGCCGGGCATTAGGCCGCCTACCCGATACCCCTAACGCAATATATTACCCGATTCCCCTAGGCCGTTTAGCCGGTCCGGATCTCCCTACCGGATACCCCTAGATGAAGAATGGGCGCGTTTCCGCACCCGATTCCCCTATAATTAAAAAACACACACTTTATTCTTCTTCGTCCGCCTCAGGCAAACTATACTCTACCTTACTAAACCCAATTCTATATTTGATATATGATTCAGTATCACAATCTCTGTTTTTACTAAAATATATCTTTCTAGAATCACTACCCTTAATTCTGTCAATATGACACATTGCTTCGGTCATATGTTTCAATCTGTTACTACCTGCAAAATCACCTGCTTTAGTTACTTGTTGAATGTTAATGAACGATGTGTATTTTTTTAATTTGTTACCACCTTTCTTAACTGTCGATTGTAAGTTCAAAAACCATAACTCCGCAGCACTTTCAGTTGTACGGTAAGTATCTTTAAACATCTCAATTACCTCTGCAATACTATCAATCGCAATCACATCATAACCTTGGTCGAACACATACTCCATTGTCTCACGAACCGTTTCAGTATAGTTCTTCAAAAATAATGTCGGTACAACCTTAAAACCAGGCATACGTTTACAATATTTGAAATGACCAATCTCATCCATCTCACCACTTACAAACAATACCTTTTTACCTTTAGACGCTAGTTTAGATAACATATCTAATACCACCGTACTCTTACCTGAACCTGGTCCGCCACATATAATCATATTAACGGCGGGCATCAAACCTTTATCTGTTGATAAAATCGAATCCATTAATGTACCAGTTGACATTGGGCGAAATACAGACTCGTTAAACGATAACTCAGAACCTTTAAATATTTGAACTGATTTTGGGTCGAACGCTACTGTTTCTTTAACTTTTGGCTTACGACCTCTTTTCTTTTGCATTACTAAATTTTTCATTTGTGTGTGTTTTTTATTATGAACTAAATATAACATCGTTTGACCCGAAGGCCAAACAAGTGGTTAAATAATTTTAATAGCCTCAGCTTCACCATCTATAACCATTCTCCATTTCATTTTAATCCCATGCTCATTAGTATAACTAACTACAGCTGTTATTTGTTTAGCTCTCTTAAAATTTTTAGGGCCAAATGGAATAAAGAAATTTGTTTTAAGTTCTAGGATTTCATATTTTATGAATTCACAATTAAACCTTTGATTGACAAATGTGTTGAATACACTTACCTTGTCCCCTTTTTTAGCTTTGTAAAAAGCATAATCTTGTAATGCCATAGTGTTATTTGTTTTTAATTATATCTGAATATAACATCACCTATCCCAAAGGCCAAACAGAGGGACACATTTCTGTGCCCCTCCATTTAAAGGTAATTTTACTTACCTAAACTCTCTAATACAATCTCAACTACACTCTCAACATTCTCCTCATCCAACACCCAATCAATACTATCTACAACCTCACTTAACACTTTACCTCTACTAACTTTAACTTCTAAACCACCCATCACATCACTATTACGTTTAGTGTATAAGGCACCTCCAAAATCAAAATTATCTTTTTTACTCAACTCAAACTTCACACCATTTGCAACGGCATTACTAATTGTTTTAGTAAACTCAATTAACTCCTCTTTTGTGAAAGTAATACTTTCATTGTTAATTTCGTTTTCTAACTCTGCAATTTTTGCTTTTAAACCTAACAATTCTGCTAACTTGTTCATACTTTTTTGTTTTTAATTATTATTTTTTTATTTGATTAAATATAACATCCCTTTATTACAAGGCCAAACTTAATCGACCCATTCTAAAACCTCATTTAAACCCTCTACATCCTTTTCTAAATCCTCTTTAGAATCGAATTCAAACATATCACTTAAACTACTATCACTAGTAAATAATACATCATCCTCACTTAATACTCTCTCAATTAACTTAATTTCCTTTTCAGTTAAAGGTTGAGTAAAAATTTCTTGTACATTACCATACTCTGAATCGTAAGTAAATCCTGTAACCCCGTTTTTTAATTTTACCATTTTATTTGTGTTTTTTAATTATGACTGAATATAACATCCATGTTCGGCAAAGCCAAACAAAGTGGTGAGGGAGTTTAAATACTCACCTCACAAATACCATAGTCGGTCAAATCATCAAAATCCTCATCAAATACATTTCCTACATCAAATCCTGGAAATTCAAAGTTATACTCCCAATCTGTATGATCGGTAACTGATAATACTAACTCCATTTCTCCGTGACCTTGTTCTTTTAACTCTGTTAATTGGTCGATTAATTCTTGTACTGTCATGTGTTATTAATTTTTAATTATACTTAAATATAACATCAATTGTTCGCGAGGCCAAACAAGTGGGTGGAGGGGGGTTAAACCCCTCTTACCTAAATCTTCTCACACATAGTCTCATCTGCCAAAAACTCCACTAATAAACTCTCACATTCAATATAATCTTTAATACTAACATTATACCAAATATCCTTACCCCAAATATCACTTAACACTTTATCCTCTAAACAAACACCTTCACCTACAAACTCCTTAATCTCATTCATATTTATCCCTTCCCAAAACCCAAAATCATCATCTAACATAAAACTATAAGTCACTCTATCACCTAACTCATAATCATTATAATCTGTCTCCATATTACCTAAGATCAAATCATTAATAACTTTTCCAATCCCATCATTTACAATAACCACATTTTTAAACTTTTCCATATTTTTACATTTTTTAATTATATCTAAATATAATAAAACTGTACATGGAAGCCAAACAAAGGGTGGGGGAGGTTTAACCCTCCTTTTGCGCCGATAAGAACATCTCTGCTTGGGTCCAGTTCTGAAACCAGGGATTGTCACCGTACTTATTTATGCCTACATGTAGGTCTATCTGGCCTGGGAAGTGATAGTCGATGTGCCTTAACACCTTCTGCACCAGTGAGGACTTGACGTACACCCAAAACTGGCCTCCCTCGCTGTCGTAAAGGATCCCTTCTCTTGGCTTAAATACCTCTTTGAGTGAATCTTCAATGGTGTAGTGAGACAATTCTCCCTTGGCGCACCCTGTTAGCTCAATTGTCAGCCACTCACTTTCAGGGATCATCTCCTTGATTTCTCTATCAATTATGTCGGCGTACTCCTTGTAGGTCTGTCTTTCAAAATCCGTGGGCACTCCTTCCTTGGCGTACGTTTCCGTCCACGCATTCTTTTTCAATAATATTTTCTTAGCAACCTCTTTTTTTAGCTCTTGTAGTGTCATATGTGCTTATTTATTTAACTAAATATAACATCCTTTCCCCAGGGGGCCAAACCTTCTTGTTCCCCCTCTGGTTCCCCCTACCGGGTCCCCCGACCGGGTCATGCCCGTTCCCCCTATCTGTTCCCCCTGTGTGTTTCCCCGCGGGGGATGGGGGGATATTTTGTATATCCTTTTTCGATAAAAAGTTTGGCTTGTTCGGGCCAGGTGGGTTAATACCCCTTCCATTTCATATAACCCGTTCTCCCTACGTTTGTCACATACCGTTCTTGTATATACTTATATTTGGATATGTGAGTCACACTTGTTCTTCCGTTTGTCACACTTGATCCCCCTACCCTTAAACTTTAGTTTACCCTACTCACACACGCTTGTTTCCCCTACCTGTTCACCCTAACTTGATCATCCTACCTGTTCTCCCGTACCTGTTCCCCCTACGTCTTGATTTCCCTACACACCGACTTAATTTTCGTCCGTCGTATGCTTGTTCCCCCTACTTGTTTCTCCTGAACTATATTCTCTAATTCCACTCTTTCCCTCCATGTGTAATTCATAATATCGTTCACCGTCTCTTATAAACCAATTTTGTATTCCGTCTATTGGTTCTCTGTCATAAGCGTTAACTATTATGTCACGTTCTTGTTTCATCAACGTTTCTATATTTTGAGACATCCAATAATGAAATTGGGCTTCACTCATTTTATAATAGTTGTCTTTAATTTGTTGTAGTGGTGTTAGTATCATATTTTATCTCCGTAAGTTTCATTGTAGTATTGTTCCCCTGTTATTTGCTCCCAAAAATTTACACCATCTTCTACGCCTTGAATTATTATAACATCATGCGCCTCTATTATCTGCTCCTTCTCCATTTGCTTGGCTTGTTCAAAATGTTTTTGTGAAAGAGTCCCCTTGTTATCCCAATAGGCTTGCTCCAACCATTCAACCGCAGTTTGTTTACTCATTGTTACCTCCGTAAGTTTCGTTGTAGTAATTTCTTCTTTCTTTTAATATGTCTAATCCTATCCATTCATTATCAATCAACTCTTCAAAGTCATTAAGTTTAACATCAATACCTAATGAAAGTATATCTATATGACAATGGAATATTACATCTTCTTGGAGTTCTATTGGTATTGCATCTACTTTTAGAATTGCAGAGTATTTTGCTTTATAAACGTGAGTATGTTTACTCATTGCTACCTCCGTAAGTTTCGTTGTAGTATTCCTCAAATTGAATTTCAAATATTTTTCTTAA
>Ga0114979_10002726_pt1 | contig 11892 bp, 8 predicted proteins | sample S_140625_EF_Meta_FD_87315 | JGI IMG/M metagenome (GOLD analysis project Ga0114979, IMG submission 87315) | Freshwater microbial communities from Lake Simoncouche, Canada to study carbon cycling - S_140625_EF_MetaG | ecosystem: Environmental > Aquatic > Freshwater > Lake | place: Lake... | reverse complement strand
GTCCGGCAAATCGCATCAGATCGACATTGCCACCACTCACGATCACACCGACCCGTCGGCCTGCCAGCGGCACCGCGCCGGTGAAGGCCGCGGCGGCAGCGAGTGCTCCGGTGGGCTCAACCACCATCTTCATGCGTTCGGCAAAAAATCGCATTGCGCTGATCAGGGCGGCATCACTGACGGTGACAATACCGGCCGCGCGCTGGCGGATGACTTCGAAATTGAGATCGCCCAGACGCTGGGTCTGGGCACCGTCGGCCAGTGTCTGCGGCACGTCGATCTTGATGACTCGACCGGCAGCCAGCGACTGCTGGCCGTCGTTGCCGGCTTCGGGCTCCACCCCCCAGACCGCACAGCGCGGCGACATCGCCGCAGCCGCCAGGGTCGAGCCTGCTGTCAGGCCGCCACCGCCCAGACAGACCAGCAGCGTATCGAGTTGACCGACCTCCTCGAAAAGCTCGAGGGCTGCCGTGCCGGCGCCGGCAATCACGTCGGCATGGTCGTAGGGCGGAATGAGGGTGAGGCCACGATCGCGGGCAAGCTGCCTGCCGATCGCCTCGCGATCATCCCGAAACCGGTCGTAGAGCACCACTTCACCGCCATAGCCGCGTGTGGCCGCAAGTTTGGCCGCTGGGGCATCGGAAGGCATCACGATGCAGGCGGGCGCGCCAAGCAAAGACGCTGACAGGGCAATCGCCTGTGCGTGGTTGCCCGATGAATAGGTCACCACGCCGGCGGCACGGCTTGCCGCGGGCAAGGCCGCAATCGCGTTATAAGCGCCGCGAAACTTGAAGGCACCCCCGCGCTGCAGGTTCTCGCACTTGAAAAACAGCTGCGCGCCACTGGCGGCGTCCGCCATCCGGGAGCGCAGTACCGGAGTGCGGTGGGCAACGCCTGCAAGGCGCTGCGCGGCGGCCTGCAGGTCTTTGGAATCAGGCAATTGCATGGTCAGGATGCTACACGCCCGAGGTATCGATTCGCCCTGGCGGCCAGACCGCTCATGCCGTTTTATCCCTTCAGGACGCTGCACCCCAGGTCGGGGGGAATAAAGTGAGCGGACAAGTCCATTCGAAGCCGACCCGCCATGGCGCTTTCGACGATCGTGCTGGGAGGCTATCTCGGCGCCGGCAAGACCACGCTGCTCAATCATCTGCTGCGCCATGCGCAAGGTCGGCGTATTGCCGTCATGGTCAATGACTTCGGCGATATCGGCATCGATGCTGATCTGATCGAGTCGACCAATGGCGAGGTGATGAATCTGGCAGGCGGATGCATCTGCTGCAGTGTCGGTAGCGACTTGGTGGCGGCCCTGATGGCCCTGCCGCAACGCGTTGCGCCGCCCGATCTGGTGCTGATCGAGACCAGTGGCGTGGCGCTGCCGGGGTCAGTCGCGCGGGGCGCACGCCTGGCACCCGGCATCGAGATCGACGGCGTGGTCGTGGTGGTCGATGCCGAAACCATTCGCCTGCGCGCGCAGAACCGCCATGTCGGCGACACCGTCCTGCAGCAGTTGACCGACGCCGACCTGCTGGTGCTCAACAAGATCGACCTGGTTGCCCCGCCGATGCTCGCCGCGACACGACACTGGCTCTCGGGCGTCACACCGCGCGCCCGGATCGTCGAGTCGCTCAACGCCGGGGTGCCGGCTGAGCTGATCCTGGGGCTGGCCGATGACACCCCGGCATCGGCTTCGCAGTCGTCGCTCTCCTCATCTGCAGGTTCGTCATCCGACAAAACATCAGCGGCAGCCGCCTTGCAAACCGGCGAGGGCCGCCTGCGACCGATTCGGACGATGGCGGCCGGCGATCGCTTTGAGACATTCAGCTTTCGGATTGCCGGGCGTCTCGATGCGCAGGCGCTGGCCGCCGCCCTGAGCGATCCGGCACAGGGCGTACTGCGCGCCAAGGGCCTGGTGCAGGCGCTCAATGGCGAACCGCTCGTGATCCAGACCGTCGGCGCACGCTCGCGGGTGAGCCCGGCCGCTGCCGGGGTGATCGACCCCGACCGACCGGCTCGACTGATCGTGATCGGCTTGCGCAACACGCTCGATGCCAGGCGGATCGAAACGCTGCTCGACGAGGCCAGACGCGAACAGTGAGCAGACAGACGACCATGGGCTAGCATCACAACACCGCCGCGCAACCGAGCTGCACGGTCCATCGCCTCGTACCCCGTCAAAAACAGGAGACCCTCATGAATCGTGTCGACAACAAAGTCGCGATCGTCACCGGCGCAGCCGGCGGCATCGGCTCAGCCGCCTGCCGCCTGCTGGCCGCAGCCGGCGCCACCGTGATTGCCACCGACCTGCGCGAAGCCGACGGCAACGCCTTGGTCGAGGAGATCAAGTCGCAGGGCGGCAAAGCGGTGTTCATCCGGCACGATGTGACCGATGACGCCCAATGGGCAGCGGTTTTTGCAAAGGCAATCGGGGCATTCGGCCAGGTCGATGTGCTGGTCAACAATGCCGGCATCTTCCGGCATGGACGCACCGAGGATGCCGACGCATCGGCCATCCAGGAAATGTTCGACGTCAACTTGAAGAGCGTGGTGCTCGGCACCCAGCATGCCTATCGGGCGATGAAGCAGCGACCCAAGGATGCGACGCCGGCAGCGATCGTGAACCTCTCGTCGGTAGCGGGTCTGATCGGCTCGCCGAATTCGACGCTCTATTGCCTGAGCAAGGGCGGCGTGCGCCTCTTTACCAAGGCCTGCGCGATGGAAGCCGCGCAGCTCGGCTACAACATCCGGGTGAACTCAGTGCATCCCGGTATCGTCGATACTGACATGGCTCAGGGTGTGGCCCGGGCGATGCGCGAACGCGGCGTGCCGGAGGCATCGATCAAGCAGGCGATGGCCGGTGCGCATCCGCTCAACCGAATGGCCCAGGCCGACGATATCGCCCGCGGCATCCTGTATCTCGCCTCGGACGACGCCTCGTTCATGACCGGATCGGAGCTGGTCATCGACGGCGGCATGACCGCCCGATAAAGTCCGGTGACAGAACGCGCCCTTGCCTGACAGGGGCGCGCCGCTCAGGTGTCGATCAAGGCTCGGTCAGGACAGCGGGAAACGCACCGCAGCGCTCGCATCCAGCGCACCTTCTCCGCGCTCGATCGCCGCATCGAAGAGCGCGATCACCGCGGGCATGACCGCCAGATCGACGCCGTGGCGCTTGGCCTCCTCGACCATCAGTCGGGCGTCCTTGCGGGCCATGGCCACCTCGAACGAAGGCTTGCTGTAGTCACCGTTAACGATGCGCGCGGCGCGCGTCGGCAACATGGCCCCGGGGTTGAAGCTGGCAAAGAGCTGCATCGCTTCGGCCGGCGGAATACCGACCGAGTGGGCCAGCCGGGCCACATCACCGAGCACGCCCGACATGCCGATCAGGGTCAGGTTGCCGAAGAGTTTGAACGAGGCGGCGCGCTCTGGCGCCTCACCGATCCAGACCACCTTGCCGGTCATACGCCCGAGCATCGGTGTGATCTCGGTGCACGCTGCCTTGTCGCCCGATATCAGCATCAGGCCGGTGCCCTCCTGGCAATTGACCGGCGACATGAAGACCGGTGCATGCACGAAATGGCGTCCGCGCGCAGCCCAGCGTGCGGCGCGCTCGGCGGTCGGCGTGGTGGCGGTCGTGGTGTGATCGATGATCCAGGTCGAGGGTGGGATGAGTCCGGCCAGCGGCTCGAGCACCGCGTCGACCGAGGCATCGTCCGACAGCGACAGGTGAATGCGATCGACCCCGCGCACGGCATCGGCCGCATCGACGAAGGCGCTGGCACCCTCGGACTTCAGTGTGGCGGTACGCGACGCGGTGCGATTCCAGACATTGACGCTGTGTCCGACCGACATCATCCGGCGAACGAAGCCGGTGCCCATCAGGCCTGTCCCGAGAAATGCAATTTTCATGGTGTGTCCCTGTTATCTGATCAGAAAGCCGCAAGCACCTTGCGAAGTGTGCCGACGATCTGGTCGATATGGTGCTTCTCGGCAATGAAGGGTGGCGCGAGAATCAGCGAATCGCCGGTGGATTTGAGGTTGAGGTTGGCATCGAAGAGCGCCTTCTGAGCCTCATGCCCGCGTGCGCCCGGCGCCTGACCGGCGGTTGACAGTTCGACCGCTGCCATCATCCCGACGCCGCGGATATCCACCACACAGGGCAGATCGCGCAGCGAATAGACCGCGTCCAGGAAGTAGGGCGACATCGCCGCGGCACGACCGATCAGGTCTTCGCGCTCGAAGATGTCCATCATGGCAAGGCCTGCCGCGCAGGCAGCCGGATGCGCCGAGTAGGTATAGCCATGGAAAAACTCGATGCCCTGGGCCGGGCCGGCCTCGGTGATCGTGTCGTAGATTTCCTGGCGAGCCGCCACCGCGCCCATTGGCTGGGCGCCGTTGGTGATCGCCTTGGCCATGGTCATCAGGTCGGGGGTTACACCGAAGGCCTGAGCACCGAAAGGCGCGCCCATCCGGCCCCAGCCGGTGATCACTTCATCGAAAACCAGCAGGATGCCGTGCTGGTCGCAGATCGCGCGCAGCTTGTCGAGATAGCCCTTGGGCGGAGGCAGACAACCGAAACTGCCTGCGGTCGGCTCAACGAAAACCGCCGCGATGTTGTCGCCACCGACCATGGTGCAGATGCGCGCAAGATCGTCGGCCAGATCGGCACCGGTCTCGGGCTGGCCGCGCACGAATCTGTTTTCGGGCAGAGCGGTATGACGCATGAAATGCACGCCGGGCAGGCCGACGCCAAAGGTGCGCCGGTTATTGACCATGCCCGAGAGCGCCACGCCACCCATATTGACGCCGTGATAGGCGCGCTCGCGCGACACGAAGAGCTGACGGTGCCCCTGACCTCGGATACGGTGATAGGCGAGCGCCATCTTCATGGCGGTATCGACCGACTCCGACCCGGAGCCCACGAAAAACACCCGGTTCATGCCGGCCGGCGTGAAGTTGGTGATGCGCTGGGCGAGTTCGAATGCCTTGGGCTGGGCGCGGGTGAAGGGCATCGAATAATCGAGCGTGGTGAGCTGCTCGTAGACCGCCTTGGCGATCTCGGGGCGGCAATGGCCGGCCGCGACACAGAACAGACCCGACGAGGCATCGATCACCTGATCGCCGTTAGGCTTGTAGAGCCAGACGCCCTCGGCGCGCACGAACATGCGCGGTTCCTGCTTGAACTCCTTGTTCGGCGAAAAGGGCATCCAGTAGTTCTGGCGTGCATCGACTTCAAGCACAGGATCGGCATGGCCCATGGAATGACTCCGGTCAAAAGATAAGTCTGTTCACCAGTCTATCGTGGCGGTAATGGCTTCAGCGGCCTGGCGCATGGCCGGGAGATAGTCCAGCCCCTGCTCGGGCCTCATTCGCGTCGTCGGTGCCTGAACGGCCAGGCCTGCGACCACCTTGCCATCGGCATTTCGCACCGGCACGGCGATGCAGCAGATGCCCGGCAGGTACTCCTCGTTATCGATCGAATACCCGCGTTCACGGATGGCATTGAACTCATTGTTCAGCCGCTTGGCATCGGTGAGGGTCTGTGATGTGTGCGCGATCAGCGGCGTCTGGCTCAGGAAGCGGTCACGGCTTCGCTTGGGCATCGCCGACAGAAAGAGCTTGCCGCTTGCCGAGGCGTAGAGCGGCACGCGTGAACCCGCGCCGAGCTGAATTCGCAGTGGCCAGGCAGTCTCGACCCGATCGAGGTAGAGCACGGTGTTGCCATTGGGAATCGTGAGATTGCAGGTCTCACCCACCTCCTCGACCAGCTCCTCGAGGATGGCCCGGCGGCTCGATCGGCTGGGCGAGCCCAGCAGCACCTGTCCGGCAAAGCGGTTCAGGCGCTCGGCGAAACCATAGCGTTTGGTGTCGGGCTCACGGGCAACGATGCCGGCATGCTCGAGGGTGCCGAGGATGCGCAGCACGGTCGGCTTGGGCAATCCGACCGAATGGGCAATTTCGGCCAACTGCGGCGGGCGCTCGTGTTCGGACAGGACTTCAAGGATCCGGATGGCGCGCAATACCGCCGAACCCGCCGGGATATCGGTCTGGGCTTCTTCCAATATCGTCATTCTGGGTGTCTCCAACGCTGACCGGCTGCGGGCCGAGTCCCCGCTCCGATTAATGAATAATTGACTAGTCAAAGATTCATTTTAACCGAAATCGGAATGGACCGGCTTGGGGCTCGGGTTGACCCACCTGGCAGCGAGGGGCGACCGCGCCAAACCCGCCGACGACGGCGTAGCGGATAATGCAGGGCTGACCCTTCGCCCCATGACCCCCGCGCGCTGCCAGGCGCGCCTCCAGACGCCGCGAGCATGCAAGAACGTTACCTTCCCGCCGAGATCGAAGCTTCGGTACAGCAGCACTGGACAGCCATCGACGCCTACCGTGCCATCGAACACGATCCGCGCTTTCCCAAGGGCAAGTACTACGCCTGCTCGATGCTGCCCTACCCCTCGGGCAAGCTGCACATGGGCCATGTGCGCAACTACACGATCAACGACGTCCTCTATCGCCAGCTGCGCATGAGCGGCTACAACGTCCTGATGCCGATGGGCTGGGACGCCTTTGGCCTGCCAGCCGAAAACGCAGCAATGAAGAACGGCGTCGCACCGGCCGCCTGGACCTGGGACAACATCGCCCACATGAAAAAGCAGATGCAGGCGATGGGGTTGGCGATCGACTGGTCGCGCGAGATGGCCGCCTGCGATCCGGCCTATTACAAGTGGAATCAGTGGCTGTTCCTGCGCATGCTCGAGCGCGGCATCGCCTATCGCAAGACCCAGACCGTCAACTGGGATCCGGTCGACCAGACGGTGCTGGCCAACGAGCAGGTCATCGACGGGCGCGGCTGGCGCACCGGCGCGGTGGTCGAAAAGCGCGAGATTCCTGGGTATTACCTCAAGATCACCGACTACGCCCACGAGTTGCTCGATCAGGTCGAGAACGATCTCGACGGCTGGCCCGAGCGGGTGAAAATCATGCAGGCCAACTGGATCGGCCGTTCGATCGGGGTTCGCTTCGCCTTCCCGCACGATTTGCGCGACGGGCGGGGCGAGCTGGTCGGAGACGGCAGGCTTCATGTCTTTACCACCCGTGCCGACACCATCATGGGGGTCACCTTCGTCGCAGTGGCGCCCGAACATCCCCTGGCAAGCCTTGCCGCCAGCACAAGCCAGGCAGTCGCCGCTTTCGTCGAGACGGCGCGTCAGGGTTCGGTGATGGAAGCCGACCTTGCCACGATGGAAAAAAAGGGCATCGCCACCGGGCTCTTCGTGAAGCATCCGCTCACCGGTGATCCGCTCGAGGTCTGGGTCGGCAACTACGTGCTGATGAGCTACGGCGACGGCGCGGTGATGGGCGTGCCGGCGCACGACGAGCGCGACTTTGCCTTTGCCCGCAAATACGGCCTGCCGATCCGTCAGGTGGTGGCACGCAGCGGCGCGCCGCGCGAAGGCGAGGAAGCCTTCAGCGACCAGCGCTGGCAAGCCTGGTACGAAGACAAGTCAAACGGCGTTTGCGTCAACTCAGGCGCTCTTGACGGGCTGGGCTACGAGGCAGCGATCGATGCGGTCGCCGCCGATCTGGCCGCCAGGGGCCTTGGCGACAAGCGAATCCAGTACCGGCTGCGCGACTGGGGCATCTCGCGCCAGCGTTACTGGGGCACGCCGATTCCGATCATCCACTGCACCGACTGCGGTCCGGTCCCGGTACCGGACGACCAGCTGCCGGTGGTGCTGCCCGACGATCTGGTGCCCGACGGCAGCGGCAATCCACTGGCCAAGGACGAGCGCTTCCTCAAATGTGTCTGTCCGTCCTGCGGCAAGCCCGCACGCCGCGAAACCGACACCATGGATACCTTTGTCGATTCGGCCTGGTACTACATGCGCTACTGCTCGCCCGGCAACGACGCGGCGATGGTCGACGAACGCGCCGATTACTGGATGCCGATGGACCAGTACATCGGCGGCATCGAGCATGCCGTGCTGCATCTGCTCTATGCGCGCTTCTGGACGCGTGTGATGCGCGATGTCAAAGGCACGGTGCCTGCCGACCCGACACGCGGCCTGGTGACCTGCGACGAGCCCTTCACCCGCCTGCTGTGCCAGGGAATGGTGCTGAACCATCTCTACTCTCGCAAGAACGAGCGCGGCGGGACCGAGTACTTCTGGCCGGAAGATGTGAGCGATGTGCATGGCCCGGACGGCCGCATCACCCATGCGGTGCTCAAGTCCGATGGCTCGCGCGTCGAGTATGAGGGCGTGGGCACGATGTCGAAATCGAAGAACAACGGCGTCGACCCGCAGTTGCTCATCGACCGCTATGGCGCCGATACCGCGCGGCTCTTCGTGATGTTCGCCAGTCCGCCCGAGCAGACGCTCGAGTGGTCGGACAGCGGCGTCGAAGGTGCGAGCCGGTTCTTGCGGCGTTTCTGGGCCTTCTGCCATGCCTCGCGTGGCATCGTCTGTGGCGCAGCATCACTCGCTCAGGGCGGCGAGCCGTCGCAGGCAGCCAAGGCGCTGCGCCGCGACATCCATCTGATCCTCAAGCAGGCCAGCTACGACTACGAGCGCAAGCAATACAACACTGTCGTCTCGGCCTCCATGAAGATGCTCAATGCGCTCGAGTCGGCCAGACTCGACACCAGCGCCGCCGACTCGGCAGTGCTGCGCGAGGTGCTGGGCATTGCCCTGCGGGTGCTCTATCCGGTCGTGCCGCACATCACCACCGAAGCCTGGGGCGCGCTGGGCTACGACCGCGAGTTCGGCGATCTGCTCAATGCGCCGTGGCCACAGGTCGATGAGGCGGCGCTTGTTCAGGACGAGATCGAACTGGTGCTTCAGGTCAACGGCAAGGTCCGCGGTTCGCTGCGGGTGGCGGCCAGCGCCGATCGGACGGTGATCGAGGCCGCCGCCATCGCCAGCGAGGCTTTCGTGCGGCTGTCCGAAGGGCGTGCGCCGAAGAAGGTCGTGGTGGTGCCCGGCCGTCTGGTCAATCTGGTGGTCTGAGGGCGCGCCGTGACACCGACCGGCCTGCCGCGCCGCCGACTGCTCGCCTTGCCCCTCGGTGTCGGGCTGCTTGCCATGCAAGCGGGCTGCGGCTTTGCGCTGCGCAGTGCGGCCGACCTGCCCTACAAGGTTTACTTCGTGTCTGCTGCGCCGACTTCGGTGCTCGGTGGTGATCTGCGCCGGTCGATCCGTGCCAACGGCGCCACGACCACCGAACTGCGCAAGGACGCGCAGGCCCGTCTCGATATTCTTGCCGACCTGCCCGAAAGCGAGGTCTCGGCCTTCTCGACCAGCGGGCGCCCTCGCGAATATCTGCTGCGCCTGCGAGTGCGCTGGCGACTTCGCGATGAGGCCGAACGCGACCTCATCCCGGAAAGCGAACTGATCATGCGCCGCACCGTGACCGTGCTCGATACCCAGGGCATCGTCAATGCCGGTCAGGAGGTCCTGCTTAATCGCGACATGCGCAATGACGCGGTTCAGCAGATCCTGCGACGTCTGTCGACCGCGAAGCCGCCGGCATGATGCGCGCCGACGCCCTGACCGCAGCCCTGGCCAAGCTCACCGCGAATGCCTCGCGGGGTGCGGCATCCGGCGGACTGCCGGCCATCACCTGGATCGCCAGCGACGAGCCTTTGCTCGCGCTCGAAGCCGCCGACCAGCTCAGGGCGGCCGCACGCCAGCTCGGCTTCACCGATCGGCGCGTCTTTCATGTCGAGCGCGGCTTCAAGCTCGACGTCCTGCGCCATGAGGCCAACACCCTGTCGCTCTTTGCCAATCAGCAGCTTCTCGAACTGCGCCTTGCGGGCAAACCGACCAAGGAGCTCGGCGAGGGGCTGGCAGCGCTGGCCCCGATGCTGTCGGACGACACCCGGCTGCTGGTGAGCAGCCCGCGCCTTGAGCGCGCCACGACCGAATCGGCCTGGTTCGGGCAACTCGAGCGGACCGGCTGGATGGTCGCGATTGCGCAGGTCGACCGGACCCGACTGCCGGCCTGGATCGGTGAGCGGTTGTCGCGTGCCGGTCAGCAAGCCGATGCGCAGACCCTGCAGCTGATCGCCGAGCGGGTCGAAGGCAATCTGCTTGCCGCCGAACAGGAAGTTCGCAAGCTCGGACTGCTTTTCGGGCCTGGCCCGCTGCCGCCTGCCGAGGTCCGTGCGGCGGTCTTCGATGTGGCGCGCTGGGACGCCTTCGATCTGGTCGATGCCGCGCTCGCCGGCGACCCGGCGCGTGCCTTGCGCTGCCTGCAGGGCCTGCGTGCCGAGGGCGTGGCGGTGCCGATGGTGCTCTGGGCGCTGGCCGATGCGGTGCGCAATCTGGTGCGCCTGTCGATCGCGGTCGAGGCCGACCGGCCGCTTGCCGGCGCGATGCGCGAGCTGCGCATCTGGGGCGATCGCGAGCGGCTCTACCCGCAGGCCTTGCGGCGCCTGGCGCGTCCGATGCTGCGCCGGCTGATGCGGGGCTGCGCCAGCGTCGATAGAATCACCAAGGGTCTGGCGAGCGGCGACGACTGGCAGGCACTCGAAGCGGTGGCCATGGGACTGGCAGGCGCGCCCGCGCTGGCCCTGCAGGCTGACACCGCAATCGCGGCCTGATACTGACCCCGATCCCGATCCGATCAGACCCCATCAATGAGAAAGGTCCGACCATGAACACGATTGCCGATCCGACGCTCGATGTCGCCCGCTATGTCGATCAGGTCGGCGCCCGTGCCCGGGCCTGTGCCCGCGAGATGGCCCGAGCCAGCAGCGCCGCCAAGAATGCCGCCCTCCTTGCCGGCGCCACCGCCATCCGGCGCCATGCCGATGTACTCGTGCAGGCCAATGCCCTCGATCTGGCCGCAGCAAAGCAGGCCGGACACGATACCGCCTTTGTCGACCGGCTGGCACTGACACCGGGCGTGATCGAATCGATGGCACAGGGCCTCGAGCAGATCGCCGCATTGGCCGATCCGGTAGGCGAGATGACCGACCTGCGCCTGCGCCCGTCCGGCATCCAGGTCGGCCGCATGCGGGTGCCGCTGGGCGTGATTGGCATCATCTACGAGTCGCGCCCCAACGTGACCATCGATGCCGCCGGCCTGTGCATCAAGTCGGGCAATGCCACCATCCTGCGCGGCGGCTCAGAGGCGATCCACAGCAATCGGGCGCTCGCCGAACTGATCCGCGAGAGCCTGGTCGGCGCGGGCCTGCCGGCCGACGGCGTGCAGCTCATCGCCACCACTGACCGTGCTGCAGTCGGCGCCCTGATCGCCAGTCCGCAATGGGTCGATGTGATCGTGCCGCGCGGCGGCAAGTCGCTGATCGAGCGGATTTCAAATGACGCGAAGGTGCCGGTGATCAAGCACCTCGATGGCATCTGTCATGTCTATATCGACGACCAGGCCGACCTTGAGAAGGCGGTGGTCATCGCCGACAACGCCAAGACCCAGCGCTATTCGCCGTGCAACACCATGGAGACCCTGCTGGTCCATCAGGCGGTGGCCGCCGAGGTGCTGCCCAGGCTTTGCCGCATCTACGCCGACAAGGGTGTCGAGCTGCGTGTCGACCCGACAGCACGGTCGATCCTGGGGCAGGCTGGCATCGCCTGCATCCTCGCGACCGAGGAAGACTGGTCGACCGAATACCTTGCACCGATCCTGTCGATCAGGGTACTCGACGGTCTGGACGCGGCCATCGAACACATCGCCCGCTACGGCTCGCAGCACACCGATGCTATCGTCACCGAAAACCACTCAAGGGCGATGCGATTCGTGCGCGAGGTCGATTCGGCCAGCGTGATGATCAACGCTTCGACCCGCTTTGCCGACGGCTTTGAATTCGGGCTGGGCGCCGAGATCGGCATCTCGACCGACAAGCTTCATGCCCGCGGTCCGGTCGGC
>Ga0114979_10002725_pt1 | contig 11893 bp, 12 predicted proteins | sample S_140625_EF_Meta_FD_87315 | JGI IMG/M metagenome (GOLD analysis project Ga0114979, IMG submission 87315) | Freshwater microbial communities from Lake Simoncouche, Canada to study carbon cycling - S_140625_EF_MetaG | ecosystem: Environmental > Aquatic > Freshwater > Lake | place: Lake... | reverse complement strand
AGCAGAAGCACTAGCAGCAAGACGAGCAGCACTAGCACCAAGACAAGCACTAGAAGCAGCAGAAATAAGAGCACAAAATGCAGTACTAGCAGTAAGAGCAACAGCAGCAGCAGTAAGAGCAACAGCAGCAAGAGTAGCGGCATTAGAAGCAAGAGGAGGAGGAGTAACAGCAGCAAGAGTAGCGGCATTAGAAGCAAGAGGAGGAGGAGTAACAGCAGCAAGACAAGCAGCAGCAGCAGCAGCAGCACCAGCAGCAGAAGCAGCAAAAAACGCAGCAATAACCGCATTACAAGAACAAAGAAAAAAAAATATAAGTGAAACTATGGAGACATTAAAAGCAGAAGCAGCAAGATTAAAAGGAGAAGCAGCAGAAAGAACAGCAGCAGCAGAAGAAAGAGCAGCAGCAGCAGAAGCAGCAAGAAAAGCAGCAGCAGCAGCAAGAGCACAAGCAGCACAAGAGGAACAAGCAGCACAAGAGGAAGAAGAAGATGATATTTCGAGAGCACAACCAGCACAACCAGCACAACCAGCATCAGCAGAAGCAGCAAGAGCAGAAGCAGCGGCAGAAGCAGCAAAAGAAGAAGAAGTACGAAAATTATTATTAACAATACAAGTTCCAAAAGAATTAAATATTCTAGTAATTAATTGTAGTGGGGATGATTTTAATGATGGACCACATGAATTGGGTGAAAGAAACACAAGAATTACAACATTTTTTAATTTACCAATTAAAAACCCAATACAATATGTTGCACCAAAAGTATTTGGTGATAAAACACAAAATGAATGGAAGGGTATACTTTTTAGTTTAAAAAAAACTGAAAAATATTATACTCATATAGTTGTATATCATGATTGTAAAAACTATGACTTTTTAAATACTATAAAATTTATTCAAGGTGTTGATGATGTATTAGAAAGAGATGGATTAGTATGTTATATACCTGAAAATGATGAAAAGATATTCGAAGAGATTGAAAGAGAAGATCCATTTCAGAAATATTTCTTTAAATCATATATACCTGATAGGAATGATGGATTACAATATAAATTATATCCACAAATTAGAAAAATAAGACAAAGTTCAATACAATCTTCTTCTCTTCCTCTTCCTTCTTCATCATTCACATTACAACAACTAAAAGAAGATTTACAAAAATCACAACAAATAGTAAATAGTTTAGAACCAATTAGTAGGCCAAACGCTGGTGGTAGTGGATTGACTGCTCGTGCTAAACTTACTGAAGAACAAAAACAAGCGGAAAGTGGAGGAGGAGGGGGAGGAGCAACAGCAGAAGCAGTAGCAGCAAGAGGAGGAGCGGCATTAGCAGCACTAGAAGCAGCAAGAGCAGAAGCAGAAGCAAGAGCAATAGCAGAAGCAAGAGCAATAGCAGAAGCAGAAGCAAGAGCAGAAGCAGAAGCAAGAAGACAAGCACTAGCAGAAGCAAGAGAAGCAGAAGCAGCAGCAAGAGGAGTAGCACTAGTAGCAGCAGCAGCAACAGCAGCAGAAGCAGCAAGAGCAGAAGCAGAAGCAAGAGCAGAAGCAGCAAGAGCAGAAGCAGAAGCAGAAGCAAGAAGACAAGCACTAGCAGAAGCAGAAGCAATAGCAACAGAAGCAGCAAGAGCAGAAGCAGCAGCAGCAAGACAAGCACTAGCAGAAGCAGAAGCAGCAAGACAAGCACTAGCAGCAGCAAGACAAGCACTAGCAGCAGCAAGAGAAGCAGAAACAAGAGGACAAAATGCAGAAACAACAGCAGAAGCAGCAGCAGCACGAGCAGCAGCAGCAGAACAAGCACTAATAGCAGCAGAAAAAAGAGTAATGGCAGCAGCAGAACAAGCAGAACAAGCAGCAGCAGCACGAGCAGCAGCAGCAGCAGAAAGAGCAGAAACAGAAGGAAGGGCAGCAGCAGCACAAGCACAAGCAAGAGCAGCAGAAGCACAAGAACTAGCAAGAGCAGCAGCAGAAAGAGCAGAAGCAGAAGCAAGAGAAGCACTAGTAGCAGCAGAAACAAGAGTAAGAGAAGCAGCAGCACAAGCAGAACAAGCAGAAACAAAAGTAAGAGAAGCAGCAGCACAAGCAGAACAAGCAGCAGCAAGAAGAGAAGCAGCAGCAGCAGCAGCAAGACAAGCACTAGCAGAAGCAAGAGCAGCACAAGCACCAGCACCAGCAGCAGCACAAGCAGCAGCAGCAGCAGCAGCAGCAGCAGCAGCAGCACAAGCACCAGCACCAGCAGCAGCAGCAAGAGAAGCACTAGCAGAAGCAAGAGCAGCACCAGCAGCAGCAGCACAACTAGAAGCAGCTGGAGGTGAAGAAGGAGGACTAACACCCCAACAAAAACTAGCACAATTACAAGCACAATTACAAGCACAATTAGAACAAGAACAAGCAGCAAGAAAAGCACAGTTTGAAAAAGAGAACCCTCTCTTCGCAGAGCAACAATCAAACCTAGATAAAGAAAGAAACGCACTTTTAAAAAATCAAGAAGAAGTAAAAAATGCATTCGCTCGTCTACAATCATCACAAAAAGATCCACAATTAGATGAGCAAATGAAACAACTAGCACTAGAAGCAGAAGAATCACCAGCAGCTGGAGGTGGAGGAGGAGGGGGAGCACTACCACCACCACTACAATCCCTATCACCAAAACAACAACCAGAAATTAAACAATTAAAAGCACAAGTAGCATTAGGAGACAACATTCAAAACAAACAAGCTCGAATAGCAAAAATACATTCAGAACTTTTAAGGTTATTTGAAGATAGGAAGGCGAATTTAGGTAAAGTATCAATACTGGATGAAAAGTTAAGAAGGACTGGGAATACCCAATTAGTAGAAGAAGAAAGACAGAATGCAGAAAACCTAAGAACGAGTATTAACACATATTTACAAAATCTAGAAAATTTGATTAGAGAAAGACGAAAAATATTCGACGAAGAAGTAAGGGAAGCAGAAAAACAACTAGAAGCACTAGGCCCGGCACAAGAACCAGCAGCACCACCAGCTGGAGGAGAAGGAGCAGCAGCACAACCAAAATCCACCTTCTCCTCCATTTCTGCAAGTGTGGGAAATTTGTTTGGATGGAAGGGATGGTCGGGAGGAAGAAAACAAAAAACAATATCCAAAAATAAAAAGAAAAAGAAAAATATAACAAAAAGAAAATATTAAGTTATAATTTTAGTATATAATTATATTAAAATATATATAAGAAACAATGGATTGGATAAAGTTTGAAATAGACGAAGAAGAAACAAAATTTGATTTAGTATTACCAACATTTACACTAACAACACAACAATTTCAAGGTAATTTTAAAGAAAACTTAACAAAGTACAGTCTTAACCCTTTATTAGAACCTTCTAAATCTTCTTCTGCTCCTCCTCCCCCAGGTGCTGGTGGTGGTGGTGGTGGTGGTCCTCGTCCTCCTACTACTTCCGGTGCTGGTGCTGGTGCTGGTGGTGCTACTACTACTGCTTCTGGTGGTAGAGGTGCTGCTGCTGTTCCTTCTCTTTCTTCTTCTCTTGGTGCTTCTGCTACTACCCCCGGTGGTGGTGGTGGTGGTGCTACTACTACTACTGCTGCTACTCCTACTTTTTCTACTCTTACTAGGCCAAATTATAGCCCTAGTACTCTTCATAGTACTTTTTATAAACCCCTTCCTTCTAGTAGTACTTTTAGTGCTACTACTACTGCTGCTCCTCCAGCTGCTGCTGCTGTTCCTCTTTCTTCTTCTCTTGGTGCTTCTGCTACTGCTGCTGCTGGTGGTATAGGTGCTGGTGGTGCTACTACTGCTACGTCTCTTCCTCTTGTTTCTCCTTTTAATAGCCCAAGTGGTGCTACTCTTGCTCCTCCTCCTACTAAGCCAAGTGCTGCTGCTACTACTCTTGCTCCTCCTCCTACTAAGCCAAGTTCTGCTGCTGCTACTACTCTTGCTCCTCCTCCTACTAAGCCAAGTTCTGCTGCTGCTGCTGTTCCTCTTCCTTCTCCTCTTGGTGCTACTACTACTGCTCCTTCTCCTACTAAGCCAAGTTCTGCTGCTGCTGCTGCTGTTCCTCTTCCTTCTCCTCTTGGTGCTACTCTTGCTTCTGCTACTGCTTCTGCTGTTGCTCCTAGTACTACTACTGCTGCTCCTCCTACTACTACTGATCGTCCCTTCATATACCCTTCCTTTCAAAATGCAGGTAGTAATCTATCTGGAAGAAAAACAATTTCAATATACATTATAGCGAAAGGAAATGAATTTAGATGGAATGGTAAAAACTATAAAGTAATAAGTGGTGAAAAACATAAAACTTATGGCTGGTTTAAAAAAATGGGAGTTGAAGATGATAATCACAAAGAATATGATGTAGAACTTGATAACTCTGCTAAGATTTTTGATATGCGTGAATCTGGTACTCCACCTGGTACTCCTCCTACTACTACTGCTGCTCCTCCAGCTGCTACTGCTCCTCCTCTTCCTTCTAGTGCTGCTGGTAGTACAGATCTATCAACAATAGTTCCAGATACATTACAAAACTTGAATACATGGATTAATAAAGAATCCAAAGTTGTAACTGAAACAGACCAAGATAAGATTCTTAAAAAAAGAACAGAAAAACATAATAGTGTTAAATATATATTTTTACAAGGGGCTGAAAATATAGGGACCGAAAAAGATAAGCTTGATTATGCGAGAACATTGAAAGTTTTAGATGAATATAAAATGATAGAAACTACAGGGGGGAGGGGAAATGATTGCTTAATTATTTCTTTTTTAATGAGCGTATCTCTAGAATATCGCAAACTTGATTATGATCAAAAATATTCTATAGCATCTAAATTTAGAAGAATAACTTTACCAAAATTAATTATGGCTAAAAAACCTTTTCTTCGATTAAATGAAGAACGAGTATCTGAAGTTCTTAAGGATTTAAAATCAACAGCAATGTTAAAAGATGATCAAATTGGTATATTAGTTAATTTATACGATATTAATATTCTGTCATTGGAATCGTATAAAGAAGAAACATTTGATACAGAGATATATAAAGATTATCCAAAAGCTCATCGCATTGTACCAGATAGAGATATAAGTGGCCCTGAACATGACTTCGGATTAGAAATTCCAGGTATAATCATTATTAATCGAGGAAATTTTCATTATGAATCTGTTGAAAAAAAACCAGATCAATATATATTTTCAAAAAATGAGTTAAATGCGTTATACAAATCTGTTATGCAAAATAATAAATATTTTAAATTATTAAAAGATTCTCTTCCAAAAAATACTCAAGATAATGAATATTGCACTGATCATGATCCTCCATTTATACGCATTGATGATTGTAAAGTTGGAGCTTATGGATATAATGAACAAACATTAGATGAATATATTAGAGAACATAACATAGTTGGTAAAGTCGTAATACTTAATGGAAGACGTTATCTAAAAGCATATAGAAGTGAGAAAATGAAATATGCGGATCAAAATCCATTGACGAGAGTTGGGCTTTACGAAGAACGTATGGAAGATTTTTTTACTAAATCTGGATCACGTGCTATAGCAAATGCTAGCCGTCCAACTACTCAAGCTGAATGGAGACTTTGGGGAAATGAACCAAGTATTGGAATTAATTTAACAACTGGAATAGGTGGTGCCTTAACATATGGCCTTCAATCACTTGAAGAAGGAAATCCGTTCTTTTCTTTAAAAACATTTTATATCGATATTGATGAAACAAAAAATGTTTTGTCTATAAAAAAACGATGTACTTGGGCACAAATTACTTGTGATCAAGAAGCAAATACAACATACGATTTAATTGTACACCAAGAGAGGGTTAATGAAGAGATTAATATTTTAGACAAGGGTAGAGATAAAGTAAAGAAAATTACAAGTACAAGATATCAGGTAAGAGAAGATGGAAATGGAGGGGATGAATACGTAGAAATGGAAGAGACAATAATTATGGATAGAATACCATCTCCAACATGAGTATCAGCATAAATATTATTATTTACAATCAAATTTTTCTAATCCAATTTTTTCAATTATACATGAAAGATATATATTTGAATTATCATAACAATATGTTATTCCAGTTTTTCTTGTTGCTATAATTAATCGTAAAAATTCATATTGTTCTTGACGTGTTAAAGTATTCATACACACATGAAGAACACTATTTTTATACATTAAAGTTTCTCTAATTAATTCCATTTTTTTATATACATATATTTTTTATATGAATATTTCTTTTTTTTTTAATACGAATTTAATGGAAGAGCTAATGGATTATTTTGTAAAGCATCTAAAATTCCAGGATGATTACGTTCTAAATGTAAATCTTGTTGTAAAGGTTCATTATATCTAAAAGAACCTAAATGTTGACTATCTGCTCCTATTACAGATTTAGGACCATTCAATCTTGTAGAATCTGATAATATAGATTCATCTTTTCTTGTTTGTGCTGAATACATATCAGAACCAACATAATGCCCACTTCCTTGTAATCCAGCTGGATTTGGTCTACCTTCTGTTGTTAATTTCATAAATTCTTGAAATGGTTCTGTAAAAGATCTAACATAGGAAGACCATAAACCTTCTTGTCCACCACCAGAACCAAAATATTCAACTTCTGTTGTTTCACGTGCTTGTGGTTTCATAGGTTGTTCAGAACGTAACATAGGTGCTACTTGTGCTCCTACTGCTGTATTTACTCTATCCATACCTAAAGGTGAAAATTTATCTGGTTTATTTCTATTTACTGGTGCTTGTATACCAGGTTGTGTTATATGATTTACACCTGGTACTGGATCAGATGTAAATGATACTTTAGGTTTTGATGCTATACGTAATTCATCTGTTGTAGGTGGTAATGACCATTCACGTAATTGATCTTGTTGATAACCACCTTGACCTTTATTTGTATATCCATCATTAGAACCTGGTGCACCTACAAGAGTTCTTTCAATAGGAAATACATTTCTAACTTGCATACCAGTAACCATACGTGATTGTTCAAAATCAGTTTCTACTTGTTTACCAAATGGATTTCCTACACCTGGTTTTGTATCATAAAATGACATCGTTTCACGTTTTTGACTATATTCTTTCCCTGCACCCGTAAACGTATCTAAAATATGATCAGTAGTACCAGAATACATAGATTGAGTTAGACGTGAACCAAAAAAAGGTACTTGATTAGAATGACCTTTTAATTGAGAATGAACAACATCATCAGTATGATCATCAAGAGGTCTTACTTGAGAATTTTTAAAATGATCTGTATCTTTTGAAAGAACATAACCAATAGCTAATAACGAAAATATTAATGCTAATGGTGCCATTTTATATTTTAGTTTTTAATTTTATTTCTACAATTTCTTGTTTGTTCACCTCTTGGTGTTTCTGAATATTGTTGTGGTTTATGAAATAACCATGTCCATATTCGATGTGATTGTTCTGAATTTGCACCTCTTGGTTCAATAATTTGTTTTGGTTCTTCTTTAATTTCAAAAACTTTTCGTTTAATAGGAGTTTCTAAACTATACATTTATTTTATAACAATTTTTTTTCTGACCATACATTACGATTAAATCCAGCTAAATTCATAGGTAAACGTTTAAATTTATCTACTAAACTATCAAAATTAGGATCTTGTGTAGGTAAAGCTTGAGGAAATTTCATACCATGATTTTTTGGTTTAATACCATAACAATTTACACCAAATTTTAATGTTGGATCAAAATAACCACCATTTACACCAGGACGACCACAAGCTATACGTTTTTGTTCTTGATATTCTTGTTGTAAAGTTAACCATGTAGATTCTTGTGTAGGAAATAATGCCATACCACCCGCTGACCAACCATAAGAACACCATTCTGCACCTAAACTAAATGCTTCTTGTAATTGATCAAATGTTGCTAATTCTGCTCCTTTTGCTGCACATACAGCAGATGCTTCATTATAAGAATATTTTTGATCAGATATATGAAATACTTCTTTAATATTTATTGCTGTTGATCTCGTATCATTCCCAGCGGGTGGATTTTCATGAAAATCAATTTCTATACCAGAAGAACCAACTGTTAATGAAAAATATCCAAAAAAGTATAATAAAATACTTACCATAACAATAATTCCTAATACAACAAAGAATGCGTAACCACCAAAAATTATTAAAACAACAATTGCTAATGTTGTTAAACTAACAGCAATCCATGTTAATGTAATAGGTTGATCCATTTATTTAATTTATTCGATAATAAATAAGCATTTTTGTTTGTTGAAAAGATGGTGATTGATTTAAACGAAGTTGTTGAACTCTTGTATCATCATAAATAACCCATGGTTTTCCAAGTTCTTTTCCATAAGACCACCAATGTCCACCATTAAAAGAAGATGTACTAAGTAATTGATATTTATGAGTATTAATAATTAATTGTTGTGGAAAATTAATTGTACCTAAAATAATTTTAAATACAAATATAGATGGAAATGTTTTCATAATTAAAGATTGTGTAGCTTTATTTTTTTCAGAACATCCATCACATTTCCAATCTTCTAATTTTGATGGTGCAACTTTATTAAAAATACATTTTGTTAATTCTAAATTTGGAATTTCTGAATATAATTGAAATTGTATTTGTGAATCTTCTGTTTGTTTTTTAAATCCACATGAACATTGAATTTCTTCAACAATTTTATATCTACATAATTCATCTAAAAAAGGAAGTTTATCACAAAAATATATAAATGCTTCATTAGCATCACCAACAGATTTTCCAGCTAACATTTCATAAGCTATATCATTATTTTCTTGAATAGCTGTAAAAAGTTCTTGTAAGCCATCTCCTTTTGTTTGCCAAATTTTTCGTAATGAAGTATCAACAGAATTTAAACTTTCTTCTTGTTTTGAATAACGTTGTTTAATTTCTGGAATACGAAATAAATTTTGTAAAGATGAATTTAACCAACAAGATCCACCAAAATTTCTTAAACCAAACATTTCTTCTTATAACTTTATCGTATTTAAATTTATTTCATTATTTTAGAAAAATCAGTTAGAAATGGTGATGGAACTTCTGGACCTATCGGAAATTCTGGAGCTGGAATAAAATCATATGTAGTACTAGAACTTGGATTATGACCTGGTTTTAATAAAAGTTCTGGACCATAAATTTTTGGATAAGAACTAGCATTTTTTCCACCTTGATTTTCTGGTAAAGGTTCTTCTTTTTCATTTTTTTTTTCTTCTTTTGGTATTGTTGGACCTCTTAAATCATTAGATGTCATATGCTCATAGGATGATCTAAAAAATAAAAAAAGTAATGCTAATATTCCTAAAATTACATAAATCATTTACTTATTAATTAAGAAAGAAGATAAATGGACTTAATAGCATATATACAAAGAAATAGAAAATCATTTACTTATTTAGGTATAGGAACTTCTTTTCGATATTATAATTTTAATCAAATTACAGAAGAATCAGATCAAGTATATCCATGTTTTTTAAAAAAATATAATAATTTTCGTGCAATACATTATGATCCAGTTTTTAAAGAAAATTTTAATTTTTTAATGGATTATTTTAGTAATCATGGATATATTTTTATAGAACATCCTTCTTTTTGGATATGGAGAACACCAGATGGTATTAATGAATTTCTTATAATACATGAAGAATTATGGACAGATAAAGATTTTCTTTTTTTTAAACAATTATGTGATATAACAATTGAACAACAGAATAAATTAATTGTTCAATTATATGCTGGAAGAGATTTAGAAACTATAAAAATGCATTTATATTCTTTATATGAAGGAGAATCTAAAAAATATTTTAAAAATAATATTATGTTTGATATGACACAAGGAGAAGCGTCTTGTGTAACAAATATGAAAGAGACATTTCCACTTTTAGATAAAGATGGTAATTTTTTAACATTTCAATTTTTTACTTTAGAAGAATTATTAAGTTTAATAAATACATGTGATCATATTGATACATATATAAAAAAGATTTATATTAAAGAATTTAAACGAATTTTGAATGAACATCATACAAATTATAGAAGACGATTAGTTGGTGATACATGTTTATTTGAATCATCAAAATATGATAAAGTATATGGTGATCCTATTGTAATTTTTAGAGTATTAAAATCTGAATTAGATAGTATTGTAGATTTATTATGTGAAATTAAATCATTATCATTTAATAAAAAATATTACGATGAATTATTTTATGAACATAAACAATATCAAGTACATAAATGGTATTCAATTGTAAATAGTTTATTACAAAACGCCTAATTCAATTTCTTCATCTTTAAATATAATTTCAGTTTCTTCTTTTTCTGGAAAGAATATACCTGCATTTTTTAAACGTGTTATTCTTTTATTTGTTATTTGTATATCATCATCTGTAATTAATGCTAGTGTTTGTCCACCTTTTCTAGATATTACAGATTCATTCATATCGGGTAATCGTATAAGAATTAAAAGTTGTTGTTCTTTACAACAATCTGGTGGTACTGTATCATTCAATTGTTTAATCATATCATGTAATGCACGATTTCCTGGTGTTACAACTTGAATTTTAGTAGTATCAAATAATTCAGTTTGAAATTGATTACCATGAGCTAATTGTATTCTACCTATAACAACTTGTTTATTATAATCATCTTTTGTTTTAATTATTCTTTTTTCACTTTGCAATTCTTTAATAATTATTTCTAAATCTTCTGAATTACTATCATATGCTCTATCTTTAGCACGTGATTTAATTTTTAGTTTACGAGCATTATTTCTATCTTTTCCCATTTTCCTTTTTTTTAAATAGTTATAAAAAAAGAAAAAAAAGAAATCCATTTTTTTTTAATTTTTATAAGGCATAAATTCAGTTCTATATAAAGGTATTGCTTTATTTGAAGCTTCAACACCTTCCCATTCTTTAAACATAGCATCATATTTTTTTTGTGTTTCTATATTTTTTTCTAGAACTTTATATTCTTGAAATCCAGAAGAAAATACACTTGTATCTATATTTGATGATGGTATTGTTTGTTTTCCTAATGCAGTAATATATCCATCCCAACTTTTTTCCATTTATCTTCTATGTCTAGTTTTTCGTGCATGTTTTTTATGTTTGCGTGTACGACGACGTGCTGCTCCTTCCTTTTTAACTTCGTCTTCTTTTCTTTCAGAATTACTTCTAGCACGTTCTGTCATTACTCTTTGTGCTGCTGGCATAGGGGAAGGTGTTCTAGTTCCAGTTCCTTCTCCTTCATATACTTTATAAGGATTTCCTTTTCCTTCCTTCGACTCGCTTAATCTTTTAAGTTCTTCTTTATTTTTTCTTTTTGATAATTCACTTACATATTCATCTGATTCTTTAGAAGACATATTTGAAAACCCAACTCCACCATGACGTCTACGATGTCTTCGTTTAGTTCCTCTATATTTATACATTTTTTTTTATTTATAATCTTATAAAAAAATAATAATGAGTTTAGATTCTTTTTTAAAAAAACGTAATATTATTATATATTTTTTTATGATAGGATGTCCATATTGTGAAAAAACAACTCCTTTATGGAATGAATTAAAAGATAAACATAAAGAAATTGAATTTGTAGAAGTTGAAAGTCAAGATATAACACCTGAAAAAAAAGAGGAATTAGAAATTGAAGGATATCCACAATTTCTAAAAATTAATAAAAATGGTAAGAAAAAAAAAGTTAAAGGTTCAAAAGATACATTACAACAATTAGAAAAAGAATTAGAATTAGGGAAATTTTTTGGTGGTAGAAGGAGACGTTCCCGTAGGTTTCGTAATCGTATTCGGAAGACCCGCAGATTCCGCAGAACCTAAAGCTATAACATAAGATTCAGATTTTTCT
>Ga0114979_10002724_pt1 | contig 11896 bp, 9 predicted proteins | sample S_140625_EF_Meta_FD_87315 | JGI IMG/M metagenome (GOLD analysis project Ga0114979, IMG submission 87315) | Freshwater microbial communities from Lake Simoncouche, Canada to study carbon cycling - S_140625_EF_MetaG | ecosystem: Environmental > Aquatic > Freshwater > Lake | place: Lake... | reverse complement strand
GCAAACGGAATGCGCATGAGTTCTTCCCAAACGGTTTGCTGAAAATGCGTGCCATCAAGATGCATGGGGACATCGAGCGTTGTTGCATTACCATTGAAGAAAAGGGCTAGAGCGTGCAGTGCGCGATTCAAGTTGTGGTCATCATCATCGCGAGTAGGTTCATCGACAAATTCGATACGCGACAGCATGTGACCATGGCCTTCGATGCGAAGCCAACCCGTGGGAGATTGAAAATGAACAACCGATTTACGCATGGGGTCAAATTAAGGCAATTGAGGCTTCGCAAATCGTTCATTTTAGGAAGTTCTTAAATCACTACTTTCGCATTTCGTTAAAACCGACAAAACATCATGAAAAAACTAGTAGAAGAATTCCCGAATCATTTGCGCGAGGCACTTGCCATTGGTCGCGCAGCAACGCTCAATCCATGCACAAAAAAGATTGACAACATCGTTATTTCCGGCCTGGGCGGAAGCGGTATCGGCGGCAAGATTGTCAGCCAGATCGTGGCCGATAAAGCCGGCGTTCCAATCGTGTGTACCAGCGATTACGTGTTGCCTGAATTCGTGAATTCAAACACGTTGGTCATCATCAGCAGCTACAGCGGTGATACGGAAGAAACAGTTGCGGCCCTGCAAGAGGCTATTGCCAAGAAGGCGGAGATTGCGTGTGTAACCAGTGGTGGAAAAGTGTTGGCGGCGTCAAAAGAGCATGGTTTCAACCACATCATCATTCCGGGTGGAAATCCGCCACGTTCGATGTTCGGTTATAGCTCCGTGCAGCTCTTCTTCTTGTTGCGCCATTATGGTTTTATCGATGGTTCGTTTGAACAGGAAGTGGAAAACAGCATTTCCCTGATTGAAAATAACATCGACGACATCCGCTCTGCATCACGCAGCATCGCCGAGCGCATTGTTCATCGTATTCCGATTCTATACAGCGAAGCCAATTACGAAGGCGTTGCCATTCGCTGGCGTCAGCAAATCAACGAGAATTCTAAGATGCTTTGCTGGCATCACGTTTTCCCGGAAATGAACCACAATGAATTGGTGGGCTGGACCGGTGGAGACAATCGTGTCGCTGTCATTGTACTTCGCAATGAAGATGATCACCAGCGTTCACAATTGCGCATGGATTTGTGCAAGAAGTTGATGGGTGAAAAGTGTGACACCATTATCGAGGCATACTCAAAAGGAAAATCACGCATTGAGCGCTCCATGTACCTCATTCACCTGGGCGATTGGATCAGCATTGATTTGGCTGAGTTGCGCAACGAGGATGCGGTGGCTATTCCGGCCATTATTTTCCTCAAGAATGAATTGGCGAAGGTGAACTAATGTTTTCATGAAGAAACCTGTCGTTTTTCGTGATTTAGGACACATGGATTACAAGGCCTGCTGGGATTTGCAGGAAACGTATTTCAACACCTCTGTTCAGCAGAAACTCGACAATCGAAATAAGACTCCCGAAGAACAAGTGGTCACTACCGACCACTTGTTTTTTGTGGAACATCCCCATGTTTACACTCTGGGCAAAAGCGGTGATATGGCCAACCTTCTCCTCGATGATGAGGCTTTGGCCAAAGTTGATGCGCGGTTCTACGCCATCAATCGCGGAGGTGACATTACGTATCATGGTCCGGGACAAATTGTGGGATATCCCATTTTGGACCTCGATCATTTCTTCTCCGACATCCACAAGTACTTGCGTTATCTGGAAGAAGCCATCATTCTCACCCTTGCCGATTATGGCATTCAGGCCGGGCGCATTGAAGGTCTCACCGGCGTTTGGCTGGATGAATCCAATCCGGCCAAAGCGCGCAAGATTGCCGCTCTCGGCGTAAAGTGCAGTCGTTGGGTGACCATGCATGGGTTTGCTTTCAATGTGAATGCTGACCTGTCGTATTTCAAAAACATCATCCCTTGTGGGATTACGGATAAAGCAGTAACGTCGATGCATTTGGAACTGGGTCGCACTTTGGATTTTTCCGAAGTCAAAGAAAAACTGAAAGCACATCTTGCCGATGTGTTCGAAGTTGCGTGGATAAGCGCATAAGGCCGTCAACGTGATTGCGCCATCATTCATTTGTGGCTCCTTCGTATTCAACAATCTTCGACGCTTTTCCGCTAATAAAATATATCTTTGCAAGACGGCTTCACGAACCACACACGAGCAAAACCATTTAACCTTTTCCCCATGAATTTCACCCCAAAAACATTGAAGGCAATTGCCATCTCGTTAATCGTCATACAAGTAGTCGCGTTCATGTACATGATCAAGACGACGTGGAAAACCGACAATGAAATGCCCGGAGGCTTTTTTCTAATCTTCATCCTTCCCTTGTTCTCAACCCTATTGTTTAACAAGGCTAAGAAGAAAGAAGAGGCAGGAAAACCTCAATAATCCCATTCAAAGCAGTTGATTTCCTTGCTTTAGGCCTTAATTAAACATCTATTTTTGCGTTCATCGAAATGTTTATGGATAAACCAAGAGTAGGAGTATTAGGGGGTGGTTCGTGGGCTACGGCGCTAGTGAAACTGTTGTGCAAGAACATGGACAAGGTTCAGTGGTGGATGCGCAACAAAGAAGCAATTGACCATATTCGCCAGTTTGGCAATAACCCCAATTACATCCAGAGCATTGAGTTCGAGCCGGAGCAGTTGAACGTTACCGATAATCTTCAGGAGGTCATCGACAACAGTGATTATATCATCGTAGCGATTCCATCGGCGTTTGTTCACGAGACGTTTCAACATTACAAGCCCACCGGATTGGAGAACAAAGTGCTTTTCTCGGCTATTAAGGGTGTCATCAACGAATTCGATTCTATACCTGCCCGCTATTTTCACAAGCAATTCGGTGTATCATACGATAACATCGGCATTGTATGCGGGCCATGTCACGCGGAAGAGGTGGCTATGGAGAAACTCTCTTACCTCACCATCGGTTGTGCTGACCTGGCAAAGGCCGATAGGATGGCCTCGATGCTTGGTTGTCGCTTTATGAAAACCAATACCACGGAAGATGTTTTCGGCGCTGAGCTTGCTGCTATTCTGAAAAACGTTTATGCTGTTGCAAGCGGAATCTGTCACGGGTTGGGCTATGGCGACAACTTTCAGGCGGTACTCATCAGCAGTGCTATTCGCGAGATGGAGGGCTTCATTGATACCGTTCACGAAGTGCACCGTGATGTAAAAAGCAGCGCCTACCTGGGCGACTTACTCGTTACTGCGTATTCCCCCTATTCACGCAACCGCACGCTAGGCACCATGGTGGGCAAGGGTTATAGTGTGAAGTGGGCTACCATTGAGATGAACATGGTGGCTGAGGGTTATTACGCTGCCAAAGGCATTCACGAGATCAACAAGAAATTCAACGCCGACATTCCGATTGCCGACGCTGTGTATCGCATTCTTTACGAAAAGATTTCTCCCGTGATGGAGATGCGGATCTTGACCGACAAGCTGTCGTAATGGCGAGTGGCGAATGGCGAGTGAGCCAGCGCACAAACAACATCGCATTATTCGTGCATTCGTGGCTGCTCATTGTTCATAAACATCCTTTGCAGCAATAATCGCATGGTAGTTCGTGTTTTTAATTTGCTTGCAGATTAGTACACCCATGAAGCTCATCCTCTCCATTTTAATACTCTTGGTAAACCTCACGCTGCTAGCGCAGGTGCAGGAATACAAAGACCAATACCCCAACGGTAAGACACGCAGCGAGGGAAACTATGTCAACGGTTTTGAAGATGGTTTGTGGAAGTATTACTATGATTCCGGCACCCTTCAAGAGGAGGCGAATTATCGCAAAGGCAAATTGCACGGCAGTGTGAAGCGCTATCACCCGAACGGTAAAGTCATGGTTGACGGCTACTTCAGCATGAATGCCCAAGACAGCATTCAGCGCACGTACACCGCGGAAGGTACGCTGGTCGAAGAAGGGTATTTCACCACAGGAATTAAGACGGGCAAATGGAATTACTTCTTTCCATCGGGCGACACCATGATGGTTGAGGAGTTTCACAATGGCGAAGAGCTGTTGTGGTTGTATTGTGATGCCAACAAACTGCGCACGATAAGCGGCGGTTCAGGAACGATGGAGGAAACCTTCGAAAATGGAAAACTCCTGCGCAGTTCGTCCTACAAAAACGGACGTCTCGATGGTCCTTATCTCGAGAATTATAATGGAGGTTCAGCTCGCATCCGCGGGCAATACACCGCAGGCAAGGAAGACGGTTTGTGGGAAGAGCAATACCCTTCAGGCAGCGTGAAGCGCCATTCGCATTACAAGCTCGGTGCACTGCATGGTCAGTTCACGGAGAAGTATTCGAAGGGACAGATTTCCATCACGGGAACTTATACCGAGGGTAAGAAAAGCGGTCACTGGACTTGGTACATGGAAAACGGCACCAAGGACATGGAAGGGGATTTCGAAAATGACCTTCAGGAGGGCGATTGGACGTTCTATTACGGCAACGGTGAGCGCGAGTACTGGGGAAAGTATGAAAAGGGCAAAATGAATGGTCTCTGGCAATGGCAATACTGGGAGGGCAAAAAATGGAAGCAGGGCGACATGGTCAACGACAAAAAACATGGCGAATGGAACTATTGGTATGAAAGCGGAAAACCCATGATGAAGGGCAATTTCAAATTCGACCTGGAAGAAGGTGAATGGACATCATGGTATAGCAACGGTTACATCCAAGACATCGGTAATTACGAGCATGGACAGATGCATGGCAAGTGGACGGGCAATCACTCCAACGGGGTGAAAAGCTACGAGGGTGAATGGAGCATCGTGAAGAGCAAGGATCAATTTGCGCAAACGATGAGCGACTTGTATAAAATCAAAACCGACACTGTAGCGAAGATTAAATCGGGCGACGTAAAGCAAGGAAAATGGACCTATTGGAACGACAAAGGCGGCATCGAAAAAATGGAAACCTACGGCGCAGACGGTTCATTGAACGGGCCCTACGAATCTTACAACAACGGACGAATCGACAGCAAGGGCAGCTACAAGAACGGAAAGCCGGACGGAAAATGGTCGTACTTCCATCCACATGGCGCGCCGATGCGTGACTGCTCATTCAAAGAAGGTAAACTCAACGGTAAGAGCATCATCTATAACGAGCGCGGCCGTGTAATCGAGGAGTCCAATTACAAGAACAACAAGCTTGACGGGGTATATATCAGCTACGACGACAGAACCGGCAAGGAGCTCATACGCATTGAGTATGACAATGGTAAAGCAACTTCAAAGAATTAATAGTTCAGAGAATTCGTCTACCTGCTTTGCTCTCATTCATCACGGCTCTTGATGATAATAAACACAAGAGCTGCAACTGGAAAAAAGAGAAAAAGCAATGCTGTCCTAATCCACTTTGTTTGGCGAGGAAGTGTTTCGTTCCTCCAATACAGATAAATAAAAAGACCCACAGTGAAATAAATACACAGTAAAGCCGGCCACTTGTACCAATGATTCAGCTGGCTTATTATTAATGAGCTGACGGCTGCAATGCTTGCAACATAGGACGCTACGTACTTTTTAAGTGCTGTGCTCACGTTGCTTTGGTGTAATTATCTCATCATCTCTTCAATTTCCTCCACCTCAATCGCAAACTGATCAAACATATCGACATTGCCATCCTTGGTAATCACGATGTTGTTTTCAATACGAATGCCTAGGCTTTCCTCTCGAATGTAAATACCGGGTTCAACCGTAAACACGTTGCCTGCCGCAACAGGTTGTGTCCAGTCGCCTACATCGTGTACGTCAAGTCCCAAGAAGTGTGATGTACCGTGCATGAAGTATTTCTTATACGCCGGCCATTCCGGATTTTGATTCTTCACATCGTCCATGGTAATGAGCTGCAAGTCGACCAATTCCTTCGTCATCAACTCTCCAACTTGCTTATGGTATTCGTGCATGAGAACGCCCGACTTGAGTAGCGCCTTCGCGCCTTTCATCACGCTCAACACGGCGTTATATACTGCCTTCTGGCGGGGTGAAAACTTGCCATTCACGGGAATGCAGCGCGTCATGTCGGCGTTGTAATTACCGTACTCAGCACCCACATCCATCAGCAGCAAATCGCCGTCTTTACAGGGCTTATCGTTATCGATGTAATGCAACACGCATGCGCTGAAACCGCTGGCAATAATGGGTGTGTAAGCAAATCCACGCGAGCCCTTACTCAAAAACTCGTGCATGTATTCCGCTTCGAGTTCGTATTCCATTACACCGGGCTTTACCATTTTCATGACGCGCTCGTAACCGCCGCGTGTAATGTCGATCGCGCGTTGTAACTGATTCACTTCCTCCTGTTCTTTTACAGCCCGCAAGCGATGCATAATAGGCGCACTGCGCTCGATTCGGTAGTGCGGGTAATGCTCGCGCACCCATTTGGAGAAGCGGGCTTCACGTGTCTCTACTTCAACCACGGCACGTGTGTGCTCGTTGTTGTTGAGATAGATGCATGATGCTTCCGCAAGTATTGATTTGAACACCCGTTCAAATTCACTCAACCAATAAACGGTCTTCACGCCTGTTTGCGTGCGGGCTTGCTCTTTATTTAGCTTGGCGCCTTCCCAGATGGCAATGGTTTCACTGGTCTCTTTCAAGAATAGCACTTCCCGGTGATGTGGATGAAACGAGTCGGGGAACATCATCAAGATGCTTTCCTCCTGATCCACGCCACTGAGATAAAAAATATCAGTCGCCTGCTTGAACGCAAAGTGTCCGTCGGCGCTGGTGGGATAGGTATCGTTACTGCAGAACACCGCGACACCGCCCTTCTGCATATGGCTAGCAAATCGCTTGCGCGCGCCGGTATAAAAGTCCGCTGAAAGTTGTTGGTAGCGCATGGATTAGTCGTTGAGTAAAAACCATTTCATCACTTCGTCCTCGCCAATATCGCGCGACGCTTTCTTGCCGATAACCGCATGGATATCCTTTGGAGAAATCCCGCTGGCCGGGCGCTTCCAGGTAAGATCACTCATCTCGATTGATTTTCCTGCGGGGATATTTGTGGCAGCAACCAGGCTTCTGCGAGCATTGGCGCGAGCCGGTGCCTCACTTTCAAGGGCCTTCATTTCAAAGGTGCCAAGCAATTCGAAGGTGCGGTTCATGCGGTTGTGGAAGTGCTTCAAGTCTTCCTTATCCATAGCGTGGTAATGGTCGTTTCCGGGAAGAGTCTTATCATGCGTGAAGTGCTTCTCCAATACGGCAGCGCCGAGCAAAGTTGCTACTTCCAATGTGTGCATGTCCTTAGGTAACGTATGATCGCTATATCCCGGAACAACGTCTGGGAACAAGCGAATCATGTCCTTGATCATCCCCAAGTTTGCGTTCTCGTCCATCGTAGGATAGTTGAGTACACAGTGCATCAGGCAGAGTTTATTGCCATGCTTCTCGATGGTTTCAACCGCTTGCATAACCTCCCATTTGAAGGCCGCACCGGTAGAGAGAATGATGGGTTTTCCAAATGAGCATTGATACTCGATGAAGGGCAAATTCGTCAAATCACTGCTGCTGATTTTGAACACCGGCATCAGGTCATTAAGGAAAGTTGCGCTCTCCACGTCAAACGGAGTGCTCATGAACTCGATGCCTGCGGTTTCGCAATGGCGCGCGAGTTCTTCGTATTCCTTCTTCCAGAACTTATCGTATTTCTTGAAGAGTTCGAACTGCGAACGCGTCGGTTCTTTGGTAATGTCCCAGTAGTATGGTGAGTCTTTACTGGCGATGGTTTCAGCCTTGTAGGTTTGGAACTTGATGGCTTGAGCACCACCTTCAGCAGCCTCATCGATGAGGCGTTTGGCAAGCTCCATCGAGCCTTCATGGTTAACTCCTGCTTCAGCAATCACGTAAGGATTGTGAAGGACGCGTGGGTTGTAAGAATTGAGAAAGGAAACTAGTTTCATGCGACTAAATTAAGACGGATTTGAGGTTGAGAAGATAGGCACTTGCAATTAGTGTCGGTCAGGACGCACTGCAGTGCGTCCTTATGAGCAGGGAGAGGCCAAGGCATGATGGGCAGAGCGAGCGCTTCGCATGGACGCACTGCAGTGCGTCCTTATGAGCAGGGAGAGCCCGAGGGCATGACTGGCAGAGCGGCGATCGGGACGCACTGCCGTGCGTCCTTTTGGCAGAGAGTGGCCAAGGCATGATGGGCCGCGGACGCACTGCAGTGCGTCCTTACGGCAGGGATAGTACAAGGAAAGAGCAGGCAGACTAGGGCGCTCCTCTTACTCATCGCCATCCATGCAGGCGCAAGGCGGCGACATGATGATTTTGCATTGCGGCAGATCCGACTTGAGGCGCTCTTGGGTTTCGCGGCTCATGGCATTGTTGAGCAAATCGATAACGCGCAGCTGCTGCATTTCCGTCAGCCGCTCGGGATAATAAGCAATCGGGTTATCCCACAGCGCAAGGGTAGTCAGCGTAGTAAGTCGGTCGATTTCATCGGGGATGCTGTCGATGATGTTATCGGCCAAATCCAGCACGCGCAAATCCTTCAACTTGAATATTGAAGAAGGTATTGCCTCGAGCTCGTTGTGTTGAATCTCAATCTTCTGTAGGGCCGGTAATTGGTCGAAGCTATCGGGAAGCACTGCTATCCTGCATTTATTCAATTTCAACTCCTGTAGGTTTTTGAAGCTGAAAATAGCTTCGGGAAACTCGCCCAGTTTCTGTTTGGAAAGATCCAGACGAATCACATTTTCGGCATCCGCTAATGCTGACTCGAGTGATCTGTAAACAGGAACCGTATCCAACGACTCAAACGCAACACTTTGTGCCACGGATATCATCGGTGAAATCATAGTAATTACGACAAGTGTTAGGAGGTCCTTTCCGAATGCCATGTGCGCGCTTTCTTACAATCCGCCGTAATCGCCTCTTTCAGTTCATCCAGAGAAGAGAATTTCTGCTCTTCCCGAATGTAATGGTGGAGTTCAACGGTTAGCGGATGATCATACAATTCATGTTGAAAATCGAAGATATGCGTTTCGATGTTACGTTGTGCCGAGTCGCTAACGGTTGGACGTACTCCGATATTGGTTATCGCGTTAAAAATTCCAAAGGGCGTATGAGCGACCGATGCATAGACGCCGTTTCGCGGAATTAGCTTATACTCAAATTCAAGCTTCAGGTTGGCCGTTGGAAAGCCAATCGTCCTGCCCAACTGTCGGCTTCGTTCGACATGCCCCTCAAGGGAGAAGGGTCTTCCCAATAGTGCGTTGGCTTCTTCGATGCGGCCATCCAGCAGGGCATTGCGCACTTTGGTGGAACTTACCAGTATAGCATCGACATCTTTCGCGCTGATTTCTTCCACCCGAAAACCAAACACCTCGGAGAGTTCCATCAAGGTCTTAAAGTCGCCCTCACGGTTACGTCCGAAACGGTGATCATAGCCAACAACCACCGTATGTGCATTCAAGCCTTTCACCAGCAGATCGCGCACATACTCGAATGCAGACACACGGGAAAACGCAATGGAGAAGGGAAATAAGACCAGATGATCCAGACCACAAGCTTCCAATAAACGGTTCTTTTCCTCCGGTGAAGTAATGAGCGAGATATTGTGATCATCGGGATAGAGCACCATTCTCGGATGCGGATAAAACGTCAGGAGCACACTTTCGCCATCCACTTCACGCGCGAGTTCTGCAATGCGCTTAAGCAAGGCAGCATGACCGTGGTGAACGCCATCAAACGTACCGATAGTAACAACGGCATTTCGCAGCGGACCGATAGAATTAAAATCGTGGTGAATCTTCACGGGTTACAATCTCATTTGCAAAAGTATCGCGTTAGGAGCAATTAAGCGCGGTGGTGGGATGATAGATTACGGATTTATGAAGTAGGAATTACGAAGTACAAAGTACGGCAGGCAGGCGGTCGTTTAAAGCGGTCGTTTTGCCCTGTCGGCGCGTACTTCGTACTTTGTAATTCGTACTTGCCTCGAATCTGTAATCACAAAAAAAGGGCCGCCCATCGGACGACCCTTTATATTCGATTTCGTTATAATTATCGTGTCACATTGAACTGGCGTCTAAACATCTTCTCACCATCAATCACGAGGTTGAGGATGTAGTTGCCTTGTGGATAATCGCTCACATTCAAGTTGAACATGTTTGCGCCCTGACCGTGCAAGCCGAGGTTGTCGAATGTTACGAGCTTCCCTTGAATATCGCGCACTTCATAAGCAACATATCCTGCAGCCTGCAGATTGAAGTCGATGCGCGCATCTGTTGAAGCCGGATTTGGACTAATGCCAAAATCCTGAACAAATTGAGCCTCTTCTTCAGTATTCATTGCGTAGTAAAGCATCAGGCGAATTGCCGGTGTTGCATCTGTCAAAAAGCCGACGCCAAAGAACCACAAGAATTCATCATCTGTTGTCGTCTCAGCATAGTAGCCTGTGCTGAAATCCGTATCTTGTTCGTCAATGGCCTTAACAGCCAGTTCTTGTTCTGTTGCAAATTCCGTTTGGACAGCAGCGAAATAAGTGGTTCCGGGCACGAGAGCCACTTCATCATCGAAGGGCAGATAAACAGGGAACTGTTGCACAGCACCGGTTGGGACATAAGACGGCAGGACTTCGTATTCACCGAAGGCAGCAAATTCGGCATCGGTAAGGTTGTAATCTTCACCACGAGCCAACAATAAAATATTGAACGGGCAAAAATCATCCGTTGAGTTATCAAAGCGAATACTCAATCCAAATGCTTGAGACCCTTCATTGAAGCACGTCATATAGTTTCCGTATCCGGTTGGATTATAAGGATCATCAACTGTACCCGTTCCAATAAACGGACGCATTTCGCTGTTGATGATGGTCGGATCGTCGTGACCATATTCACCATCAACCACGAGGAATTTCTTTTGAAGGCTATTGTTGTCGGGAGTTTCGTCCGTGTTCACATACGTGATTGACGTGCGCACGTAGTAGTCGCCTACCGTGGTTGGTGCCCATCCTGTTGTCAAGAACAATGTGTCGATTGGGTCACCGGGAGTTGGACTTTCAGCGTTTGAGAAAATTGTAACTGTGGTGTCTACCGTAGCCAATACGTTCAGCGTTGCGTCCAATACTTCTGCGGTTACTGTAGCAGATTGGGTAATGGTACCCAAGTTCTCATACAAGGCACCAACGATTAATCCTCCGTCAGCAGGAGTAATAGCTTGCTCAAGCGCGATGCAGCGGTATTCGTAGTCAGCGAAAATATTGCCGTTGGTGATTGCGGTTACGCGCACGTCATTCTGAACGGGATTTTCATAAACGCGAATGTCATCAATACCCCAGAAATAGTGGGAGTGCGTAGAATTACCATCAGGCTGCCATCCGAATCGGATAATCACCAAAGGTTGACCGGCAGCCGCAGCAGAAATATCGACTGCTGTGACAAACGGGTTTGGAGCCGCATCATTCGCTCCTCCGGTAAAGCCCGGCGCAGCATCATAGGTAATCCAAGTAGTACCACCGTCGTTACTGACTTCCACGATAAATGGTGTCTCATCAGCGCAGCAATAGCGGAATGTCTGTTGGAACTCGAGAATTACACTTGGGCAAGTGGTGAAGTTAATGGCCGGCGAGATGAGGTAGCCGCTTACATCTTCAGCCGGGTTTGTTGTTGTGATTTCGCCTCCCTGAAACAAATCAGCGTCGAAAATCACCCAGCCATTGGAGGCTGTTGTAGATAAAAGTGCTTCTCCTGTGTTAGAATAAACACCTGCCGGACTATTGGCATCGGCCATCATCCAAATTGAGTTACCACCGGTATCTTCGAATGTCCAGGCACCGTTGCTGCCTTGGCCTGCGAAGCCGTTGCTGAAGTCTTCAGTGAAGACATCGCGTCCGGCGCTCACTTGATTCGTGTGCAACATCTCT
>Ga0114979_10002720_pt1 | contig 11908 bp, 9 predicted proteins | sample S_140625_EF_Meta_FD_87315 | JGI IMG/M metagenome (GOLD analysis project Ga0114979, IMG submission 87315) | Freshwater microbial communities from Lake Simoncouche, Canada to study carbon cycling - S_140625_EF_MetaG | ecosystem: Environmental > Aquatic > Freshwater > Lake | place: Lake... | reverse complement strand
TGGGTATACACGGCAAATGTAGACGGATTTAGATTTGATTATGCAGATGGACCACCGGTAGATTTTTGGAAACAAGCAGTCGATACGCTTCGTGCAATACAAACTCATCAATTGTTGCTGTTGGCAGAAGGCAGCAGAAACAGCAATTTTAGCGCCGGGTTTGATTTTAATTTTGGGTTTGGCAATTACGGACAATTAAAAAATATTTTTGGAAATCAAGCGGCAGCCTCAACATTAGATGCCTTAAACAACTCCGAATTTGTAAACGCAAATAATCAACAGCAGGTGGTGCGTTACACCAGCAATCATGATGTAAACGGTTCTGATGGAATACCACAAGAATTATTTGGCGGAAATGATGGCGCAATTTCGGCGTTTGTAATCGCTGCATTTATGAAAGGTGTTCCGATGATTTATAATGGTCAGGAAGTAGGAACGCCATTTCGTTTGACATTTCCATTCACTGGCGCTAACATCAACTGGAACATAAACGCCAATATAAAAGCGCTGTACAAAAAATTGATGGATATCCGTCGCAACAGCACTGCCATCAAAACCGGCGCTTTACAATCTTTCAGTGATGATGCTGTTTGTAGCTTTGTGAAAGCTGTTCCAGGTGAAAACATCTTGGTTATTTGCAACACCAGAAATGCAAATGTTACTTATACATTGCCATCTGCATTACAACAAACCAATTGGCAAAATCAATTAGACAACAACAATGTTTCTTTGGGCGTTTCCATCAATTTAAATCCTTACGAATTTTACATCTTGAAACAATTGTGATGATTTGCATATTGAATATGCAACTGATTTTTTACATTTGGGTTTAACAAACTAAGAAAAGTATGCCCGTTTCTACAAAAGATTGGAATGCTGTTTTTTTTCGAATAGGCGTTGTATTGTTTATCATCGGCAGCTTAGATCCGATGGAAGGTTCCATTTTAATTTTAATTGGTTCTATAGTGTTTGCTGCAGTATCTATCAACACTCAGAAAAAATACTGGAAAGCTTTCACATTCGCTGCAATATTGATAGCCATTGGCGTTGCGGCTTTGTTTTTTTTGTCATCGCTTGGTGGTTTTGGCGGAAAATCATCACTGTCATGGTGGTGGGGATTAACCATTTTGCCCTATCCGATTGGCTGGTTGTTGAATGTAATTTTTCTAATTAAAACAAGAAGAAAAATGCTACAAGAAAAGAAACAATTGAATTAAACTGCGAAACATTTATTTTGTTTGATTGAAAAGCGTACGATATCTGTTTGCTTCTTTGAGATTGCCTAATGCGGTGTAGGTATCTGCAAGTACTCCATAACTTTTTTTCAGTTGATTGTTGATTTCCAACGCCTTCATTGCAAATGCAATGGCTTGTTCGTATGATTTGTTTAGATAAGAAACCGCCGCGATGTTTTGTAAAATCATCAGGTCTTTTGGATAGCTGGCATAGCCCGTTTTTAAATAAAACAATGCGCTATCATAATTTTTCTGATTGGAATAAATGGAAGCGATGTTGTTTAAAATCATCGCATTGTTATCACTGTTGAACTGCATGCTGGTTTGATATGATTTTATTGCGGCTTCGTTATCGCCTTTTTGACTCAGGTAAATGCCTTTCATGATGTACAAATCACTGAGATTTTTTTTGGGCATTTTTGCATTGGGGTCGATGATGGATGCCCTATCGTAACATTTTTGTGCGCTATCAAAATTTCGTTTCCCTTGAAACAACACACCAAGATTGTTGATGGCCATCAAATATTTTGCATCAATTGCAATGGCTTTTTGATAGTTGTTTATGGCCATATTTGTATCTCCCAGCATGGTATAACACAACCCGGAATTGTAGTATGATAGTTTGTTTTGCGGATAAATTTCCAAGCTTTTCGAAAAGTGTACAATGGCTTTTCGGAGGTACTCCTTTTTCTCGTTGCCATCGAAAACCGTTTCGCCGGTATTCAAATAAGTTGTTGCCAAACTGTAATGCGCGCGGCTGCTGTTTGGTGCTCGCTCTACTCCTTTTTCAAATAGGGATGTATTGTTCTTCCAATCGGCTGTTCTGTTAAGTGATAAGCCAATAAACAACAACGAACATGCTGCAATCAATGCTATCATTGCTTTTTTAGAAGGGTCATTAAAAGTTGATGGTTGAATTTTAAAAAGTGTAACACATAAAAAAATCATCCCCAATGCAAATCCAAAAGAAGGCACAAACAAAAACCTTTCTCCAATGGTTGCGCCATTTAAAAAGAATAGGTTGTTGGTTGGTGATGAGGTAATAAAAAAGAATAAAATTGCAAAAGACAAAATGCTTTGCTTTTTGAAATTCAACATCGCATAAATCAGCAACGCGGCATAAATACAAATGCCAATCCATGGAAGCACTTCCATCCAATTGGCAACCGGAATTTGATGGAAAGAATAATCCCAATTCAATGGATACGGAACAAAAAGCAGTTTGATATAGTAAAATAGAATTACAGATTTTGTTGCTGTAATTTCTCCAAAACCTTTTGCAGCATGCAATACATTATCTAAATCTGAGAGGCCAATATTGTTGGGTTCATTTCCAATTGCCAGATATCTCATCAACAGAAATAACATCGTAATCAACAACAATGGAACAAATATTTTCAAGGTTGAAATCAAATCCTTTTTAAACAACATCCAATTGCAAAGCGGAATAATGATTAGAAAAGCGATGGCACTTTCTTTCGATAACAATCCCAGGAAAAACAAGCTGTAACCTAATATGGATTGCCAAACTTGTTGTTTGTTTTTTTCGTTTTGTGGCAGCAATAGCAACCATGCCCCGAAACAAAAAATAGCGGCCAGGAGTTCATCTAAACTTTTAACGCTGGCTACAACTTCGGTATGTATTGGATGCGTTGCAAATAAAATTGCGAGCATTCCAATTAAGGCAACATGTACATTTGGCAACATCCTCCGAGCAAGGCTGAATACCAATTGCACCATGACGATGTACAACAACACATTGATCAGATGAGCCATTGCTGGAGAATTATCAAAAAAGGTTTTTTGCATTGCAAATGCCAGCAATGTAATGGGACGATATGGCTGCAAGCCTACGGTTCCGTCGAATTTGTGTAAGCTGCCAAAACGAAAAATGTCTGAGATGGCGGAGATGCCTTGCTGAACTGATTGATGTTTGAGATAAAATAAATCATCATCCAATGTAAATTCAAAATTCAACGACTGACCGTAAATTACCAATACAAGTAAAACCAAGCATATGCGGAAATACTTGATGCTGTTGTCTTTTGGTGGTTCAATTGTTTTTGTTGTGGAAGGCATTGCCTGTTTGCGCTTTGTCATAAGGACATCTTTATAATTTGCAAAACGATTTATTCGTAAAATTACAGCAACGAGCGATGCGTTTCATTTTTTTTGTAATTAACTTAGATAAACAATAAAAGCATTCGAAGATGAAACTCACAATAGAAACACCAGCATTATTGTTTTCGGCCTGTTCTTTAATTTTACTCGCTTACACCAATCGCTTTCTTACCATTGCTCAGCTCATTCGCGGGTTAAAGAAATCATATCAAGAAAAGGAAAACAAGAATATATTACTGGAAATAAAAAATCTAAACCTCCGACTAACATTGATTCGATATATGCAATTGTTTGGTGTGTTGTGTTTGTTTTTATCTGTGTTGGCGATGCTCATACTGTTTTTAGAAAATCATCATTGGGGTATTTATTTTTTTGGTGGCAGTTTGTTGTGTTTGTTGATTTCGTTGGGAATATCATTTTGGGAAATCAGTATATCTGTAAATGCATTGCGTTTGCATTTGAGTGATTTGATTGAAGAGTAAAATAATCCCAAAAACAAAAAACCCCTGCAACTTTCGCTGCAAGGGCTTCTGTAAAATAAAAACCTGCTGTAGGGGAAGGGTTCGAACCTTCACGAGGTAGTTAGCCATAACCCAAATGATTCAACATTATTAAACCATTTGGGCAGAGTTTATCCTTTTATCCTCACCCCCGAGACGAGAGGGCATGTCTGCCAAAAATTTCATCACCCCACATTTTTTCCGATATTTACACTCTACTTCTAGCGCTACCGGATTATAAAACTAACGAAATCGAATAAATATTGAAATTAATTCAAAATATATTTTGAAATTATAGAAATTTGCCAAATATTTGCATATAATTTTAAAACATTACAAAAAACAGAATAAAAATGGCCGGAAAATTAAATCTTGACAAATTGGATTTGCAAATCATTGATGCAATGATGTCTAATGCCGAAATCTCTTACGCAGAGTTAGGAAAAAAATTATTTGTAAGCGGTGGGACGATTCATGTAAGAATAAAAAAATTACAAGAATTTAAGATTGTAAAAGGTACAAGACTCAGCGTCGATCTAAAATTGTTGGGTTACGATATCACCGCCTTCGTTGGTATCTATTTAGAAAAAAGTTCGTTGTACGATAATGTTGCCAAAGAATTAATGAAAATCCCAGAAATCATCAGACTGAATTACATCACTGGTAATTACAGCATGTTTTTAGAAATCGTTTGTAAAGACATCACCCAGTTGCGTTATGTATTGCATGATGAACTTCAAAAAATTAAAGGAATTGAAAGAACAGAAACTTTTATTTCTTTAGAAGAAGGGTTTGTTAGAAATGTTCCTGTAGCACCGGCTTCTTAGTTTTGCTTTACATCAAAAGCATCCCTGCAAGCATTTCCCAAAATATTAAACGCAAGCACCAACATCATAATCGCCAGTCCTGGTACCAACGCCAGTAATGGTTTATGGATAAGAAGATACGTGTAATTTTCTTTTATCATCAAGCCCCAGCTGGGTTCCGGTGGTTGTACGCCTATTCCCAAAAAACTCAGCCCGGCTTCTATGAGGATGGCAGAAGCGAAAATACTGGAAGCTACCACCAAGATCGGCCCTATCATATTGGGCAACAAATGTCTTGTGATGATTCGCATACTGCTAAATCGCATGGTCTTGGCTGCTTGGATAAACGCTTCGTTTCTTAAACTTAATACCTGACCTCTTACCAACCGAGCAACATTCACCCACATCGTAAGTCCGATGGCTATAAATATTTGCCAGAATCCTTTACCCATTGCAATTGTAATCGCAAATACCAGCAACAAGGTTGGCACACTCCATGTTACATTTATCAACCACATCATCATCGCGTCTACCCATCCACGATAATAACCCGCAATCGCTCCTAAGCTTATTCCTAAAATCAAGGAAACCAGTAATGCAATGAACCCTACAGACAAACTGATTCTACTGCCAATAATCAGCCGACTTAACATGTCTCTTCCAAATCGATCGGTTCCAAGCCAAAATGTTTTTTTGACAATATGTGTGGATATATTTTGGGGTTGATTATTCGTAATTTGATTAACACCCATCACCTGCTCAACCGTAGTGTCATCATCAATCAATCGATTGAATACCAAACTGTCTCTTTTTATTTGATAACTTGTAATGGGTATCCAAATGTATTCATTGGGCTTTCCAAAAAACATTGCTTCCCATTTCGATGATTTTTTTTTAGGGCGGTTATTATTTATTAATAAAAATTGTTGGCGATAGCCCGGGTTTTTAGATTGAATTTCTACACACTGCAAATCTGCACCAGGTGTTTTATCGCTGGCCAACATATACGCACACAATGCAACCATAATCATCATCAAAACAAATGTCAGCGCACATACAGCTGATGTGTTTTTTTTGAAATGATTCCAAAATCGATGCTCCTCTTTAAGAACGGATTGGCTCATATTGGAAATTACAATTTAAATATGAACATTTATTTCACTTGACGCGATTTCCATTCATAGTTGCCAAATTTGCCCAACCAACCCGCAACAATAGTGTAGAAAATGTGCAAGGGCTGCATCAATGGAAACCACCACAACCATTTTTCTTTGTTGTAAAATTTTGCCACTGGCAATAAAAAATTCAATTCGAAAATGGTCTTTGTCAACAACAAAATCAGAAATAATTTAACGACAACAATTTCCATCATTACTAAACCCGTAATCAACAATACACCTAAACCAACATTCACAAAGTATACCAACAGCAATACCGGCAATATTCTTTTGTCTTGGTATTTTTCTGCTTTACTTGCCCATCTTATCCGCTGATGAAAAAATGCTTTCCATGTTTTTGTTGCTTCCGTTTCTACAATTGCGTTTCTTGATTTTATATACCCGATGTCGTTTGGATACAGTGCTGCAATTTTGTGCATCAGCAAATAATCATCACCACTTGCAATGTTATCGATGCCATCAAAGCCACTTACTTCATTAAATACTTTTTTTGTGTACGCCAAATTCGCACCATTGCACATGCCCATCAATTTGTGATGCACTACCACACCCGTAATGCCCTGCAAGCTCATAAAATCGAGCATTTGAAATATTTCGAGCAATCGGCTTTTGCACTGAATGACAACAGGCATCACCAACATCACCGCATTTTTTTCTTTGTATTCATTCACGATGGTTTGTAGCCAATCTTTGCCCATCATACAATCGGCATCTGTTGTTACCATCAATTCGCCTTTGCTGTGTTGGATGCCCAATGCGATTGCCTTTTTCTTATACGAATGAATTGTTCCGTCTGTAATAAAATGTTTCAATTCCAACAATCGAATTTTTTCGTTCAGATATGGTTTGATAATGGAAACGGTTTGGTCGGTTGAAAAATCGTCGATGATGATGAGCTCAAATTGCGTTGCAGGATAGGTTTGATTCTGTATGGAATGAATCAGCTTTTCAATGTTGTCTTCCTCATTTCTTGCAGCAACTAGAATTGAAACAAATGTGTCTTGGTGGCTTACATCACATGCGCACTCAGGTATGGCATTCCATTTTTTTTTGTAAAAAAACAACAACAGCACATAGCCCAACAACAAAACGGAACTCGCAATAAAAATGATTTGAAACAAAATAGAATCGGTCATCTCTACAAAAATAAATGTTTACCAATGAATCAAATAACTAACTTTATGTGGTATCTAAAACCCCCTATTCTCGTACATGCAATTGAATTTCCATTACAACAAAAGCAACGCCTCATTTTTCTTGATTTTCGCATTGTTGCTTTGCAGCTTCATCGTTAATGCTCAGCAAAAAACCGATGCGTTTATCAAGTTGACTGAGCCATTAAAAGAACAGACCATAACTTCATCAAGTAAAAAATACATCATTGGCAGCACCTGCAAATCCTGTTCACTTACCATAAACGACAGTATCGTAAAGGTTTATCCAACCGGAGCCTTTGCATATGAATTGGATTTGTCTTTGGGTGACACCAGCTTTTTATTGTGCGCCAGTTCTCCATCAGGAAATATCGTCACAAAAACCCTTCAATATCAATACAACGTTCCGTTACCAGAACAACCAACATCTACAATTTCCATTGATAGAATTCAAACTTTTCCGGAAGGGAATTTGTTGTTGAGCGCCGGGGATGTAATACAGTTCAGAGTAAAAGCACTTTCGGGTTGTTCAATTTTTATTATGGGCAATACGCCTTTATTTGAATTGCCAGATTCTGTTACAAAAGGAATGACCGGCATTTATCAGGGGAAATATATCGTTCAGCAAACCGACAGTTTTAAAAATATAAACATTCCGATTGTATTAACCACAAATGATGGAACGACTGTTGTGAAAGAAACGAGTGCGGCATTTAGTGTGATGAGAAAAAATGACCCAGATATTTACCTTACCAAAGGTCGATTGGCACATTTAGAATATGGATTGGGAGACGATAGATTGGGTGGTGCGAAAGTGGGATATATCGACAGCATGATTCCATTAAAAGTTATTGGCAAAGTAGGTACGCATTTTAAAGTAAGATTGGCAAGAAGCAGAACGGCTTACATACCTGATGAATTGGTTGTACCGATGGCTGCAGGCTACTTTTCGCCGGGCTCGCTCACCGGAAAAATCAGGGTGTATCATGAAAATGCAACCGATGTTGTTAATGTGCAACTGTTTTCAAAATTACCTTATCAAACTTTCCATCAAACCGAACCTTCTAAAGTTGTTGTGGATATTTTTGGCGCAACCAACAATACCAACTGGATCGACCAATTAGACAATCTTCAGGAAATAAAAAAAGTAGAGTACGAGCAAATCGCAGATGAGATTTTTAGGGTCACCATCTCTTTAAAACACCAGCAACATTGGGGTCATATCATTTCCTACTCGGGCAACAATTTAATCATTAAAATAAAGCCCCAGCCCAAATCGCTTGCATTGAAAAACTTAACCATTGCCATTGATGCCGGACATGGGGGGACCAATACAGGCGCTGTTGGCCCAACCGGAGTGGCAGAAAAAGAAATCACCTTACCCATCGCACTGAAGATTCAGCAACACTTGGAAAAAGAAGGAGCAAAAGTCATCATGACCAGAACAATGGAAACTTTTTTCGACAACAAACAACGCATTTTATTTTACAGAGACAGCATGCCGGATTTATTATTGAGCATTCATTTGAATTCGTCAGCCGACCCCATTCATATTTCAGGAACGAGTACATTTTACCGTTATGAAGGCTTCAGGCCTTTGAGTAAAGCTATTTTTAAAAGAATGTTGGATTTGGGTTTAAAAGATTGTGGCAATAATGGTTCATTTAATTTTATGTTGAACAGTCCGTTTGAATATCCAAATGCATTGGTAGAAACATTATACCTGAGCAACCCTGAAGAGGAAATGAAAATTTTGGATGAAGGCTTTCAACACAAAATGGCAGAAAAAATTGTTGAAGGCGTTAAAGACTTTTTAAACCAATGTAAGCAATAGGCCATTGAATTGTTTTAGAATTTTCAATGGTTTTATTAATCCTTTATAACAATCAATCACATCAATTTCAGAATCATTGGCTGTAAAAAATAACAGAAGATGGTGATGATGATGATGCAAATGATGTTTAGTAAAAATCCTGCTTTGATCATGTCTTTCATTTTTATGTATCCGCTTGCAAAAACAATTGCATTGGGTGGTGTGCCCATTGGAAGCATACTTGCACAGCTCGCGCCTAAGGTCATGGGAATGCCAAGCAATAAAGGATCGATGTGTAAAGAAATGGCGAGTGAAGAAATTACAGGGGCCATAACAATTACCTGCGCCACGTTACTCATCACCTCGCTTAAAAATATAGAGGCAGTGGTAACAATAAAAATCATCAACAACGTATTTTCAGTGGAATAAGCAGCCAAGAAAGTTCCGAATTGCTCTATCAATTTCGCATCTTCTAAAGCTTTGGCTAATGCGATGCCTCCACCAAATAAAATCAATATGCCCCAAGCCATTTTTTTTGTATCTGGCCATTCAAGCAGTTGTGTGTTTTTATTTTCTACCATTTTACCTGATGGAACAATAAACAAAGTAACCGCAGCCATCATAGCAATAATGGTGTCATCGAGTACAAATTGTTTTTGAATGGCATTGATGAGATCTTTAAAAACCCAAAGTAAAACGGTAACAATGAAAACAACAGATACTCTTTTTTCTGGTGCAGATAACGGACCCAATTTGTTAAGCTCCTCCTTAATAAATTGATTGCCTTTTTCGCTGTGTTTTATGTTATTGGGATACAACCATTTTACCAATACCCAATAGAGCATAAACAATAGAACAATGGTGAGTGGCGTAAAAACAACCATCCAGTCGGTAAAGCCAATATTGTAATTGAATTTATCTGAGATGTAATTAACATAAGCTACATTAGGAGGTGTGCCAATGATGGTTCCCAAGGCAAAGTTGGAAGCATATGCGATAGACAACATGAGTGTAAGCGAAAAGTTTTTGATGTTGTGTTGCGATTGATGATTGGATTGAATTACATGGATTACAGACATGGCGATGGGAAACATCATCATTGTGGTTGCGGTGTTGCTCAGCCACATGCTAAGAAAACCTGTAGCCAAAATAAAACCGAGAATGATGCTATTACCGTTGGTGCCAGTGATGTTGATAATGCCCAGTGCAATGCGTTTGTGGAGGTTCCATTTTTCAATTGCAATACCGAGAAAAAACCCGCCCATAAACAGAAAAATGATGGAGTCGGAGTAGGATTTGGTGACTTCTTTGATGGGGCTGATTTCGAACAATGGAAATAAAATAATGGGGAGCAGTGCTACAACAGGAAGTGGAAGCGCATCTAAAATCCACCAGCTGATCATCAATGCAGAAATGGCCAACACCAAGTTGGCTTTGGGTAACAACATCAATGGGTTGATAAAAAATAAAATGACAAACACAAGTATTCCAAAAACCAAAGCAAGTGCTTTCTTGTTTACATCAAACCAATTTTTCATTGTACATGTTAAGAACCTCAATTTAAAAATAAAATGTAAAAGAAAACATAATTAAGATTTGTGGGTTTGCCTTCCACGGCTTTTCTTACCATGTTGTTTCCTAAAATAAAACTGAATACTCCTTAATCAACGCAATGGCATTTTTCAAAATGCTGTGCATTTCAACTTCTACAAAAATATCTGTATTCATTCTATATCTTCGTATCCTAAAATCTTTCAATCATGGAATATCGTCGTTTAGGTAAATCTGGCTTACAAGTAAGTACGCTTTCTTTTGGAAGCTGGGTTAGTTTCAGTAAACAAATCAATGATAAAGTTGCTGACGAGTTGATGGGATTGGCCTATGACAATGGCATCAATTTTTTTGACAATGCAGAAATATACGCTTTGGGAGAAAGCGAAAAAATGATGGGCCGCGTGATAAAAAAGAAAAAATGGGATCGCTCATCATTTTTGGTTTCATCAAAAGTTTTCTGGGGATGGAGAGGTGCGGAAAACAAACCGAATCAAACTGGTCTCAGCAGAAAACACGTGATTGAAGCATGTAACGAAGCATTAACAAGGCTTCAGGTAGAATATTTGGATTTGTATTTGTGTCATCGCCCCGACAAAGGAACACCCATTCTTGAAACGGTTTTAGCGATGAATACGCTCATCCAACAAGGAAAAATATTGTATTGGGGTACCAGCGAATGGAGTGGTGTAGAAATCATGGAAGCACATAGACTGGCTGCAGAATATCGTTTAATTGGGCCTACAACCGAACAGCCGCAATACAATATGTTTGAGCGTCAAAAAATGGAAAAAGAATATCTCGATATTTTCAGAACGGTGGGAATGGGAACAACCATTTGGAGTCCATTGGCTTCGGGATTGCTTAGTGGAAAATACAATGATGGCATTCCAAAAAACAGTCGTTTTGCTTTGGAAGGATTTGATTGGTTGAAAGATCGTTGGGTGTTAGATGACAACATGAAAAAAGTAAAAAAGTTGACCGATGTAGCCGGAAAACTGGGTGTTACAACAGCAGCCTTAAGCATCGCATGGTGCATCAAAAACCCAAATGTGAGCACTGCAATTTTAGGTGCAACTAAAAAACAACAATTGCTCGACAATCTCAAATCGCTTGAAGTTGTAAAATTGCTTTCGCCAGAAATCATGACAAAGATTGACGACATCATGAAAAACAAACCAACATTACCAGACTATTGATATGAGTGAGATTATTATTTATGGCATCCCCAACTGCGACAGCATCAAAAAAACGATCAATTGGTTTAAGTTAAATCAAATCAATTTTACTTTTCACAATTATAAGAAAAGTGGAATTGAAAAAAAGCAATTGCAAGCCTGGTGTAAAGCCGTTGGTTGGGAAATGCTGTTAAACAAAAAAGGAACGACCTGGAAAAAAATTGCAGCCGAATATGAGGGTGTCAACATCTCTACAAAAATAGCAGTTGACATCATGCATCAACATCAAAGTGCCATCAAACGACCTATTGTTGAGCAAGCAGGCAAGCCGCTGATTGTTGGATTTGATGAACAGGCTTTATCCAAGTATTT
>Ga0114979_10002719_pt1 | contig 11910 bp, 12 predicted proteins | sample S_140625_EF_Meta_FD_87315 | JGI IMG/M metagenome (GOLD analysis project Ga0114979, IMG submission 87315) | Freshwater microbial communities from Lake Simoncouche, Canada to study carbon cycling - S_140625_EF_MetaG | ecosystem: Environmental > Aquatic > Freshwater > Lake | place: Lake... | reverse complement strand
GCTGCGCCTGCGCCTGTATCTGTGCCAGTTTTACCGACTTTAAAGGAGCGATCGAGATGTGTTTCACACAACTGGATCAATGAGGGGGGTACGGCCATCTTACATATATACAGTGAGGGCACTTTAGACCTACTATTCAGAAATTGACATATCAACCAAATCCTTATTTCGCTCCTCACGACTCTTTGCATTTGTCTTGCAGAAATTAATGAACTTAAAGAGTGCCTCAAAAACATGGACCGGAAGAGCAGATACATCAAAAAAAATCCCATTAGAATTCTCACTAAATTCGCCACCTTCCCTACGCAAGATACGATAGAGTTCCTCAAGTTCAGATCTGGATAAAGTGGCTATGTCTTTAGATAATTCTTTACGTCTTTCGTAATCGTCCATTCTACTCTTCCTTAGCCTCTTCCTCCTCCTCGGACTCCGCAGCTTCTTCACTCTCAGCTTCAACCTCAGACTCAGCTTCGGACTCAGCTTCCTCCTCAGCCTCAGACTCAGCCTCAGACTCAGCCTCAACCACGGGAGCGGCAAGAGATACCTTATCAGGAGCACCAGTAGAATATCCACGAAACAGACCCACACTCACAATGAAGGGATCACGCAGCTGGAATCGAGATTTCTGAATCTCCACCTTGATACGCTCACCCACCTTGAGCTGATCAAATTCCTCATCACCCAGATGCAAATCACGAGGCACCATCACCCTAATCGCATTCTCATAAATACCGTAAATACCCATCTTATTGCTTTTAAGAACCTCCAACTCTATGGAAGTTCCCTCAGGTGGATTGAGCACATGACCCTTGGCCTTCACTAGGAATGCCCAGTCGCCTGAGAAGCGCCCAGAATCAACCATGCCTGTAGAGCGAGTGAGAAGTTGAAGAGTGCCGGGTAGAACGTAGCCATGAGGAGAGCACTTCTGCTCCAGCCGCTCCTTGAGCTTCTTTAAAAGAATGTCATCAATTGAGGTCACCTCACGACTAATATCATTGGATGTGAGGTAGACTTTTTCCTGGAAGAATGCTTCGGTGTCCATAGTGTACTATTCTATGTTAGAGTCTGCTTGATCAATTTTAGACCCCTGCGCAATTTAAAATCCGCATGGGTCTAGACCCCTGTTTCGTGGCCATTACTTCTTTTCCTTGTGACCAGAATAATAGGCGGATAGAGGCCTGTAGAAATATCTGAGACCGCCAAACTGTGCTTTGCGTAAATCCATCCAGCGCATAACAATCTCCATCAAGGCACAGTAATTGACGGCACTAGTTATCTTCCTCGTGCCAGTTAGAATCTCATCAGTCAAATCAAAGCGATATCCAGTGAAACGATTCAGAATTTCACCAAGTAGAACCAACTTCTTACGGTGCCCAGTCACGTTACTGACAATAGAACATGCTGCACCTCCTGCTGGGGGAACACCCTCAGGCTTGGGCTCATTAGTCTTGAACATGATGGTATTTGTCCAGGGTACCATGAAGCCGTATATCTCGGCAGAAACACGCTGATTCGCTCTCGCTAAGACCACTTCATCTGTCTTGGATTTCTCGAACTGGATAACAAGTGAATCTGCGCACAAGGCCTGCCCACAGACATAGGCAGCCTTTTTCGTTTCTATATTTAGAAATCTGAAGGCAGTTATAGCATCTAGCACGACTATCTGCTCATTTGCAGCAAGATCCTGATACGGTACACCTGTCTGGAGAAGACCGATTTGCTCTCTCCCTTTGATGAAGGAATCCCAAATATATTGCCTGGCCACTGTTTTGAGATCATCAATTCCTCCCTCCACGGTAGCGAGTGCTTTTGCCCACCACAGTAAATTCTTCAGCCTAGTTTCAATATTGTCCTTCTTTGCAGCATCGCCTTCTACATAGTCCAAGATCGCCTTAGTAAAGCCTATAGGGGGCAATGCTTCGCCCCAACTGTCAATCCAATTATTTGCTTCTACCCAGAATGCGATTAGTGGAGACAAATTGGTTGTAGCTGCTGCTGCGCTTGTAGCTTCGCTTATAACTGGTGCTGCAGTTGTACCACCTGCTGCACTTGTAGCTGCACTTGTAGCTTCGCTTGTACCTACTGTAGCTGCGCTTGTAGGAGCCCTTGTAGTAGTAAAAACCTGCTTTGTTGGAGCCAACCTTAAAGGCTCAGCCAAAGCCTTTGGTTCATAAGAGTCTCTCTTCACTGGATATCTCCCATATCGCAGTGCAATAGGGATATGGGTATCTTGTATAGTATTAGGTTGAAATAAGAATAAATCATTTCTGTAAATAATATGCCCTTCGAATGCGCCATTTTTGAATTTAATCGATTTATTATCAACAATTCTCATCAATAAACCCAGCAGTATAGTTTCAGGAATATCTGAAAAAATCTCTTGAATATCACTCCATCTAAACCAAGTCTGTCTCTTAAATAAACTCTTCAACCTGCTAATCATATCCTGCTCGGCAAATCTTGCCGCGTATAAATCATAGGTGCTTATATCTTCATCAAGAGCCTCTAAATCAACCGTCGGCTTGCATTCATAATTACATCGGATCCAGTCACAGATAGGAGTGAAATCTTTATCATTTATATTTTCTTCTCTATATCCACCCATACTATCAATCATAATAACTGGCTGTAAATCGGTAACTAGGATGGCATCTCGATTCAAATTACAATCTGACGCGCCCTGTTTCAAGACACGGCTCACATTTCCTACACGAACAGCCTTATTCATCGCTGTCCTGTACGTGTATAAGTCAATGGTTTCCTTATTGATTTCAGGTGGAAACACATTGGCGTATAAATTAACTGTACAATTGCGCTTTTTCCGTGGTAGACCATTGTGAGAACAATAGCGAATACCTCTTCCCACAATCTGTTCCTCCTTTGATAAGTGAAACCAGCCCTCCAAAATGTGAATATCACGAATTGCCTTCAAATCGAGACCTTCGCCTGCCACCTGGGAACCCACAATCACCTTTATTTTCTCACCCATCAGATTCTTAGGATCTCTCGCCGCATTGATCAGACCATTATTATTTGGTGAAAGTGGTAGAGAATCTTTACCAGTCGTATTTATACTACTGGCAGTTAGTAAAGCATAATAGGCAGGTAAAAATGCGTGATTGTCCTTTGATACTGCTGCTTGAGGATTCAAGGGAGGGTGCCCCGCTTCTCGTTTCTGGCATTTTGCACATTGACGACCACCTGCTGAAGCAGCACCCCTTCTGAAGAGTGGCGCAGATCTGCCCCAAGGACTATAGCCATTCGCTTCCAGAAGAAGACAGAAAATCACTGCACCATTTTCCACGAAACGACTGTAGACGAAGGATACACCTTCTGATTTCTGAATCTTCTGTAGAATATCATTGAATTTGGGAGAATATGTACCGAGGGAAGCTTTTCCTGTGTTCATCCAACTAATATCGGATGAGGGGGCTACTGTGATATATTGGGGCAAGCTACTCAGACGAACCCCTTCGAAGGTACCTGGCACTGCTACTGCTGAAAACCAACTCTGAAAACCTTCTGTCCCAGTTCTCCCCTCGATGCCCTCACCAGGGAAGACGCAATTTCCTGCCTGTAGCAAGGTGTCAATGGTACGAATCCCTACACCCTTCGCTGCAACAAGGCGTTCAGTCAAAGCATGGATCACATTAAAAGAGTCTTTATATAACATGCATTCTATGAGCGGAAGTCTCAAGGTATTTGTTTTCTGAATCTCGGGTTCGATTCTTAACGTACCATTAGGATGAAACTCTGGCCATGTCTTAAGTCTGGATTGAATTGGATACAAGCGAGTGGGGAATGCTCGTGGATTCTCACCACGCATGAAACTGACATGTCCATTTACCACCCCTATTAGCCTCTCTTCAGATTCAGCAGTGAGCTTCTCACCTTCTTCTGTCATCTCAAATTGTATATCAGATTCTGCTAAAAGCATTGAATCATCGACATGATCAGCATGCAGCAAGAAATTCAAGAGTGGTATAATCTCCTTGTAATTATTGTACATTGGCGTGGCCGTCATCAGAAGCAGCTTGATCCCATCACACGTTCTCAGAACCCTTCTCAGTTGAGGGGCCAGCTTTTTCCCCGCGCTCGCATCTGACCTCTCATCAAGACCCGCCTCATCAGAATCATCAGTCTCATCTGTCTCCAAGACATCACGCATATTGTGGGCCTCGTCCACGATGAATAGGCAGCCGCTGAAGGCCTTTTTTAATAAACTGACTTCTAAATCTTCCTGTCTGGACTTGGCCAGGGTGGCTGGAATCTGGCTGAGAATATCACGGATAATATTACGAAATGCGACATAGCCCATGATGGAATACCGCTTATTGATTAGCCTATTGACTCTCAGCTCAATATCCTTCTTTTCCCTGTCATAGAATGTCTGCGTCAGCTCAAGATATCTGTTTCCAGTACAGCCATCGTGGGAGTTCATGTCATTTTCGTCTTCACCGAATTTCACACGGTTAATATCAAATATAGTTCTGTAAAAGCCTGCCTGGATGGCTGGGGGTGCCAGGATATAGACCTTGTTCTTGGGACTCAGCTCCAAGAATGACTCGGCAGTTAAGACGGCAGTACAGGTCTTACCCACACCCACACCATGATATAGAAGCATCCCATTATAGGGTGTCTTGGGTGACATGAATTGGGCAATGAACCGCTGAACAGGGGTATACTCGAATTCTTTCACAACACAGACATCATCTTCAAGCATCTCATCAGTGATTTTCTCTTGCTTGGACTCTCTGAATTCTCTTTTGGCCAGCAGTCTATCAAGGAAATGTTCATCTTCAATGTCTGGATATAGCCCCTCCTCTTCCAATTGTCGGTTGAGCCCTTCGACCCCCTGATCGCCATTGTATAGTTCTTCCTGGTCTATCTCCTGGTTTTCCTGATTGCTTGACAAAGACATACTTCTCTTGCTGTTCTCCTTCTTTATTTTCAAAAGGGATCATTTGACCCTGTAGGGGGTTGTGCAGGAGGGGCGAGAAATTTCTGAGTAGGTTTGCCAATTGAATGAGAATACCACGTTTCTCGACATTTTCTGGCCTCAGCAGGATGAGGGCCTCATCTAGTGTCTTCCAAGCGATATTGCCGATTTCTTTGGTCATCTCATTATTGTCCTTGTCAAAGTGTATCATGGTATTTCCAACATACTGGGCAATATAGTAAGTGTGTCTGTAGTGGATATTATTTGAACCGTAGAATTGTTCAATGAAAGGAGCCACATTTACAACCTTCCAAACGTCTTCTTCTGGAATATTTGTCTCCTCTCCCAATTCACGGTATGCACATTTTATATCAGATTCATATTGATCACGACGGCCTTTTGGAAATCCCCATTCAGGTGTGTCGTACAAGGCAGGCTCTTGCCGGAGAAGGTCGGCTAGATTAAATGTATTACCCTTGTTATCTTCCACACTAGTTCGTAGTTGTATGAGTTTATCTTTTGAAATATGTCTATTGTGTGCATAGCGTTGAGATGTCTCATAATCACCTCCCCACAAATCATTCCATATCTCATCAAAGTCGTCATTTAAAAGGCGGTTCCGCTCTATGGGCGTCATTCCACGCAATTGTTTACTGATATATTCTGGCTCATTGAGTTTATATTTGCCTCGCATGATATCCATGAAACCGAGAGAGTCTTTGCGTTGAATCATCAGTACCTGGGGTACGAGATTTGAAATACCTGTTGAGTCTTATTACCTTGACAGAATTCGGTTTGCTGAGTCCAGTTATCTTTACGACTTAACCAGCGGAACACTAGGACACCGTAACTAGATACTGGTTCAACGCATTGACGAAATACATGTCCGGATATTCCACAATTTGTGCAGAATCCTGTTTGTCTTTGTTCTATTATTTGTTGTTGAAATGCCATTTCTGGACTAGCCCTTACTAGTAGCTATAAAATGCGTCTTAAGTACCGACCCCGTATATTTAGCAGTAATAGATAGGATGAATATTCCGCCTGAAGTCTGGGGACCCTTTTTCTGGCACACCATTCACATTGCCGCCTTGGGGTATTCTCAAACTCCAAATTACAGTGAAAAGAAAGCAATGAAGGAGTTTTTGGAATCACTTCAGACTGTAATACCTTGTTCAATCTGCAGAAATCACTATAGTTCTCATCTGGTAAAAATGCCTCTTGGCCCATCCTTAGATTCCAGAAAAGACTTATTTCGGTGGACTATTGATCTCCATAATGACGTGAATAAGATGTTAGGCAAGCGTTCTTACACTGAGACTGAAGTTATTCAGTATTATACCAGACTTGGCGCCAGAGGTGTTTCACCAGTTATTACGGCACAGGATTTCATGGAGGCAGATCAACAGGCGATGCTGAAGGGTGCACTAGCAGGGATTACAGTATCAGCCATTATAGGGGGGATAGTATACTTCAATATGCCGAAGGATAAATAGATATAAAGGTATTAGTCTTCTATTATTCTAGATATGTTAACGACGAGAGATAGAGAAATTATAGCATCACATATGGCATTTGGACCTGATGAACGGTACCCAGAACATCCTGAATATATCTTCAAGGGTCGTCGTGCATTTGACCTCCACTCCAGACTGGTTCATTTGATAGATGAGTGGGATGGTCTATTCACAGAAGAAGAGAATGCTAACTGTGCCTTATTAGTCACCATTCAGACAACAGTATCAAAGGCTACACTGAAAAATCCTGATTTAGCACCAGTAAAGCCTGTAAGAAAGATACACTTGTATTTTTATTCAAAGGAGCAAATGGTCCCTTCTGGAACATCGTATTCTAGCAAACAGGGTCAAAGTTGGATAAGTATCTTAGATGCAGAGCCAGATAATTTAATTGGGTATTTATAATAAAGAGTAGATGAACTGTAATATTCGACAAATTACAGATCCACAAACGAGAGCAGAACTTAAATTAAATTCTATTCTTGTTTTACCACATGAAACAGTTAGAGATGAGCAATATTGGTTAGCACTTGAAAAAAGGTATCCTACGGGTAATTTACCACTTTTAAATAATCCATATCTTAAACTTCAGAATAATTTAATTGGAAAATTGTTAGAAACACTACCTATTATTTATGATAATACTATTCCAGATACTAAATTAATTAAAGCTGTACGCTGGTGTTCTGATAGATTGTGTGCATTCATAAAACCAACATATGATTTACCAATTGGTTCTCTTGAAATGTTTGGTAGAATTGATGATTATTTTGGAAATTATTCTTCAATGTTAATTATACTGAAAATTCCTGAAGAATTACAAGGACCACCTAAATTTAGAATCTTACCTAATATTAATCCTCTAAATAAATACCATGTTGCAATGGTTATGAAATCAGGCGATGGTATAAAATATAAATTTTTTGATCCTGCGGGATATATTGTTGATATGGAAAATTCGTATAAAAATATTATTAATTTTGTTGGAGATCATCCTATTACAAGAGATTATGTTGAAAAATTAAGAATTAGATCAGAAGAGCATAATACCTTAAATATAGATCCTTTAAATAATACTTCTGATAAAAATTTTGATTTAAAAGTTGAACAAGCAGCTAGTACTATAGATGAGTTCCGACGTGCACTTATGAAATTAATAGGAACGCAAAATATTTTTTTACGATCTAAATATTTTGATGATAGTTGTTTACCAATTCAAGGAAATCGCCCAGTCTGTTTCTTTTGGTCATTTTTAAGATCATTACATCCTGAAAAAACAGCAATACAGTTTTCATGTATGATTCAAAAATTAAAAAGAAGTGAGAATTTACCTGAAACATTTTCGAATGATTTATTGGCAATTTCTATCATAGAACACTTTATTGAATCTGGTCCTGAACATCCAACTAATATTAATGCATATAGAAGTCAGTTCGGTGGAAAAAAGTATAAAAGGAAAAATAAGACTATAAGAAAGAAGAAACGTACTTTGCTCTTTTAAAAAAAGAGCGCAAAAGATAAGAAGTTTTTGATGTACTTTTTTTAAAATTACCTTTTTGCGATCTTTTTTAAAAAAAGATCAGTATATAGATGCCCATCTCAGATGAGGACTTATTTGAGGGTGTACAGATTCCAAAACAATCTGTACAGTCACCAAAATCCACAGTTAAACAAGTTGTACTAGAAGCCAAGCTCACAGATGATCAGCTAAAAGCCAGGGAAGGCACCTACTTCAGTGAGAAAGACGTTGATACTATTTACAATACTGACGTCGATATCTATGCAAAGGACCCCGATGCCCCTGGGGGTAAGAAACTCCTGGCAAAGCTCCGTAAAAATGTCATCCCGCACGACATTTTGAAGGTCGCCTGGAAGAATTTCTACAATGCTGCATCCGCGTCTAGAAATCGCGGTGCTGCTGCTGGTCCTATTGATCTGAAGAGTGAGTATTGGAAGAAGCGGAAACCCACAGAAATTTCCGGTCATTCAGCACGCTACATTGAAAAGGGTAAGAAGAGCAAGATGCGCGTCAATAACAATGTGTTCAGCAGTGTCTTAGGATATTTTGAGCAGACGCCCTTCATGAAACTGCCCTGCCGCTTGACTTCCTATACTCAGAAATACTTTGAGCAATACAAGGCGGGTATTCCCTATATTGAGGAGATTGATCAGCTCTTTAAAAAATTAGTCCCCGATCGCTATGCTCCTCAGTATAAGCAGGCCCATGCGAATCCTGCATTTCAGATTGCCAATACGGCCTTCTCCTCAGTCACCATGAATCGCAACTTCCGAACAGGACTTCATATGGATGATGGTGATATGCGGAAAGGTTTTGGAAACTTGTCAGTAATTGAGCGTGGGAAATACCACGGAGGCTACACACTCTTTCCAAGATATAAGATTGGATTCGATTTGAGAACTGGCGATTTCTTGGCCATGGATGTACATGAGTGGCATTGTAATACTGAGATGAGAGAGACAGAGGAGGACAAGGCCTTTAATAAGGCTTTACCAGTGGTCTATAAAAATAACACGGAAACGGGAACTCAGGGTGTCGATAAACCTTATAGTAGGCTATCATTTGTCTGTTATCTGAGAGAAAAGCTCATAAACTGTAAGGCTGGTGAATCCAATGCATATTATAAGCGAATTGGATATAATCCTAAAGCTCAGACTCTCAGAAAACACGGTACGCCTGCTTCAGGGGAAAAGAGAAAAACGAGGAAGAATAGATGAATCAGGAGCGTGCCAAATTAGCCGAAGCGGCTCTTAAAAATGTAGAGACTCTGAAAAAGCAAGTAAGTATCAATCCAAAGACTATTAGACCAGTGACTCAAACCGGTCCAACTAAAATACAGCCATCTGGTCTTCCAGAACCTATAGCAGGAACTGGCTTTGTAAGATATATACTGTACTTTATTGGAGGAGTCCTAGTTTTAGGAATCTTATTAATGGTGGTAGATTACTGGTTTTTCCCTATATTTAAACGGAAACCTGGTGGAGCAGGATATATATCCTTACCCGGCAGTGATACAAGTGAACAGTTCTGGACAGATCTTACTTCAAGTATTAGTGCACAATCCATAAAAGATGTATCAATCGGTACTCCACCTCTTGATGTTCAAACTGCTACTCCTCCACCCGTCTTTTCAGTGTCGATAGAGGGGCAGCCAACTTACAGTATGACATTAGATATTTTAATTAATGATGAAAAACCCCAGGACTTAGGAACAGGTAATCAGTATAGAACAATATTTTTATTAGGAACAAGTCTAATCAACCCTAAACTAACAATTACTATGGATAATACAAAAAACACTGCACATATAAATGTATATTCAAGTGCTGGTCCTCTTTCTGCAGTGATTGATAATATACCTATTCACACTCCATTTAGAATTGGTCTAGTAAAATCATCACATGCACTAGAGGTATATTTAAATGGATTATTAGTTCAAACACGTAAAATAACTGGTCAAGAAATGGATCCTTCAGGAGGTGACAAAATTTATGCTCCTCAAAATATTACTCGTACTCAAGCATCTACACAATATGTTCTTTCTAAAGGTATTCAAGTTATGAATTTGAGATTATTCCCCTATGCGGTTCAACCAAATGAAATGATAGCGCGAATGAGTGACTTGACTCAATTAATTACGTTCAATCCGAAAAATACTGAACGATCATTAATAAATTCTGTGAGTACTTGGTGGCAAAGTCTCTTCTAGTCTAATAGATGCGCATATACTGGTTGTTAACAGCAATAGTAATTTTATCATATTGCGCTTTTTATTCGGTGACTGCTTATAATTTACCGAGCCCTCCAAATCGTATAGGACCTGAGCAATTACCATTATCAAAATTAACTCAAATTGGATCTAATGTTGATTTAACTAAGAGCTGGGTAGAGTCACCAGGATCATCACTTATATTTTATATTATGCCAACAATTAACGATCGTACTGCGGTTGTAGGTAATGAATATGCTACGGCCGTACAAATTGGATCAACCACTGTAGCTGGATCTAAGTTAAATATTTTAGTTGCGCCCGACGCAGGGCGATCAGCAATGATGGCGGCACCCGCGGTTCTAGAAATTTTTATTAATGGGCAGAATGAGCCTGACGTGATTGATATAGCAAATATTCGCCTCCAGAAATGGAACTGTGTAGTAATTGTTAAACAGGGGCGTCTATTTAATATTTATGTGAATGGGGTTCTATCTGTTTCTCATACCTGTACGGCAATGCCCAAATTTGATACTACCCAACCTATGCGTATAGGTGATCCAAGACTTGGAGGCACTATAGCCCTGATGAGTTTAGCACCCTACGCCATGCAAATAAATGATGTGCAAAATTTGATGAAAGAAACTACGGACACTACCAATAGACCATATTTATCAAGTGATTTGCCCTCCTTGCCTAGTTTTTCTATACCTGGGCTAACAAATATTATGTGTCCCGGTGGGAATTGCTCATCAAATAAAATGCCAGGTCCAATGTATCAATGGATTTCAAATTACGCATAATTTAGTACCGTCGATAATTAAAATTTAATATTAAACGGTATTAGAATTAAATGGATAGTGGAGCAGGAGGTATGGTATTTAAAGTGGCAGTCTTTGTCTTGATTGCACTCGCCCTGTATTATTTTTACAAGTGGCTGAATGGTTCTGGGACTTTTAATGATGTGGTAATCTACACTAGCCCTAATTCTGGACTCCCAGGAATGTCTAGCAAGCCTACTGTGCTTACTACGACCACTAATAATGTTCCTACGATATTTGATGGTGGTGAATATTCAGTGAGTACTTGGGTGTACATTACAAATTGGGAAGTAAATAAGGGCTATAATAAGCCATTTTTGGTGATTGATGGAGGGGGTACCTCTTTTAAGAGCTTAGTATTATACCTGGGTCAGAACATTCCCAAGTTAGGTGTCCGTACAACTACTTCTGATGGCACCCCTAGTGCTAAGGGTATCATATTAAATAATGCGACCCTGGGACAAATTAGACCAACCACATCTTCTGGTGGCTTTGGTGTTTCTCCTTTCACTGATGCTGGTGGTGATTTCTCCTTGTGTGATATTGAATCTGTTGATATCCAGCGATGGGTTAATATTACTGTTGTCCTCAGTGGTCGTACTCAGGATGTATATATTGACGGAAAGCTCTCCCGCAGCTGTGTTCTTCCTACAATGTTCAGGGTAGATTCTGGTGATAATACTCAAATAATACTTGGAGGACCCTACGGATTCGGTGGTCTGATTGGTCAGACTAAGGCTGCAGACTTTGCCTATTCTCCGGATCAGGTCTATAAAATATACCAGGCTGGGCCTCTTGATAGTTCTCTCTGGACTCAGCTCAAGGGCTACTTTGATCCTAGTCAGTATTCCTTCTCTGTTCAGAGAAATGGTCAGAATATCGCATCTGGAAGCACTGCCTAAAGT
>Ga0114979_10002717_pt1 | contig 11917 bp, 14 predicted proteins | sample S_140625_EF_Meta_FD_87315 | JGI IMG/M metagenome (GOLD analysis project Ga0114979, IMG submission 87315) | Freshwater microbial communities from Lake Simoncouche, Canada to study carbon cycling - S_140625_EF_MetaG | ecosystem: Environmental > Aquatic > Freshwater > Lake | place: Lake... | reverse complement strand
TTCGATGCGGTGTTATTGACGGGGGGCTCTGAGCAGTCGCGCGACTTGCCAGCCCCCGGTCGCGATTTGACTGGTATTCATTTTGCGATGGAGTTTTTGCCACAACAAAACAAGGTCAACGGCGGCGACAAGGTCAAAGATCAATTGCGCGCTGACGGCAAGCATGTGGTGGTCATCGGTGGTGGCGACACCGGGTCTGACTGCGTGGGCACAAGTACACGCCACGGGGCTGCTGCGGTGGTTCAGTTCGAGGTCATGCCCATGCCACCTGAGCATGAAAACAAGCCCATGGTTTGGCCTTATTGGCCGCTCAAGTTGCGCACCAGCTCCAGCCATGACGAGAGCGCCGAAAAAGGCTTGCTCAAACGTGAATTTGCCATCTCAACCAAAGAGTTCATAGGCGACAACGGCAAAGTGACAGGCGTTAAAACTGTCCGCGTTGAATGGAAAGACGGCAAGATGGTCGAAGTCCCAGGCTCGGAAGAAATCATCAAAGCCGACCTCGTGTTGTTGGCGATGGGGTTTGTGAACCCTGTGGCCACTATTCTTGAAGGCTTCGGTGTCGAGAAAGATGCACGTGGCAACGCCAAGGCCAGCACAGATTTCACTGGGGGCTATGCCACCAACGTGCCCAAAGTGTTTGCTGCAGGTGATATCCGCCGTGGTCAATCTTTGGTGGTGTGGGCCATTCGTGAAGGTCGCCAAGCCGCTCGCTCGGTGGATGAATTCTTGATGGGTGCCAGCGATTTACCCCGTTAATTTCTCATCTTTACAAGCCTTTCACGGCTTGGCTCTAAAATAGCAAAAGCTGGCCTATTCCTCAATAGGTCAGCTTTTGTTTCTATGCTTAACACTTCTCGATTAAACACAAACCCTGACGCACTCGTCGAATTGCGTGACATTAGCTTTGGCTATGGGGAAAGACGCATCCTGGACGGCATTTCCTTGACGGTGCCTCGTGGCAAAGTCACGGCGCTCATGGGGGCATCGGGCGGTGGCAAGACCACCGTCTTGCGTTTGATTGGGGGGCAATACCGTGCGCAGTCTGGCAGCCTCACGTTTGATGGGCAAGAAGTGGGCTCGCTCTCGCCTGACGATTTGTACGCAGCGCGTCGACGCATGGGCATGTTGTTTCAGTTCGGTGCGTTGTTCACCGACTTGAGCGTGTTTGACAATGTGGCGTTTCCTTTGCGTGAGCACACCGACTTGAGTGCGTCCATGATTCGCGACATCGTCTTGATGAAGCTCGAGGCTGTGGGCTTGCGTGGCGCCCGCGATTTGATGCCCAGCGAAGTCTCAGGCGGCATGGCCCGTCGCATCGCTTTGGCGCGAGCCATGGCGCTGGACCCGCAGCTCATGATGTATGACGAGCCGTTTGCCGGCTTAGACCCAATTTCATTGGGCACGGCTGCGCGTTTGATTCGCCAGCTCAACGACACACTCGGCCTCACCAGCATCATCGTGTCGCACGATTTGGATGAGACCTTTCATATTGCCGACCAGGTGATTGTGTTGGCCAATGGCAAGATTGCCGCCCAAGGCACACCTGACGAAGTACGGCACAGCCGCGATCCGCTGGTCAAGCAGTTTGTCACCGCAGCGCCCGATGGTCCTGTGCAATTTCACTACCCTGGCCCTTCTGTGTCGCAAGACTTTGGCGTGGCGGGCATGCCATGAAATTCATTGCCAACTTAGGCTTTTCGGTCCGCAGCTACTTGTCGGGTTTGGGCTTGGGTGCGCGCTTGTTTGTGCGCCTCATGGCAGAGTTTGGCAACAATATGCGCCGCTTTGGTTTGGTGCGTGATCAGGTTCACTTTTTGGGAAATTACTCACTGGCCATCATCGCCGTGTCGGGCTTGTTTGTGGGTTTTGTGTTGAGCTTGCAGGGGTACTACACCTTGCAGCGCTATGGCTCGTCGGAGGCGCTGGGCTTGTTGGTGGCCTTGAGCTTGGTGCGCGAGCTCGGCCCCGTGGTGAGTGCTTTGTTGTTTGCAGGCCGTGCGGGGACATCGCTGACTGCTGAAATTGGTTTGATGAAAGCGGGCGAGCAACTCAGCGCCATGGACATGATGGCGGTCGACCCCGTGCGTCGTATCTTGGGGCCACGCTTTTGGGGGGGCGTCATTGCGTTGCCTTTGCTCTCGGCCGTGTTCAGCGCGGTGGGTATTTTGGGCGGCTGGATGGTGGGCGTGTTGATGATTGGCGTCGACGCTGGCTCGTTTTGGAGCCAGATGCAAGGCGGTGTGGATGTGTGGAAAGACGTGGGCAATGGCGTGGTCAAAAGCATTGTCTTTGGTGTGACCGTCACGTTTGTGGCGTTGCTTCAGGGTTATGAAGCGCAGCCCACGCCCGAAGGTGTTTCGCGCGCCACCACCAAAACGGTGGTGGTTGCTTCGTTGGCTGTGTTGGGGTTGGACTTCATCCTCACGGCCATGATGTTCAGTATTTGAAGAATCGAGGAAGCTATGCAACGCTCCAAAGCTGATGTGTGGGTGGGTTTGTTTGTGCTCTTGGGCGCAGCAGCCCTATTGTTTTTGGCATTGAAATCAGCCAATTTGTTGAGTTTGAATTTTCAGTCGAGCTACACCGTGAGTGCGCGTTTTGACAACATTGGCGGATTAAAGCGCCAAGCTGCCATCAAGAGTGCTGGTGTGGTGGTGGGCCGCGTTGAGTCGGTCACGTTTGATGACAAAACCTTCCAAGCCACGGTGACCATGAGTATCCAAAGCCGCTACCAATTTCCCAAAGACAGCTCTTTGAAAATTCTCACCAGTGGTTTGTTGGGCGAACAATACATTGGCATTGAAGCTGGTTCTGAAGCCGATAATTTGGCCCAAGGCGACCGCATTCAGTCCACGCAATCAGCCGTGGTGCTGGAGAATTTGATCAGTCAATTTTTATACAACAGCGCAGCCAAGCCTGCAGCGAAAGAGAGTGGCAAATGACCCGTCAATTATTTTCTCGTTTAGCTTACGGACTGCTGGTCTTAGGCGCGGTATTGAGCATGACGGGTTGCGCCACGGGGCCGCAATCCAATCCGGTCGATCCCTTCGAGCCGATGAACCGCGGCGTTTTCCGCTTCAACGAGTCGCTGGACGACAACGTGCTCAAGCCAGTTGCTTCGGGCTACCGTGATTACACGCCCAGTTTGGTTCAAACAGGTGTGCGCAACGTCTTTAATAATTTTTCAGACGTGTCTGCTACTTTGAACAATGGCCTGCAACTCAAGGGCCGTCAAGCCGCCTCATCGTTGATGCGTGTGGTAGTCAACAGCACCCTGGGTGTTTACGGCATTTTCGACGTGGCCTCGGCCATCCATCTAGAGCGTTACCCAGAAGACTTTGGGCAGACGCTGGGTTATTGGGGGGTTGGCAGTGGACCTTATGTCGTGCTTCCCGTGCTCGGCCCTTCTTCTGTCAGGGACACGGCAGGCCTACCCGTGGACTGGCATGTTGACCCAGTCAGCAATGCACGGATAGCCAGTTTTGGTCCAGAAACACAAATTTTGCGCGTGGTGGACAAGCGGGCGTCCTATTTGGCCGCAGGCAATATCTTGAACGAAGCCTCGATCGACAAATACGCGTTTTTGCGGGATGCGTATTTGCAACGTCGGCGTTCGCAAATTTATGATGGCAACCCGCCCACAGAAGACTTGCCAGATCAAAGTCTTGCGCCATCGTCTTCGTCAAAATAATTGTTGGGTACAGCGTGTACTTGAAGGGTAGGAATAGGGTTTATGGCTTGCATTCAATCATCCATATTTGACTTGCGTCGACGTCAATGGCTGGGGCGTTTTGGCGCATGGAGTTTGGGCGCTTGCCTGGGTGTGGTCGGTGAAGTTTCATGGGCTGCTCCGGAGGAGCCGGATGTTTTCATCAGGCGCTTGACGACCGAATTGATGGACATTGTGAAAGCCGATAAATCTATTTTGACGGGTGACGTCACCAAGATTTCGGTGCTGGTCGATCAGCGCGTGATGCCGCATGTGAACTTCCAACGCATGACGTCCTCTGCGGTTGGCCCAGGCTGGCGACAAGCGACGCCCGAGCAACAAAAACGTTTGCAAGAAGAATTCAAGCTGCTGTTGATCCGAACCTATGCAGGGGCAGTCAGCCAATTGAATGACCAAGTGATTGCGGTCAAACCCGTGCGTGCAGCAGCTGATGACAAAGAGGTGGTGGTGCGCACAGAAGTGCGTGGGAAAGGCGACCCTATTCAGCTCGACTATCGGGTTGAACGGGCTGCGGATGCACCGTCTGGTTGGCGCATTTACAACCTGAATGTGATGGGCATATGGTTGGTCGAAAACTACCGCAGTCAGTTTGCCCAAGAAATCAACGCTAAGGGCGTGGATGGCTTGATTGTGAGCTTGACTGAGCGCAACAAAGCCAATGCACGGGCCTCTAAGTAAGCCATGACCGCCACCCACACCTCGGTTGCCTTGCCCGCAGTGTTGATGCAAGAGCAAGCACAAGCCATTGCCGATCAACTTGCGCCCTTGTTGAGTGCTTGTGTGTCGCAAGGCGGCGAGGCGCAGTTAGATGCGTCAAAGTTGCGCCAGTTTGATTCCTCTGCTTTTGCCGTGATCTTGGCTTGCCGACGTGCTGTTTTGGCTCGGGGTGCGCGACTGCGAATTATTGGGTTGCCACAGCAAGCTCAAACTTTGGCCCAAGTCTATGGGCTGAGCGAATTGCTGAGCTGATTTCAGTTCTACAGGGCCCTTGCAGGTCCGCCAAGTCAGGGCATTGGTAAAGCCTTAAAATCAAAGGCTTCTCATGCCCGCTATTTCATTTCAATCCGTCACCAAAACCTTCCAAACCGCCCGAGGTCCGTTTCAGGCGCTCGACGGCGTGCGTTTTGATGTCCAAAAAGGGGAGTTTTTTGGACTCTTGGGACCCAATGGCGCTGGCAAAACCACCCTCATCAGCATCTTGGCGGGTTTGGCCCAAGCCACGTCTGGCTCGGTGTTGGTGCATGGTGTCAATGTGGCGACCCAATCTGCCCAAGCTCGCCGCATGTTGGGGGTCGTGCCTCAGGAGTTGGTGTTCGATCCCTTCTTCAATGTGCGCGAAGCCTTGAGGTTTCAGTCCGGCTACTTTGGCGTCAAGCACAACGACGATTGGATTGACGAGCTTTTGCACAGCCTCGGGCTTGCCGACAAAGCGGGCCACAACATGCGCCAACTCTCGGGGGGCATGAAGCGACGCATGCTGGTGGCCCAGGCCTTGGTCCACAAGCCACCCGTTATCGTGCTGGATGAGCCCACCGCAGGTGTCGATGTAGAGCTGCGTCAAACCCTCTGGCAATTCATTGCCAAACTGAACCGCGAGGGCAGCACCGTGTTGCTCACCACGCATTACTTGGAGGAAGCGGAAGCCTTGTGCAACCGTATCGCCATGCTGAAAAACGGCAAAGTGGTGGCGCTTGACACCACCAGCGAGCTGCTGAAAGCCGCGTCTAGCAATGTGTTGCGCTTCAAGCTGGACGCTGAATTGCCACCTGCACTGGCCGCCAAGGCGCGTGTGACAGGTCGCATCGTGCAGTTTCCAGCACATGACGCCTTAGAAATTGAGCGCTACTTGGCGGCTGTGCGCGAAGCGGGCTTGCAAGCCCAAGACGTCGAAATTCGCAAAGCTGATTTGGAAGATGTGTTCCTCGATGTGATGCACCAACATTCAGAAAGCCCAGCATGATGACCGGTTGGACCATGTTGTTTTACAAAGAGGTGCTGCGATTTTGGAAGGTTGGCTTCCAGACGGTGGCGGCGCCTGTGCTGACCGCCGTGATGTACTTGATGATCTTTGGTCATGTGCTCGAAGCCCATGTGCAGGTGTATGACGGCGTGAGCTACACCGCATTTTTGATTCCTGGCCTCGTGATGATGAGCGTGTTGCAAAACGCGTTTGCCAACAGCTCGTCCTCCATGGTCCAAAGCAAGATCATGGGGAATTTGGTGTTTTTATTGCTCACCCCGCTGTCTCACTGGAGCTGGTTCTTGGCTTACGCTTTGTCGGCCATGGTGCGGGGGCTATTGGTGGGCATGGGGGTGATGCTGGCTGGCGTGGTGTTTGTTTGGCAGTCGTCAGTGCTCAATTTTTCGTTGATGCCCTCGGAGCCGCTGTGGACCATCGCCTTTGCGGTATTGGGCGCCCTCATGCTCGGCGCGTTGGGCTTGATTGCGGGTTTGTGGGCGGATAAGTTTGATCAAATGGCGGCTTTTCAAAACTTCATCATCATGCCGATGACGTTTTTGAGCGGCGTGTTTTATTCCATCCACTCGCTGCCTAGCTTTTGGCAAAGCGTGAGCCACCTCAACCCCTTTTTCTACATGATCGATGGTTTTCGCTTTGGCTTTTTTGGTCAAAGTGATGTGTCGCCTTGGTTGAGTTTGGGTGTGGTGGGCGTGTGCTTCAGTGTGGTGTCGACCATTGCGCTGCACCTGCTGCGCACGGGTTACAAAATTAGAGGATGAAGGTTGATCGATGACCGCAGCAGAACTACAAACCCTCATCGCCGCAGGCTTGCCTTGCGAGCATTTGCACGTGGAAGGCGATGGCCGTCATTGGTATGCCACCTTGGTGTCAAGCGCTTTTGAAGGCAAGCGTCTGATTCAACGCCACCAACAGGTGTACGCCACCTTGGGCGAAAAGATCAAAACCGACGAAGTCCATGCTTTGTCCATGAAAACCTACACACCTGCCGAGTGGCAAGTCGCTTCAAAAGCTTAAGACACCCTATGGATAAATTACTCGTTCGCGGCGGTCGCACCCTCAATGGCGAAGTGCTGATTTCGGGCGCTAAAAATGCGGCCTTGCCCGAACTCTGTGCGGCCCTGTTGAGCGATCAGCCTGTGACCTTGCACAACGTTCCACAGTTGCAAGACGTGGCCACCATGCTCAAACTCATCCGCAATATGGGTGTCAAGGCCGAGCGCGCTGAGGATGGCACGGTCAGTTTGGATGCGGGTCGTTTGAGCAACCCCGAGGCGCCGTATGAGCTGGTGAAAACCATGCGCGCTTCTGTGCTGGCACTCGGCCCCTTGTTGGCTCGCTTTGGTCATGCCAAGGTGTCATTGCCCGGGGGCTGCGCCATTGGCTCGCGCCCTGTGGATCAACACATCAAAGGCTTGCAAGCCATGGGTGCAGAGATAGACGTTGAGCATGGCTACATGGTGGCCAAGTTGGGGGGTGGTCGCACGCGTCTCAAAGGCGCACGCATTGCGACGGACATGGTGACGGTCACCGGCACGGAAAATTTTTTAATGGCAGCCGCTTTGGCTGAAGGCGAAACTGTGCTGGAAAACGCGGCACAAGAGCCAGAGATCCCAGACTTGGCCGACATGCTCATCGCCATGGGCGCCCAGATTGAAGGCCACGGCACGAGCCGTATTCGCATTCAAGGCGTCGAACGTTTGCGCGGCTGCACGCACCGCGTGGTGGCCGACCGCATTGAAGCGGGTACTTTTTTATGCGCGGTGGCGGCGACTGGTGGCGATGTGTTTTTGCGCCACGCCCGTGCTGACCATTTGGATGCGGTCATCGACAAGCTTCGGGATGCTGGTGCCACGGTCACTGCGAACGATGAGGGGATCCGCATCCAGGGCGCGACGCCTGCCTATGCGCACCTCAAGGCGCAAAATTTCCGCACCACCGAGTACCCAGGTTTTCCCACCGACATGCAAGCGCAGTTCATGGTGTTGAACGCGATTGCCAAGGGTACGTCCAAGGTGACGGAGACCATTTTTGAAAACCGATTCATGCACGTCAACGAGTTGGTGCGTTTGGGTGCCCATATCCAAATCGATGGCAAAGTGGCTGTGCTTGAAGGCGTGCCCAAGCTCTCTGGAGCCACCGTCATGGCCACCGACTTGCGGGCCTCTGCCTCGTTGGTGATTGCAGGTTTGGTGGCCGACGGCGAAACTTGCGTGGACCGCATCTACCACCTGGACCGCGGCTACGACAAGATGGAAGCCAAGTTGCGCGCCATTGGCGCTGACATTGAAAGAGTCAAATCATGATCACCCTCGCGCTCTCCAAAGGCCGCATTTTTGAAGAAACCCTGCCGCTGCTCAAAGCGGCTGGCATTGAGGTGCTGGAAGACCCTGAAAAATCTCGCAAGCTCATCTTGCCGACCAATCACGCCAACGTGCGCGTGGTGCTGGTGCGGGCGTCAGATGTGCCCACCTATGTGCAATACGGTGGCGCCGATTTGGGCGTGACGGGACTCGATACCTTGATCGAGCACGGCGGTGGCGTGGCAGGCGGTGTGGCCACTGCAGGCCTTTATCAACCGCTTGATTTGCAAATCGCCAAATGCCGCATGAGCGTCGCCGTGCGATCAGACTTCGACTACGAGACAAAAGTGAAACAAGGCGCGCGCTTGAAAGTGGCGACCAAGTACACCACCATTGCGCGTGACTTCTTTGCCTCCAAAGGTGTGCACGTCGATTTGGTCAAACTCTATGGCTCGATGGAATTGGCGCCCCTCACTGGCTTGGCCGATGCCATCGTCGACTTGGTGTCGACGGGCAACACGCTCAAAGCCAACCACTTGGTGGAAGTGGAGCGCATCATGGACATCAGCTCGCGCTTGGTGGTCAATCAAGCAGCCCTCAAGATGAAGCAGGCTGACCTTCGCCGCATCATCGACGCTTTTTCTGCAGCGCTCTCCGCAGGTCAATAACTCCTTCTCAACGACGTACTCAAGATGGCCAAACCGCTTCGTCTCTCGACCACCAGTCCCAACTTTGAAGCTGATTTCAAAGCGCGTCTGCATTGGTCAGCCGACACCGATGCGGCCATTGAGCAACGCGTGGCCGACATCTTGGCCGACGTGCAAAAGCGCGGCGACGCTGCCGTGCTGGAGTACACCGAGCGCTTTGATGGCCTCAAGGCCGACAGCATGGCGGCGTTGGAGCTGACGCAAACAGAACTCAAAGCCGCGTTCGATGGCTTGCCCGCCGAGCAGCGCGATGCCTTGCAAGCCGCCGCCGCTCGCGTGCGCAGCTACCACGAGGCGCAAAAACAAGCCAGCGGTGAGAGCTGGTCTTACCGCGATGCCGATGGCACCTTGCTGGGCCAAAAAGTCACGCCGCTCGACCGCGTTGGCATTTATGTGCCGGGTGGCAAAGCCGCTTATCCGTCTAGCGTGTTGATGAACGCCATTCCAGCGCACGTCGCAGGTGTGCAAGAGATCATCATGGTGGTGCCTACACCAGCGCGTGACAGAAGCTCGGCGCAAGCCTCGCGTGGCGAAAAGAACCCGCTTGTGTTGGCCGCCGCCTTTGTGGCGGGCGTGAGCCGCGTCTTCACCATTGGCGGCGCGCAAGCCGTGGCTGCCTTGGCCTATGGCACCGCCACCGTGCCAGCCGTGGACAAAATCACGGGCCCCGGCAATGCCTATGTGGCTGCTGCCAAGCGCCGCGTGTTTGGCACCGTGGGCATCGACATGATTGCCGGCCCCAGTGAAATTTTGGTGTTGGCCGACGGCTCTACACCAGCTGACTGGGTGGCGATGGATTTGTTCAGCCAAGCCGAGCATGACGAGTTGGCGCAAAGCGTGTTGCTCTGCCCCGATGCCGCGTACATCGACCGCGTGCAAGCCGAGATCGAGCGCTTGCTGCCGCAAATGCCGCGCAAAGACATCATCGAAAAATCTCTCAATGGCCGTGGTGTGCTCATTCACACCCGCAGCATGGAAGAGGCTTGTGCCATCAGCAACCGCATTGCGCCCGAACACTTGGAGGTGTCAAGCAACGACCCGCACAAGTGGGAGCCGCTGCTCAAGCACGCAGGTGCGATCTTTTTGGGCGCGTTTACCAGTGAGAGCTTGGGCGACTACTGCGCGGGCCCCAACCATGTGTTGCCCACCAGCGGCACGGCGCGTTTCAGCTCGCCCTTGGGCGTGTATGACTTTCAAAAGCGCAGCAGCTTGATTGAGGTGAGCGAGCAGGGCGCACAAACCCTGGGCAAGATTGCCGCGGTGTTGGCCTATGGTGAAGGTTTGCAAGCCCACGCCATGGCGGCAGAGTTTCGTTTGAAGAAAGACTGAGATGACGACGCCAACAAACCCAGCGCTGCGTTTTATTCGTCCCGACGTGCAAGCCATGCACGCCTACGCCGTGCAGCACTCGGTGGGCATGGTCAAGCTCGATGCGATGGAAAACCCATTCACCCTCTCGCCCGAATTGCAAGCCCAACTCGGTGCCCGTTTGGGGGCAGTGGCCGTCAACCGCTACCCTGGCGCACGCATCGATGACTTGAAAAACGCGCTGGCGCACTACGTAGATTTGCCCGCAGGTTGGGGCCTGATGTTGGGCAATGGCTCTGACGAACTCATTTCTTTGTTGTCGATGGCTTGCGCCATTCCGAACGCTAAAGTGGTGGCCCCAGAGCCTGGCTTTGTCATGTACGGCATGAGCGCCAAGCTGCAAGGTTTGCAATACATACCTGTGCCGCTCAAGGCTGACTTCGAGTTAGACGAAGCCGCCATGTCGGCTGCCATTGCGCAGCACGAGCCCGCCATTGTGTACATCGCCTATCCCAACAACCCCACGGCCAATTTGTGGGGCGCCGACACCATTCGTCGCCTGATCGCGCAGGTCAGTGTCTATGGCGGCTTGTTGGTGATGGACGAGGCGTATCAGCCGTTCTCCAGTAAAAGCTGGCTCGACGAAATTCGCCAACACCCAGCAGCCAACGCCAACGTGCTGCTGATGCGTACCTTGTCCAAGTTCGGGTTGGCGGGCATTCGCTTGGGCTACATGATGGCCCCCGCGACCCTCATTCACGAGATCGACAAACTGCGCCCCCCCTACAACGTGAGCGTGCTCAACGCCGAATGCGCGTTGTTTGCGCTGGAGCACACAGAGGTGTTTGCCCAGCAAGCCGCGGTCATTCGCACGGAGCGCGACGCCTTGTTCAAGGCCTTGCAGGGCATGGCAGGCGTCACGCCTTTTGCCAGCGAAGCGAACATGATGGTGCTGCGATTCAATGGCAACAACGCCAACGATTTCGAAGCCGCCAACCGTGCCTTTGAGGTGCTCAAGGCTCACAAGGTGCTGGTGAAGAACGTTTCTAAAATGCACCCATTGCTTGCCAATTGTTTGCGTTTGACGATCGGCACACCTGACGAAAACCAACAACTCTTGGCTGCCCTGCAAGCCGCTCTCTCTTCATCGAAAGCCACGACATGACTGCCCCAATAGCGCCAAGAACCGCCGAAGTCAGCCGCAACACGGCTGAGACCCAAATCACCGTCAAGATCAACCTCGACGGCACGGGCCAATCCAAGCTCTCCACGGGCATTGGTTTTTTTGACCACATGCTCGACCAAATCGCGCGTCATGGCTTGATTGACCTCGACATCCAAGCCAAGGGCGACTTGCACATCGACGGCCACCATACTGTGGAAGATGTGGGCATCACCTTGGGCCAAGCCTTTGCCAAAGCTGTAGGTGAAAAAAAAGGCATTCGCCGCTACGGCCATGCCTATGTGCCGCTCGACGAAGCGCTCAGCCGCGTGGTGGTGGACTTCTCAGGCCGCCCAGGTCTCATCATGCATGTGCCGTTTAAGAGCGGCATGATTGGCGAATTTGACAGCCAGTTGGCGTTTGAGTTTTTCCAAGGCTTCGTGAACCACGCGTTTGTCACCTTGCACATCGATAACTTGCGCGGTGAAAACGCGCACCACCAGGCTGAGACCGTGTTCAAAGCTTTCGCCCGCGCTTTGCGCGCTGCGTTGGAGCTAGACCCTCGTTCTGCCGGCATGATTCCCTCGACCAAGGGGAGCTTGTGACAGCCCAAGCGCATGAATAACAAAGTCGCGGTCGTCGATTACGGCATGGGCAACTTGCGCTCGGTGGCGCAGGCGGTCATGCATGCCGCCGCCGAAGTGGACCATGCCGAGGTAATCGTCA
>Ga0114979_10002716_pt1 | contig 11918 bp, 10 predicted proteins | sample S_140625_EF_Meta_FD_87315 | JGI IMG/M metagenome (GOLD analysis project Ga0114979, IMG submission 87315) | Freshwater microbial communities from Lake Simoncouche, Canada to study carbon cycling - S_140625_EF_MetaG | ecosystem: Environmental > Aquatic > Freshwater > Lake | place: Lake... | reverse complement strand
CTCCAGGCCATGCCATTCCTCAAGAATGATGCACGGCAGGTTTTTCAGCAAAAGTACACCGAAGCCATCACCTCTTTGAAGGTCGAAGATGTGGCGCGAGTCGGTGATCGTCAGGCCATCGCCGTGGACTCTTAATCATGACCTCATATGTAAATCCCTACACTGGCCAGACCATCAGCCCATCCCAGGTGGGATATGAGAGCCTGACCATATCCGCCGACACCACTTTGCAGTGGCCAGTCAACGGCAACACCTCAAGTGTTGTGGCAAACATCATTGATGTGTCGGCCACTGTCGCCAACTTGAAGCTTATTCTTCCACCGGCAACGGAAGTATCTACGGGTCAATCAGTGCTGATCCGAAACACTGGTGCTAACTCATTCACAGTGACCAATCCTGCACTGGCCACCGTGGTCAGCGTTGCATCAGGTATTGCTCAGTACATTTACTTGACCAACAACTCCACACAAAACGGGGTGTGGGCATCGGTGACATTTGGTGCTGGGGTGTCTCAGGCCAATGCCGCCACCTTGGCCGGGTTCGGTTTAACCGCAATCAACACCACACTGAACAGCAGTGTGCCCGTGACGCTTTCGTATTCCAACTACACATTTTTACCCTCTGATCGCGCATCAATGTATGTGTGGTCAAGTGGTGCGGGGACTTTGACATTGCCATCCGCATCGGGCGTTGGTGCAAGCTGGTATGTAATTATCAAAAACGATGGCACCGGCATTTTGAACATTGCCACAAATGGAGCCAACACCATTGATGGAAATGCCAGCGCACAGCTTCAAATTGACGAGTCGTTTGTGGTGGCCTCCAACGGCACCAATTACTACAGCTACGCCTACGGCAGGTCGGCCACGTTTTTCTTCACCCAATTGACCAAAACAGTCACCGGTGGAACGGTAACGCTGACCTCTGCTGAGGCGGCAAGCATCATCCAAGAGTACCAGGGTGTCCTGACCTCCAACTGTAATGTGATCCTGCCTCCCACGGTGCAACTCTACAGTTTGCAAAACAACACCACGGGCGCATTCACGCTGACCTTCAAGACGGGGACTGGCGGTGCTTCAACTGTGATCCTGCCCCAGGGTCAAACGATCATTGCTATTTGCGATGGCACCAACGTCTACAACGCGCAAACCTCAACATCAAGCTTCATCAACGCACTGAGCATTGGCAATGGCTCCGCCGCAAACCCATCGCTATCGTTCCTTGGGGATGCAACAACCGGCCTGTATTTGCCTTCATCTAGCCAGTTTGGTATTGCGGTTGCAGGGGCAAATGCGGCCACCTTTACAACCACCGGGCTTTTGGTGCCTGCCGGTATCCTTGGCGGGGCGTTTTAATGACCGCAAAGGTTGTTCAGTTAACCGTCCTTCCCGGCATACAAAGGGACGGAACCTTATTCAATGCTCCGTCCTATGTGAACGGTTCATGGGTGCGCTTTCAAAACAAGCTCCCAAGGAAGATGGGCGGGTACCGTGGGATGTTCCTGAACGGCACCGGCATATCCCGTGGCATGACCATGTCATCCCAAAATGGCCTGAACTATGTGGTTTCAGGCTACAGCGCTGGGCTGGAGCAGTGGACAACTGACAATGATGATGGCGTGGGGTTTGGCCCCACCCCAATCCTACCGGCAGGCCCAATCCTGACGGTCACAATCACCAACGCAGGGTCGCTGTACACCAACGGAACCTACACCAGCGTGGCCCTGCAAGGCGGGTCTGGAACTGGTGCCCTGGCGACCGTCACAGTGGCCGTGAACAAGATCGCCAGCGTGGTCATCACCAACGCCGGATCTGGCTATGCCTTGACCGACACCTTGACCGTGTTGGCGGCAAGTGTTGGCGGCACCGGATCGGGGTTTGTCGGGACGGTGAGCGCCCTGACCACCTTCAGCCCAAGCTCTGAAAACTTGTGGCAGTTTGACATTGGCTACGACTCCACGGGCGGTGGGGTGAACCAATTGATCGCCCATCCAGGTCAGAACCTGACCGACATCACCAGCACCATCAACACCAGACCCCTGTTTGGCACGTTTGGCGGGGCCACAGTGGCCGCTGTGGGCATATTTACGGCCTCTGGCACCACCACCAACACCTCGACCAGTGTGACCTTTGCAACGACCATTCTGGCCATTGGGCCAGGGGTTGCAGTGACTGGGCCGGGTATCCCAGCAGGCACCACCGTGGTGTCGGCTTCCCTCGTTTCAAGCGTTTGGACGGCGGTCTTGAGCCAAGCGGCCACCGCATCTGCGACCGTGACCCTGACCTTTGACAACAACGTGTCCATATCCGGTGGGGTGGTGATGTTGCACCCGTATTTGTTTGTTTATGGCAATTACGGGTTGATCAAAAACTGTTCCGCAGGCGACTTCAACAACTGGACTGCGGCGGACGCCAACGAAACCTCAGTGTCCACCGGCAAGGTGATCAAGGGCCTCCCACTGCGTGGTGGTACCACCTCTCCTGCCGGGTTGTTTTGGACGACAGATTCAGTGGTGAGGGTGTCCTACAGCCCCACAACCGTGGGCGGTGCCACCTTCTACTGGCGGTATGACCTGATAACCAGCCAGTCTTCAATCATGTCCAGCCAGTGCGTGGTGGAGTATGACGGCATCTTTTATTGGGCTGGTGTGGATCGCTTCCTGATGTACAACGGTGTTGTCCAAGAGGTTCCAAACACGCAAAACATGAACTGGTTCTTTGACAACGTCAATTACAACCAGCGGCAAAAAGTATGGTGTACCAAGGTTCCGCGCTGGGGCGAGGTCTGGTGGTTCTACCCCCGCGGGGATGCAACCGAATGCACGGATGCGATCATCTACAACGTGCGTGAAAAGTGCTGGTATGACGCCGGTGAGGCCCTGGGCGCTCGTCGTTCAGCAGGCACCTTTTCTGAGGTCTTCCGCTTCCCCGTGTGGGGCAGTACGGAGGCCAACAGCACCGGCAAATACACCATGTGGCAACATGAAACCGGCACCAACCAGATCTACCTCAACACGGTAAACGCCATTGACTCGTTCTTTGAAACCCCCACGCTGGGTGCCATGACCGGGTTGGTCGGCTCCAACCAGGGTGCTGGGGATAACCTGTGGACACGCTGTGAGCGGGTTGAGCCTGACTTTGTGCAGTCCCAGCAGATGTACCTTGTGGTGACCGGCAAGGGCTATGCTGACGACACAGACCAGCCATCCGACCCATACTACTTTGATGACACCACACTAAAAGTGGACATGCGTGAACAGCGCCGCGAGATGCGCATGCGTTTTGGAAGCAACACCCAAAATGGCAACTACTATGCCGGTCGCATTCTGTTGTCATTGGAAACCGGCGATGTGCGCGGAACGGGCAACCCATGATGGTAACCAAGGGGAATCAATTTTGGTGACCTACGATCCCAGGGGCATGACCTGGACTCAGTATTCCAAGCTGATGGAGGAGCTATTTGCCCCCCAGCAGATCGGCAGTGTGCCCGAGGAGTTGTGGCGCAACTGGGTCGATGGCATAAACGGGATCGGTTTTTTCACACAATCTGCGATACCAGATCACCGCACATACACCGATTGGCAGGACTGGGCCATGGCCATGTGCGGAATCATGGTGCTTGAGGGTTGACATGGAAATGACCATCAAAGAAATCCTTGCCATTGATCTGGCAAAAAACTATCCTGGCGAAGGCGACAAGCTGGATGGATACTATGCTGGAGCAATGATTTTTGAGGCCAATGGGCAAATCAAGCGGATTGGCAACTCACTGTTCACAGTGATCCCCAAGGACGATGTGGTTGAGTGGCATCCTGCAAACGCAGAGCACTGGACAAGGTTTGCATCCAATGTGCGTGAGTTTTTGGATTGCATGTCCAAAGAGGGATTCAAAAAGGCCGAAACATATTTTGATAATTTGAAGCTCATGAACATCTACAAGTGGCTTGGCGTTCCATATACCGTTGAAAAGATTGACGATGGAATTTGCCGCACATACAGAGCAGAGGTGGTGCTTTAATGGGCAATCTTAATGCGGCCATTGAAAAGCTTAATGCAGATCTCGCGGCGCAACATGCGGAAAATGATGCGCGTGTGGCAAGAGAGTATGAAGCGGCGCAGGCAAAAAAAGCGGAAGAGCTGGAAGCAAAAAAAGCTGAAAGTGCCAAGTATCTCAATGCAGAATTGCCAACCTCCAACATTGGCCAGCCAACGTGGAATTATTGGGATGGTGAAGGCAAATATGCAAACATCACCGGAGTTGACGGCAAACAATATATGTTCGTGCCTGATGACTATGTCAAAAAAGGCTTAGTCACCAGCAACAACGAACAGATTTACAACAAGCAGTTTCTTGATCCAGCCACATTCAAGAATGCCGTTCAATACAGCTTGCCTCAGGGCATGCAAAGTGTGGTGAACCCCAACGGCTATGTGTGGTCTGTTGATGACTACAACAAACTTGGTCTGGATTCACAAAATTATTACAAGATTGATGCCAACAACCCACCCATTCTTGGCCTTGGCACTCCCCATCCAAGTATGCAAGTTGGATCTCCAATTTCATACATTACCCAGCCAAAACTTGCCCCCGGTGGTGAGCGTGTTCAACAGGACTGGATAACCTCAGACGGTCGTACAGGTGGCTTGGGTCAATACGCATACTACAAATACCAAGGGCCATTTGCAGATGCGGCGCGTGGCGCATTGAAAGAGCTTGGCCCATTGACACCCATATTGCTGGATGTGTTTGCTGGCCCAGGTACGGGCGCAATCTACTCAATGTCCAGGGCCGCTGGCGAAGCATCCATGACCGGCGACTGGAACAAAGCCGCAACCACCATTGGCACTGTATTGGCCGCGCCATATGTTGCTGACTATGTGGGCGGGGCTTTGGGCAGTGCCTTAGATCTGGGTGCTGTTGCCAATAGCATTGTTGGCAGTGCGGCGGGTAACGCTGTTGTTGCCGGTTTAACCGGGGGCGATCCCCTCGCGGCCTTTGTCAATGGCGGGGTTGGTGGTGCTGTCGGCACGATCATGGGAAAGATTGATGGATTTAGCGATCTTCCCCCAAGTGTTCAGCGGGTTTTCAATGCTACTGTTCGCGCCGAGTTGAGCGGCAAAGACCCAACTAAAGCCGCCTTGCTTGCGGCCACCACCTCTGGTTTGCAGGCCATTAAAAATGGCATGGATGCAAACACCAAGTTTCAATCAACCTATGGCCGAGATGCAACGCCAGAGGAGTTGAACAACTTTGCGTATGTACAAAACCAAGATGAATTGAATCAAAGTTTTGATCAGTACATGAAAACTACAGCCGCTCAAGATTCTGCGCGGCAGGCTGAAATTGATGCTCAAAACAAGGCAGATGCGGAGGCATCAGCACGACAAAGAGCCATTGATGAGCAAAATAGGCTTGATGCCGAAACATCTGCTCGACAAAAGGCTATCGAGGAGCAAAACAGGCTAGATGCGGAAGCCGCCGCACGACAAGCCGCTATTGATGAGCAAAATCGCATAGACGAAGAAAACAAAAAGCAAATTGGTGCCCTGCCAACGGAGCCCACTTTGCCCGATGAACTTGAGCCACCTGAAGAATTGCCTCCTGAGGAGCCGCCCGAGGAACCTCCTGAAGAAGGCCCTGAGGACTGCGCACCAGGGTATCACTGGAATGGCAGTATGTGCGTGGCAGATGAGGATGAGCCACCAGATTCCACCGACTGCCCTGAGGGGTATATATACGACCTAGAAAGCAAGTCGTGCGTGCCCATTGGCGATGACCAGACCAAACCGCCTGCGCCAACCAAGCCAACTTCACCATTGCCAGTTACGCCAGCACCCAAAACACCGGCTACCACAACAACGCCAACCGCCCCAACCGGTGGCTTGCCCACGACCACGCAAACCACCCAGAATCCCCTGGGCAACATCCCCTGGCTGGACACCAAGCCCCAGATGCTGGAAACCAAAAAAGCACCATCAGTCATGAACCCATATGAACCCCTGAGACAGCTTTACGACAATGTAGACCCCACACTGATGAACGTGCTGGCCGACAGGGGCATCAGCCCCCAGGGGTATGCAGAGGGCTCATCTGTGAGCAGTTTGCTCTCCCAGTTTTCATCCGATCTGGACAAGTCATTGCCCAAGTTTGCTGAGAGCAAAACCCCATTTTTATCCATGGGGTCGCGCAAAGCCGCTTCAATTGAGCATGCCAAGCTCCCCCAATTGAAGCCCGGTTTAACCGGACACGCCAAAGGCGGTTTGCCGGACAAATATGCCAAGGCGGCACCCAAGGGTCACAACCCTGAATTCATCACCGGCTTGACCGGTTTCTACGCCAACGGGCGGGGTACTGGGCAGTCCGATGACATCCCAGCCATGCTCCACGATGGCGACTATGTGATGGACGCTGACACCGTGGCCGCACTGGGGGATGGCTCCAGCAAGGCTGGTGCCTTGACCTTGGCCGATTTCCAAAAGCAAGTGCCCCATGAGTACAAAGAGGGTGGCACCGCCGTGCCAGCAAAGATCGCTGACGGCGAATATGTCTTCCCCGAGCCACTGGTGACCGCACTGGGCGGTGGCGACAACAAAAAAGGTGCGCAGTTGCTTGATGCAATGAGAGAGGAAATCCGAGCGCACAAAAGATCGGCTCCTACATCTAAAATCCCCCCGAAGGCAAAATCTCCTCTTGATTACCTCAAGATGGTGAAAGGTTAAAAATGGCAAATTTGCTAGAGTCAAGTCAAACACAAGCGACTACCGCACCAAGCTTCTACAACCAGTACCTGAGCAATCTGGCCACGACTGGTTCTCAGGCGGCGGGGTTGGGTCAGCCAGTCCAAACCGCCCAGTATGTCGGTGCCCAGCCCCTTCAGGAGCAGGCCTTCCAACAAGTGGCCGGTGCCGGTAGCTCGTATGTGCCACAGCTTACCCAGGCCAGCCAGACACTTGGCCAAGCCGCGGGGGCCGTGTCGCCCTTGGAGGCTGGTGCCCAGTACTTGAGTCAAGCGGCAGGCTACAACCCGGCTGAGATGGCAAGCCAATTCATGAACCCCTATGCGCGGACTGCCGCCCAGGGCTTGTCGGACATTGCCGAGCGCAACATCCAGCAAAACGTGTCACCCAACGCCACTGCCGCCGCAGTGGGTTCTGGCCAATACGGTTCCATGCGTGGTGCCCAGGTATTGGGGCAGTTGCAAGCAAATGAACGGCAGAACCTGAACAGCCAGATCGCCCAATTGATGAATCAGGGCTATGGACAGGCTTTGCAGGCCGCTACAGCCCAAAATCAAATGCTTGGGCAGTTGGGGTCTACCGCAGGCCAACAGGCCGCTCAGGGCCAGCAAAACCTGGGCGCAATTGGCCAGCAGATGGGTGCCTTGGCTGGTACCCAACAAAACCTTGGTTTGGGTGCTGTGAATGCCTTGTCCACCATGGGTGAGCAACAGCGTCAGATCCAACAGCAACAAGAATTGTTCCCATTGACCCGTTTGGCTCAACTGTCGAACATCATGCAGGGCTACCAGATCCCGACCACCACGGAAACCAAGCTCAACATGTCACCGTTGTCTGCGCTTGGCAATGTTGCTTCGTTGGGTGGTGGATTGATGCAAAACAGGGGATTTGACAAAGACGGAAAACCAATTGCTGGCACATCTTTGTTGGATCAACTTATGGGCACAGGGGCTTATAAGAAGCAAACACCGCCACCCGGCCCCGGATTACCGACAAGGCCAATTTTGGATAATGAATTCGAGCCCCCTGAATTACCGCCAATGATAAATCCCACTCTTCCAGATGAGTTTGAATTACCCTATCCAAACTTACCAAGTCCCACTCTTCCAGATGAATATGAAGATACTGGGTATCACTACAGAAACCTAGAGCCAGCCGATCCGGGCTTAGTAAACCCCAATGAATAAAAGATTCTGAAGGAAACATCATGGCCGCACAATCACCTTTAAGTCTGGTCACAGACCCTGCAAAGATCAACCCTGTTGGTGCCTCCCAGACGGATCTGGAGGAGTACCAGAAATCACTTGATGCACAGATCAAGGCGCTGGAGCAACGCTATGCCCAGCCCAATTGGTTCAATGTGGCCGCAGGCTTTGCCAAGCCCCAACTGGGTGGCTTCCTTGCGTCCCTGGGTAGTGCATCACAAGCCCTGGGTGAAACCGAAGAAAGACGCCGTGAAGCAGAGCTTCCCGTGGCTCAGATGCGCACACAGCTTGCACAATCCAAGATCCTGACCGGGCAAAATAAAACACAAGCTGATGAGTTTGAGGCTTGGCGCATCAGTGGCAAGCCCATGGATGAAAAGACATATGCACGCATTGTTTCTTTGCAACCAGAATCAGCAGTGGCCAAAGCCGCCAAAGGGTTCTTTGACGCCGCACAAACTGCCGCATCTACCCAGCAAACTCGACTGTCTACTGAAACTAATGCAATGGAAGCGTCCGGTAGAGATCCGCGCATGGCGGCTTTGGCTGATGTGTATGCGCCAAGCATCACGCCAGAGCAACGCCAAAAGGCAGAGCAAATTGTTTTCCAGAGCAAACCCCCAGGCACTGAGGATGCCTCCTGGAATGCCATGAGCCCATATGAGCGTGCTGAAGAGGTGCGCAAATATGCCGCCACCCAACGTGAATTGCAGATGGAAAAAGAGGGAACGTCTTTACAGCAAGTCAGGATTGGTCTGGAACGCATGCCACTGTTGCATTCCATTCGTGAAACCGCCGTTCAACCCGGCATGGATCGTTTCCTCGGCGTGTTCCGTGGCAACGACCTGATGAGCATCATTGCAAGAGCCGCCACTGACGGGAAGTTGGTTGGTGGCAAGCTTGAGGGCTTTGATGAATACTTCAGACAGGCCAACCTCAAAGATCCCACAGAGCTTGCAAATGCTCAAAACCTGATCAAACAGTTGGCTGAATTGCAGGTTCGATCTACCTCGTCAACAACACATCCGACCGATTTGTCGCGTCAACTGCAATCCACTGCTACCCCAGGCCTGGGCAACACTCAGCGCTCATTGTTGACCTTGATTGATACGATGGCTTATGCGGACAAGCACGCCCAAGAGCTTCACAAGCTTAACTTGATGGCCAAAGTTCCATCCAGGTTCCAAGAGGTAAGTCAACAGCGTGCGGATCTTGAAAAAGAATACATGAAAAACAAATCCAAGTTGATAACCTCAGATCCATTTGCACGACCAGCGGACTGGATTTACAACCCAACTGCAATTGCTGATTCTGTAATTAAGCCTGCAAAAACTGAAGCGCCTGCGGCACCTGGAGCGGCACCTGCGGCACCAGCAAAAACATCTTCATACAAGCCGCCACCCGGTTGGAAAAAAATGCCCGATGGAAGTTTTGTTAAGGAGTAATCATGACAATTGCTGATTACAACAACAACCCTGGGAACTTGAAGCCTCCCAAGGGGGTGACCTACGACGGCCAAATCGGCATTGATGACCGAGGCTTTGCAGTTTTTGAAAACAAGGAGTTTGGCCGTAAAGCTTTGATGGGTGACATACGAATAAAAATTAAAAGAGGAATTGTCACCCCCGAAAATTTTGTTGACGTGTATTCGCCTGAAGGATCTGAAAATGCAGAGGATGCACGCAACAATTACAAAATTTTTATTGCTGACAAATTAGGATTGAAAAACACCAGGGACAAGTTTGGCGAAGATGCGATTGACAAATTGGCTGATGCAATCACTCATTTTGAGCGTGGTGCGCCACCTGATGAACAGGTAGAGGTTGCGCAAAAACCAACCGTGGATTTTGACCAAGAAAAAATTGCTCCATCTACCAGCAATGGGATAGAAATAGATCCAAGCGCAGAAGAAACAATCAGGCAGGGGCTTGGGTTGATTGGCGGCACGGCTGGATTGCAATCTGCGGCCACTTTAGAGGCCGGTAAAAAACTTGCTCCATTGCTCCCAGGGGTTTTAAAAACCCTTGCCGGTCAAGCCGCAGATGTAAATTCTCCGATGACCCGCATGAGCCTGCAAAGATATTTGAACAGTCAAATTGCGCCAAACTTAAAACTACCTTTGACAGAATTGGAAAGGGTGGCTGGCGGTCAAAAAATCCGCACAATGTCGGAAGTGCAAAATGCTTTGAATGCAATTCAAGCTGTTGAAGAAAGAAAAGTTGCAAAGCCACTGGTAAAAATGGTTCCTGGTCGCCCCGGTGTATTTGAGGAAACTGGCAAGGTCACCACATCTACCACTCCCGGCAGGCCCGGTGTTGATCTTTCCAAATATGAAATGAAGCCAGGGTCGCCATTGGCAAATGCTGTTCGTCGTGAGATGAGCACCGTTGGCGAAGTTGCAAAAACTGTGGCCCCTTCGGTGGGAAGAATTGGTGTTGGCGCATTAGGTGGCTTAACTGCTGGCACACAAGGCTTTGACGCCTATCAAATGGCAAAAGCCTTGGCAAAAAAGAATCCTGATGAAATAAGCGCCGGGGATACAGCACGACTTACCGCAAAAGCTGTCGCCGCATTGGGTGGTGGCCTGAGTGTTTTGCCGTTTGGCGTAACTCAAGCGGCTGGCTTGGCTTTGCAAGTACCTCAGGCTGGAATAGATGTGTACGACTGGTACAAAAAGAATGCACCCCTGGGCGCAGGCAATGCATTTACAAACGTGGACGCCATGGGAAACCCATTGCCCTAAGAATATCGGATGTCTCTCCGGTATGGGCTTGGTTGCCATAGCCCTTGTCCCCACCCGAAGGTGGGGATTTTTTTATCGCACGCCCAACAAATAAAAAATGATGGCGACCACAAAAACAGAAATTAAAAAGTGCATCACAGCGCTCCCCGCTTGTCCTCCAGGGCTTGTGCCACAGGCCCATTGAGGGTGCGCACAAAGTTGATGCACATGTTGCGCTCAGTGCGGACGATCTTGGGCATTGCGGCCATCACAAAGGCACTGGCAAGCTTCTCCAAATCTTCCTCAAGGAAGTTGTAGTTCTCTTCCAGCTTGGTGTTGATGAAGGTGTCGCGGATCTCTTCAATGGTGAGGTATTGGTTCATTGATGTTTCCTTATTTGCGGTTTTGAGCCAAGATTGTGCAGATTGCGATGCTTATGTCGCCGTGCAAAGCGCAGGTGGTGACCATGGGATCAGCGCCATTGCTGACGGCTTTTTCCCACTTGTCGAGCTTGTTCCAAGCGTGGACTGTGAGACACACGATGACCCCCATCAAGAACGCCAACGCAATGCCCCAAGCACATAACCAAAATTTGTTTTCACTGTCCATCAATCTCTCCAAAGTTGTTTTTCAATTTCCAATAGGTAAGCAAAGCCTGGAACATCTTCCAGCCCTTTTGTAGATCCTCCTCAGACCACTCATGAACCTTGATCAGGCCTGGGTGGGTGACGGACACAAACACGTTTGCGCACCGTGCATGAGGCATCTCCACGCCATTGCGGTATGCGCTGAGTTGCATCAAATGTTCATCATATGCAACCACATCATCGTCGGGGCCGAATTCCTTCGACTTGGCGTCCAGCATGATCCCGGTGGGTGCTGACTCATCCGGTCGGGTGAACAAGTCCACCTTCCCACCAAAGCCCATGGGGTGAGCAAACGACACTTCGGTGTCCCACTTTTGGTGGGGGTGGGTCTTGAAGTGGTCGAAGATCTTTTCCTCAAAAGCCTTGGAGATGGCGCTGTGGTCGTTGGCTTCGCCTCGATAGTGCTTTTCGATGGACTCATGGATGCGAGTACCTCGTTCAGCGGCCATCTTGGCGTGTTCCTTGGAGTCGGCCACCACACGGGCAATGAAGGCCTTTTCCGGCTCATCAGGGAGCTTTGGCAGGGTCAGGGCGGCAAGGAGCATTTGCTCCAGCTTCCAGGCCTCCAAACCGGGCTTTGCGGCGATTTTCATGACCGTGGTGACCG
>Ga0114979_10002715_pt1 | contig 11919 bp, 13 predicted proteins | sample S_140625_EF_Meta_FD_87315 | JGI IMG/M metagenome (GOLD analysis project Ga0114979, IMG submission 87315) | Freshwater microbial communities from Lake Simoncouche, Canada to study carbon cycling - S_140625_EF_MetaG | ecosystem: Environmental > Aquatic > Freshwater > Lake | place: Lake... | reverse complement strand
ATAATTGGTTTTGTTGGTTGAATGATTTCATGGGACCGACATTAGCAAAAATATTTTTAATGTGTATCATTTTATTCATACTCATCATGGTTGGTTTATACGCTGATATAAGCGATACAAGTTCAGCATTTATTCGTATTACTTGTTTTCTAATCACTATCATGTCATTAAGCTTCTTTTTTCCATTTTCAAAAGTTCTAAAAACAATCCTTACAAATACAAAATTACTCGGGTTGATTATATTTATTTGTCTCATGATTTATTTATTTACCAATGTATCCAATTCTGAATTAAAAAAAAGTGCGTCATATTTATTTCCATTTCTTTTAATCATTGGATGCGCCTTGTTATATTTCAACATATATGATGCGACTGATTATCTTGAATTGGTGACGAAACTTTCTTACAGGAATGATTATATGTTAAATAAACAAATAAGTGGGTTTATTATTTACATTTGTCTCTGTGTGTTTTTATTTATTCTCTACAATTCAAATCTTGGTAAATATGCGATGAATTCGTATAATGATTTATTTGGTACGCGCCTAAAAATAAATATGGGTTTAATGATAGCTTTTATCGTTTTCATTTTAATTTTCGGATTTATTTTTTTGATATTAAATTTACTTGATTCGAATAAAGATCTAGGAAGTTTACAAAAATTCTTCGACAAATCTGTTCTCATATATTCGGTAGGAACCATTATTTCTATATTAATATTTGTCTGGATTATAAATACATTTTCTTCATACTCGAATACCGGTAGTGGAATCACGAATTTTCTAATAAATTCTTTTTTTATTATCATTATTCTCGGAATCATGTTCAAATTATTGACATCTACTGAATTTTATAATAAAAACCCGGCTTTAAGATTGATTGTCAATAGCATATTTTATATTCCTTGTTTGTTTTTTTCTCTATTTGAATTTATTTCCAATTTCTTTGTTACATTATTTGCTGGTAGATCATTTACTGGATTCGGATCCGCGAGTCAAGTCATTCAAAAAGAGGCGACTACTACGAATTTCATATTATTAATCATTGTAGTAATCATGTATTTGTCATATTTCGTATTTTACCCATATTTCATGTATAATCAACAAACGCAAGACGGATTATTACTTGTAAATAATCCAATCAGTATACGTAATAAAACGACCCTCGCCAGTTATCAAACCCTTCAAGGAAGTGAAAAATTCGACTATCAATATGGTGTTTCTTTTTGGTTATATTTAGATTCGGAAAATCCAAGTATTAATTTAGCAAGCAACAAATATACTTCTGTCATTAATTATGGAGACAAATTTCAGTTGGAATACAATGTGAGATTAAACACCATGCGTTTGGTTACTTTAAAAAATGGTATTCAAACAACCGACAAGGCAAACAAGAGCTATGATGAATTATACAATGTCATATTTGAAAAGAAGGATATTTTACTACAAAAATGGAACAATATTATGATTAATTACAATGGTGGAACTTTAGATATATTTTACAACGGGTCATTAGAAAAATCCAAAATAGAAGTTGTGCCATTTATGGAACTTGATACGTTAGATCTTGGAAGTGATAAGGGAATTTTTGGAAGAATATGTAATGTGAATTATTTCAAAGAGCCTTTGACTACTTCGCAAATTTATCATTTATACAATTCAGTCAAAGACAAGACACCTCCTATTGTATCAGATATAAATAAAACAATCATGAATATTTCAGAATATACTGTAAAACCGATTTCATCCTTTGTTGCAAGTGATCCTGATTATGATTTAAATTTACCTGAAGGAGATGAATTACCCGATAATGAAGAACTACCTGATCAAAAACCTGACCCTAAAAACATTTCCGATTTTAATCCCGACTATTTGTCATTGAAGTGGTATTTTACCGCAAATAAGGATAATCAAAATGTGTAATGTCTAGAAATTTTTTATTTAGTATTTTTTAATTTAGTATTTTTATATTGAAAAATATCAATATAAAATATAATTAATTTCTATTATAGTATATATATTATGGATATTAAAGCTATTCTTTTCATAGTCATAATGATTATATTTTTATATTTTATATTAAATTATGTTTATTCTAGTACAGGCGTTACAACAAGTATTGTCTCTGGAACAACTACACAAACAATTGAAGCCGCAAAATTATCCAATACTTCTAATTTCACATATTCAATATGGTTTTATATAAATGATTGGAATTATAAAAATGGGGAAAAAAAGATATTATTTGGAAGAGGTGATAAATCGGAAAGCGGAATCGCCAAACCATGTCCAATGGTAACTTTTGGTGCGATTGAAAATAATTTAGAAGTCGCGATGAATGTGTTTTCTGGAAAAAATGATACTACACATACATGTAGTGTTTATAATATACCTATACAATCATGGTGTAATTTGTTAATTAGTGTTTATGGACGAACTTTAGATATTTATTTAGACGGTAAATTGGTAAATACTTGTGTATTACCTGGAACCGCAAAGGTAAATGGCGATTCAAACGTTTATATTACACCTGCTGGTGGCTTTTCTGGTTGGACATCTAAATTTGAATATTATCCAAAAGCAACTGATCCTCAAACCGCATGGAATATATATGAAGGCGGTTATAGTACAAGTATTTTTGATAGTATTTTTGGTACAAATATTAAAATAAAATTTTCGACCGTTGATAGTAGTGGAACAGAAACAAGTAGTTACACAATATCCGGATAATCTGGATATGTGTCATTTTTTGATTAGAGATAAATAAATTATTTAGATTTAGATAATTTAATATTTTATTTAATATTTTAGTAATAATAGCTTTTTCTTTTATAATATATATATAAGATAAAATGAATAATTCAGTAAAAATATCACCAGGTTCGCCATGGAATCCATTGTCAAATACGGCAGGAAGAGGTAGTGGCGTAAAGGATTTTTTAAATTCAAGTAGTCTAATTGCGAGATTTTCATTTGTAATGTTAATTCTTTTTGTTTTCATCATTGTATTAAAAATATTAATGACTATATTAAAACGTATTTTAACACATATAAATAATAATCCACTATTAGTCAATGGTATGGTTGATGCGAAAACATCCATTATTATACCGCAAAATCCATCATCGAATGGATCCATCACGATTAATCGATCTATAAATACACCCAATGGTATTGAATTCACTTGGTCTGTTTGGATTTTCATCAATGATTTAACATACTTAGAGGGACAATACAAACACATATTCAGCAAAGGAAACAATATTGATAAGAAAGATAATGGTTTATATTTCCCCAATAACGCACCCGGTATGTATATTTCTCCAAATACAAATGATTTATTCATTGTCATGAATACTTATGACAGTATACAGGAAGAAATTACCGTTAATAATATTCCTATTGGAAAATGGGTGAATGTGATTCTTCGATGTCGTAACAAAACATTGGACGTATATATTAATGGAACAATTACCAAAAGTGTAAATTTGAGTGGTGTTCCAAAACAAAATTATGGAGACGTATTTGTGGCGATGAATGGTGGATTTGATGGAAATATTTCTGATTTGCGTTATTATGATTATGCGATCGGATTAAACGAAATCAGCGGTTTAAGCACAATGGGTCCAAATCTGACAATAAGTACTTCAAATTCCGCTTCGTTCTTGTTAAGATCCGCCGACTATTTGTCATTACGATGGTATTTTTATGGAGCAAATTAGAATGGAATTGTATATTTTATATCATTTATATAATTTATATAATTTATATAATTTATATAATTTATACAATATAGGAAAGCGTTTATATTTATTGTATCAAATAAATATAAATATGTCTTGTTTAGGAAAAAATTACAATCCAGTTCCAACAAAAGAATGGTATCGTTTTGAAAATCAATGTGTTTATAATACTCAATCTTTGGGAAGTTTTTTTAAAAATAAAAAAACTGCCGAGGAAAATGCGGTATTATACAAAGGTAACATATTACAATATAAAAATAACAGTTCGAATCTTACCAAAAAACAAATATATGCGCAAATCGCGCGAGGTATGTGGACCAATCGAACAACTACTTGGGCGACTCAAAGCGCCACCTATACAAATCCCAATACCAAAAGTCTGAAAAGAGTCAATTATACTGAAAAAATCATAAATCCAGTCACTGCCAAAGGTGATGTCGTTAACGCGGACGGGGTATTTTGTCCTGCGACCGATTTAACTCCTGATGTAAATGCTACGATAGTGATCCCTGATGGAGGTAGCTTGGTGTGTAATATTACTGTAAATCAATGTAATGGTGAGGTATATCAAGTGACCAAACCAAGTTCGAATTGTAATCCTGTTTCGGCGTCTGATGTTCCTGGACCCACTACTGCGGCTTTGTGTTATAGTAGCGCACTACCTACTTATTATCCTAGAGTAAAACGTACGTATGGGACAGCCGGGGATAAATGGCCTCAGGGGGCAAAACTTATTTTTCCCGCGTAATTACATTCGCAAATTTGGATTCACGCATATTACACTGGTTGGAAAAATATCGCCGGACATACAAGTATCATTTTCACCAACATTGATACAACTTCTGAATCCACGATCTTCGCCTATAAAACACCATCCCGATTTACTAGATGATTTGCTTTTTTGTATACTACTATAAGAATCATCCGCACTATATCCAGGTTCGGGTGTATAATTAGGTGTTGCCTGATTAAGCGCTTGATTTAGATCATTTTTATTGGTATTTCTTTCATCGGGAGATGATTGTCCTTGAACTTGAGCATTTGGTATGGATGATCCCATGACAGGATTTTCATCTTTTGATTGAACACGATGATCGTCCTCCATATGTTGTTTTATATTTGTTGAGGGGGATGATGATGATCCAAAAGAATAAATACGATTTTTAATTGATTCGACTAAATCTTTTATTTTCAAATATATCTCTTGAAAAATATTTTCTCCTCCAGTATAATTTTTATACACCATAAATACAACAAATCCTGAAATAATGATTCCTGAAATCATCAATGCCCAGTTCATTTCACTTGAATCATCGGTTGGAAATACATCATCTCTCCCTAAACTATTTTTATTCAATATTTCTGAAATCGGGTTTGTCATGATTGATTTTTCTGCGCCGCTATTCATGTTTAGCTATAATAAAAATAAATATATTAAATTTTTATTATATACACATTTTTATTTAACTCAAATCCAAAATCCAAAATATAATCATCCAACTTATTTGAATGTCATTAAATACAAAAACTGATTCACATTTCCTAACATTTCATCCCTGATATTCAACAAATCAGTATTGGTCATGCCACCCATTTGTTTCAATTGACTATCACAACCCACTAAAAAGGATTTGAAATCCTCCATTTCTCTCATGAATTGATTTTCATGATTAAAATCTTTTAAAGAAATATGTTTTACATGTTCTAAACTTATGCGATTACCACATTTTCCTAAAAGTATCTCTATGAAATGGTCGATGTTTTCATTTAATTTTGAATACAATTCATCCGTGGCTTTATGTGTAGGATAACTATGAGTCTTCCAATGATATAATTTCACTGTATTTAGCACCTCTAAAAATTTCAAGACAATGTTTTGTTCAAACTTGAGATTGATATTTTTACAAGATTTGGGTCTACGATTACGATTACGATTACGACGAGTGCGTGGCATATTGTATATATTATAACTATATTTTAATATTGGAAACCTGGAAATTTCTACAGTCGCGGAAACTACAGTCGCGGAACAAAGGTCTCTCCAAACGCATTCATTTTTTCCAACTTTTCGATCGTTTTATCTAAATTCGATTTGTTCAAATTCGCAAATAAATAATCGGTCTTGGGGGCTTGTTCATTTTTCTTAATTTGTTTGTATATATTGTCTATTTTTGATACGACTGTGGACACTTGATCCTTGTCTTTTATCAAATCTTCTTCTACATTCACATTCTCACACAGTAATGACATGGCAAAATAAATAATGTTTTTTCGCCGTTTATTACAAGCATGCGTATATTTCAACGAAAACAGGGTCAATAACGATTTTATTATTTTTTGTATTACCTTGTTATGATTTATCGACTCTTTTAAAATAATATCCCAAATAATCCAGACAATATCTAATTGACACTTGGCATCTACTGGCATTTGTGTCCGTCTTTCGCATTTACACTTTTCCTTTTTATTTATACAAATGGTCTCATATTCGATGATCCATTCAAACCAGTAACAAGCATTTATTATATTTTTGCCGTCTTTGGATAAATTATAGGCTAATTCATTGATTGCTATATATAATTCTTTAGGATCTTCCTTTTGTATAATCGCCTGCGCATAATTCACGTTGGGTGCTTTGAAACGGTCGGTCATTTGGGTCATGTCAAAGTCTTCTTTTTTTATTTTAATTTCGTCAAAACTATGCTTTCGTTTCGCATTACAAAGCATACAAATAATTTCGCAAAAGAGTTTACGGATTTTTTCATTGTTGCGTAATTTGATTTCATTCCCTAAATATCCAGCAACTATAATCTCTTTAAAATTATTGATTCGTAATTCTAAATATATGGCAAGTTTAGGATTTCCTAAATGAATATATTTACTGTAAAAAAAGAGGATTAGCTCCCATAAATCGCTAAAATGACCCGCGCACACAAACTCCGCCGACCAATAACATGCTGGTTCTATTTTAGTATGAATCAAATTATTTAATAATTCTTTGCGCGCCTCGGTTTTCTTATAGCCGGAAAAAGTAATCCCTTTGAATTCCTTTTGTTCTCTTAAATCATTAATTTCTGAATAATCCGACATTTTTGTTTTATATTTTATATTGTATATTTAAACAAAAAAAATAACAATAATACATATAAGAGAAAATGAAAATATTGAAAACATTAAGTAAAGGTGTTAGTTCCGTTTCAAATACTTATGATAAACTTTCCAACTGGGGAAAGGTTTTAGTCATTTTTGCCATCATTATTATTCTTTATATGATGTATAAAAACAATCACAAAGAAGGATTTTCCACAACCCGCAATGAATTCACATTCAAAGACGGAACTACTCAAATTTATGATGATTTTTACGTAAACATATATGATCAACTTCTATACAGTGATGTAAAAAATGAATTTGAAATTGACAAAATCATTAATAATACGAAACCCGATGAGAAAAGTATAATCTTGGACATTGGGTCCGCAACCGGTCACCACGTGGCTGCTTTAGCAGAAAAGAATTTCAAAGTAATCGGTGTTGATAAATCGGATACGATGGTAATGAAAGCAAAAGAAATGTATCCAAATTTAGATTTTTTACAAGGCGACGTGAACAATGCCATGATTTTCCATCCACAATCCTTTACTCACATTTTATGCCTCTATTTCACCATCTATTATATTCCAGACAAATTACAGTTTTTTAGGAATTGTATGAAATGGTTAATGGGTGGCGGATACTTGGTGGTTCATTTAGTAGATAAATATATGTTTGACACCATTATTCCTGCGGCGAATCCACTGTTATTACTGACACCACAAAGATACGCCGAAAAACGCATCACCAATAGTAAAGTCACTTTTGACGATTTCAAATACCAATCAGAGTTCCAATTAAATGATAAAGACAATACTGCGAAATTCGTGGAAACTTTCAAGAATAAATCCGACGATAAAGTATTCCGTAAACAAGAACATCAATTGTATATGGAACCTTACCAAGACATTTTAGAAATCGCCAAACAAGCGGGTTTCATTGTTCAAAGCAAAATTGACTTGATTCGTGCTGGGTATGAATACCAATATTTGTTTGTCTTGGGCAAACCCAATTAAACACGGGTGTTAGGGATTAGGGATTAGCAAACCGGGTTTCTCTCTTCAACTACGTTTTATAACTAGATTTTTTATAAAAATAAATATTATTATAATAAATTATTTCCATAATGTGGTATTTGTATTTGACACCTGTGATTCCTTATGTATTTCTGATTTTGTTTTTAGTCTTGCTCATCATTGCCATGTATATTAAAATAAAATATCGTTTCTGGACTCTACAACCAGTATATCATGTCTATGATTTTCATTATTTTTTTTACCGTTATGGAGTCATTATGAATGAACTCCCAGAAAACAACAAATATTGTAATTTTTATCAAATCAAAACCCAGGAATTTTCCAAAATAAACGATGTAACCATGACCTCTTTTGTAAATCTAATTCGCCATCATTTTTTGAAAAATGGTGAGAATATGTATATCCCGACCAAAGAAAATATAGTGCCCTATCTGATTGGTCACAATGCTCCCTGTTTTTTGAGCTATTATGAAGAACCCAATTATTTATATGACGCCAAACAGGCAACAACCTTGGTGGACGATAAAATCATCGCAGTCATGACCACCCGACCCCTCCATATTTATTTCAATAAACCACACCACAAAACCAATTTTGACCTCTATTATGTCGACCATTTGTGCGTTGACACGAATTACCGGAAAAAAGGAATCGCTCCCCAAATTATACAAACACATGAATATAATCAAAGATATTTCAATAAATCCATTTCTGTTTCTTTGTTCAAGAGAGAAAACGAACTCACCGGTATTGTTCCGCTTTGTATATACAACACCTACGGTTTCTCCATGGAAAAATGGTGCGTCCCTAGTGATTTGCCTGGCGGCACTAGCCTGGAATTGGTCGAGTGCGGTCCCACCAACATTCACCATTTACTCGATTTTTTGAAACTCAATCTCGAAAAAAAATACGAAGTATGTATTAGCCCCGAAATATCCAATATTCTTGAATTGATAAAAACAAAAAACATCTGGGTCTACATGATTATTCAAGACAACCTGGTTATATCTTGTTATTATTTCCGAGACGCATCAGTAAGCATAAAAAAAGGCACTATGGCACTCGTCTGTTTCGCCTCGGTCAATTGTTGTAAAGACGCGTCTATTTTTATTCATGGATTCAAAGTAGCGCTTTCGAAAATCACACTGTCGCGAGTCAAAGAAGAAAACAAATTTGGGTATGCGTTTATTGAAGATCTTTCAGATAATGGAGTTATCATTCAAAATATAAAAATGAAAACTGCTGCGATGATGGTGAGCCCTACTGCGTATTTTTTGTATAATTATATTTATCCTACTGTGCCGTCGAATAAAGTATTTATTTTGAATTAGATTGTTTGTTTTGTTTGTTTTAGTTTTTTTAGTGTTACTGTAGATGACACCATATTACCTCACATATTTTCCAACCCGCGCAAAGGAATCAACTATGAAAATAATAAAGATTCCTAAAAAGGAGTATAATATGACTTCTTCGGTGACATTGTTTGTCTTGTCACTTTCTTGTTGTTCCAAAAGGGTAATCATATAATTCAACTTTTCCATAAGGACATCATTTTGACTTTTGGTCGTCATACCTGTAAATCCACTTGTTTGTTGCTTTTGTCCCGCACCTGTTTGTGATGGTGAACCATACATTTTAGTATAATCAGGTATAAAACGTCCATAATCTGTCGCAGCGGCAAAAGACATGTCATGGGTAGGAGCATTCAAGTTTGAATATATTGATTTAATATTTTCGTCCATCTCTGGCGGAGTTACCGGGCTAACAAAAGCCGAAAGTTGATTTGCTGTTCCAAAACCTTCTTTGGCTTTGGTTTGCTCTACCCCAGCAGAAACCGGTGGTGGCAACAATTCGTTGAAATCTGCTAATTCTTCATCGTTACGTTCAGGTAAGTTATGAATTGTTCGTAAAATATTGTTTATTTTATCTGTGTTGTTATTGTCTTTAGGAGAAGGAGATGTATAATATCTCTTTTGGGTTTTATTATTCGCATTTTTTTTTCTACCAATGGGTGTATCGGTATCATTTATTTTATCCATATAATCATTAGTATTAAATGGTGCAGCATACATTGCTAAAGACATTCCTAATAAAAAATAAGATAATAATTTGGAAAACAATCTTAAATTAAAAAAAAATAATTATATAATATAAATGTCCATGAAAAATACTCTTTATTTTTTAATTATATCCTTTATAATACTTTTCACTACAGCATCGATATATTCATTTCATTTAGGATTTGGTTTCATGTTAAGCACCATTATCCTTGGATTACTTTTTTACTATAATATGAAACTAGGTTTCGTTGCCTTTTTTATAATACTTGGATTGTTTTTGTATGCCAGATTTTTTCCTAAAGAAAGACAAAATAAAGAGGCTGAAAAAAATGAGAAAAGATATACAATCATTAAAGAACCCGATAATTTAGAACATGAATATGACTATAAAGGCGATGAAGAAATCGAATATAGTTATATAAACAGTGAGATTGAATCACCTGTGGTTGAAGCAATGTCTAATAAAAAAAGGAATGGTGGTATAGACAGGATCGCGGCAGAAACCACATTACGAGCAAAAGAATCAAATACCTTACCTATTTCAGGTGCCTTTATTGTAAACAAAGAACCTGTATCTGTGGGTGGTGAAGGTACCATGTCTGGTTACGAGTTGATAGAGGAATAATTATTCACACTAAATAGAATAATATTGTATAAATATATATGATGCGTAAACATTCATATTTATTATTCAAGATTCTAACATTTGTTCTTTTATTGTTTTTATTATCACATATTCTTGTTCCTAAAGAAACTTCAGTAAAATATGTAGAAAATTTCACTCCTGGTATTCGCAAATTGGTACGACCACAATTAAGAAATGCGCGAATTGTTACTGAAGAATATAAGGAATATTTTACAGACAAAACAAATGAAAGTTTGAAAATGCTTGGTTTACAATTTGTCTAAAAAATATTTTGTTGATTCAATATATGACAATTAAGACAAAAACAAGTAGAAAAAATAAATCATCCATTAAAAATATAATTCCCGCAATTATAGCACCCGCGGGAGTTTCGCCGCCACCAGGAAATCCATTAATGCCGAATCCTGCCGCCGCTGGGGCGCAATCTACACCTTTACCAAAAAATGCGACTATATTCCAAAGAGTTGCTAAATTTTTACACGACAACATCATGTTGGTAAATAGTAGTCAGGTCTTTTCTGGTATTATGATTATTATGATGAATTTAGGATCAAAATATGTGACGATTGAATTAAGCAAATCGTCAGCGGAATATTTGAAATTATCGGTGACTCGGCAGATTATGATTTTCGTATTGGCGTGGATGGGTAGTCGTAACATCTATGTGGCGCTTGGTTTAACCGCGGTTTTAATTGTATTGACTGACCATTTATTCAATGAGGAAAGTAGTTTCTGTATTGTTCCACATGAATACCGTTTGTTAAAAGATATGATTGATACAAATAAAGACGGTATTGTTAGTAAGGAAGAATTGGATAATGCTATGGCGATTTTAGAAAAAGCCAGTAAAGAAAAACAACTTCAACAGCAAAAAAATGCGTTAATGACTTTTCAAAATGAATTGAAATAAAATAAAATGAAATAAGAATGAAATAAAATAAAAACGATTATGACATGTATTCGTTTTTATTTGTTATGGTGAATTATTCTTACCTTACCTATTTAGGTGTTTTCTGTGTCGTTTTGTTCTATTTTTACCACCTTGGATTTGTTGAGGAGTTTTCGTATCAAACGTAACTCGTTTACTTGTTGTATTATTTTGAGAAATTGTCGGGTTTTGTATTTGTTTAGATTTGGTATTATCATTGTCTACATTATTTTCCAATTTATAATATGTGGGGTCATTCATTGGAATAGGTATGTATTCGTAACCCATTAATTCGGCATAACTTCTGCGGATTTCTTCATAATTCAAATAACATGCCAATTTTTTCTTTTCTTTATCGGAAATGCTTGTTCCCGGATACAAGATTAAATTCACAAAAACAATGAAACTTGTTT
>Ga0114979_10002714_pt1 | contig 11922 bp, 9 predicted proteins | sample S_140625_EF_Meta_FD_87315 | JGI IMG/M metagenome (GOLD analysis project Ga0114979, IMG submission 87315) | Freshwater microbial communities from Lake Simoncouche, Canada to study carbon cycling - S_140625_EF_MetaG | ecosystem: Environmental > Aquatic > Freshwater > Lake | place: Lake... | reverse complement strand
CCCTATCGGCGGTTTCGCGATCACCACGCACAGATCGAGCCGATCGGTGTATGCTGCCCGCAGCCAACCAGGGGAAAGATTACTCGGCGGGCACGGGGCTGGCAATTCCGAACGCCGCTTTCCGCTTTCCCAGGGGCCTTGCACGAGAGCGAGTAGGACGTGGCTTTTCTCGAACTGAAATCGGGTCCCCGCAGCGGTGAACGGCTGACGCTCCGCCCAGGCCGACTCGTCATCGGTCGGCATCCAGCCTGCGACATTGTCATCGACGCATCCGCGGTCAGCCGGCAGCATGTGGCCATCACGATCCAGGACCGGCACCACGTCACTATCGAGGATCTCCGCAGCCGCAACGGTACGGTGCTCAACGGCCGTCTGCTCGCCGCGCCCCAGCCGCTCGCGGATGGCGATCAGATCCAGATCTGCGAACAACTGCTGGTGTTCTCTGCTGGCGATCGGCCTGCGAGTGTCGACTCGCCATCCAATTCCAATGCATTGAGCGTCAGTTTTCGGACCTCGCTGTTCGATGAGGTGATCGACGAAGAAAACGGCGGCTCGGTCATCGTCTCCCAGGTATCGGTGTCGGAGTCTGCTGCGGAGGAGGATGGAAACGGCGCGCATGCTGGAGCCAAGCTTCGGGCTGTTCTCGGCCTCAATCGCGCCATCGGCGCCTCGCTCTCGCTCGAGGAAGTGCTGCCGCGGCTGCTCGACGGGCTGTTCAAGGTGTTTCCTCGCGCCGAGCGGGGGTTCGTTCTGCTCACCGATCCTTCCTCGCATCGACTGCTGCTGCGGGCCAGCAAGGTACGGGGTGAGGTTCAGACCGGTCCGCTCCGGCTCAGCCTGTCGTTGATCGACACGGTGGTGAAGTCGAAACGGGCGATTCTCTCGGCCGACGCTTCGAGCGACAGCCGGTTCAATGCCAGCGAGAGTATCGTCGACTGCCGGATTCGGTCGGTGATGTGCGTGCCATTTCTGGGAGCTGATGGTTTTGTGCTCGGAGTAATCCACGTCGATTCACGAGACGTTCGCAATGGCTTCGATCAGTCCGACCTGGTCGTGCTGGCCGGGATCGCCGGACAGGCGGCGCAGGCCGTGGAGCAGGCCGTGGCCCATGACCGCCGCGTGCAACAGGAACAGACCAATCGTGATCTTGAACTCGCCCATCGCGTGCAACAGGGACTCCTGCCGACGAAGCCGCCGGAGATCCCAGGCTACGAAGTATTCGACTATTACGAGCCTGCCAAGCACGTGGGCGGCGACTTTTTTGCCTACGTGCCCCTGTCGGAGGGACGGCTGGCGATCGTGCTGGCGGACGTCTCCGGCAAGGGGGTTTCAGCGGCTCTGGTGATGGCGGCACTGTCGGCCGATATTCGCTATTGTCTCGCCAGCGAACGGGATCTCGCCAAGGCCGTGTCGCTCATCAACGAGAGCTTCCTCCGCGGCGGCTGGGATGATCGGTTTGCGACGATGGTGGTGGCGGTGCTCGATCCGCAGTCGCACCACGTCACGCTGGCCAGCGCCGGCCATTTGCCCGTTTTTCTCCGAGAAGCATCGGGCAAGGTCAGCACCGTTGGCACCGAACTTGGATGTCTTCCGCTCGGCCTTGATCCAGATTGTCGCTACAGATCGTGCGAACTCGACCTGGCTGCCGGCAGCACGCTCGTCTTCTACACGGACGGCATCAGCGAGGCCATGGATCACGAGCAGCGACTCTATGGCCTGGAGCGGTTGGAGGAGATTCTGGCGGGGCCGACCGGCGGGGCCGGCGAACTGGGCCGGCGAATTCTCGCGGATGTGGAGCGGCACGCCGCCGGTCAGGTCCGTAGCGATGACATGTGCCTGGTCTGTGTGGGCCGACTGCCCGCTGTCGCGGCCCCGGCAGAGTCTGCCCAGAGTCCGAGAGCCGTCCGAGGCCGGCCAGCCGTACAGCCGAAGGCCTGAGCAACCGATACCACTGTCAGACGCGGAACGGCTTGGAACAGCAGGCTTCCGTGCAGAGACCTGGAATCCGCGAATCAGGTGACGAGGGGGACTCGACGATGAGCTTCTTTCAGTGGTTACGGGAAGGCGTGCGGCAGGCGGTTGTGCTCGGCTTGGCCGACGCCGTCGAGGATGTTGGCACGCGAAATCAGGGAGACGACCTTGGGCCGGCACTGGCCCAGTCGCTCCGCGAACGGCTGACCATCCACAGGGACGTGTCGAGGGATACGTTGCAGGAACCCACCGTCCTCGAATCGAAGACGGCGCCGATCGCTGCCGCCACGGGCCGCCGCCGGCTGGGCCGCTCGCTCGATCACGCCCGCGACGGGCTCCGTAAGGCCGCCTGACCAGTCGTTCACGGGGACGCCGGCCCGACCACAGGCGGGCCCGGCCAGCCCGTCTGCCGACGGTTAGAGAGAGTGCGGAGGCGAGTCTTTGAGGGCGATGGGCAGCGTGATGCTGATCGTTGTTCCGAGGCCCGCACCGCTGGTGATCGTCGGCTCGCCGCCCAGCAGGCGGGCACGTTGTCGAATTCCTTCGATGCCGAACCGTTCGTCCGGCACCGCCGCGGGATCGAAACCAACGCCATCGTCCTGCACGACGATCCGCACGGTGCCGGCGGCCGGATCATGGTCGAGACCGACACGGACAGATCCGGCGTGGGCGTGGCGGCGAACATTCGATAGCGATTCCTGCACGATGCGAAAGATCGTGGTTTCCAGGTCTGGCGGGAGACGCTGGGAGGGCAGGCTGTGGGTGAAGTCGACCTGCGGCACGTCGATGCGTGCGTCTGCCACCAGCGTTTCGACTGCATCGACGATCCCCAACTCGTCGAGAGCCGGAGGCCGTAAGCCGCTGATCAGCCGCCGGGCCTCGTCGGTGGCCGCTCGTAGGAGCCGCAAGCCCTCGCGGAGTTCACGGGTGTCCTCCTCACTGACCGTGGCATGTTCGCAGGCCTGAAGATGCATCATCGCTCCGGCGAGATACTGGGCGAGACCGTCGTGGATCTCGTAGGAAACGAGTTGTCGCTCCCGCTCCTGGATTTTGAGCAGACGCTGGAGCAGCATGCGTTCGTGGCGGAGCGTCTTCTCCGACATCTTGAGCGGCAGAGTGTTTTCACAGCAGACGAGCACGGCGGCTGGGCGGCCATCGACGAGCACGGGGCCCAGTCGCACTGAAAAATAGGTTACGCCGCCCTCGGGCATTCTCACAGTCGTTTCGAGGGACTGCCTCTGCCCTGTGGCGAACACCTCCTTGATCACTCGATGCAGTTGTCCGGTCGACTCCGGCATCGTGAAATCGAAGATACTGCGGCTGACCACATGCTCGGGCGACCAGCCGCCGTCGATACGGTTGCAGAAACGGATCATGCCGCTGCGGTCGATGATCGCGAGGTAGTCACCTGAGACGCGGCAGACCGCTTCCCACAAGGCCGCCGAGTCGCCCATGGCCGCGGCGGTGGGGTCAATGGCCACGTCATCGCCCACGGCGGCGGATGGTTTTGCCGGCTCTCGCTGTTCGTGTAGCATCGGCGGAAGTCTCTCGAATCTCAACGCTTCGGGCGGGGTATCCGCCCCGTGAACGCACCACCCTTCCCTCCCCGGCCACGGCCGCGTGGGCCGCCCTTCACCGGTTTGGTGTTTCCGTCTCGCAGGCCGGCGATCTGGTCGCGGAGCCGAGCGGCTCGCTCGAAATCGAGTTCGGCCGCGGCCTGCATCATCTCCGCCTCGAGCTGCTCGAGCAACTCGACCGTGCGTCGCTGCGATTCCTCCCCCTGCCCCACCGCAGCGAATGCGACCGCCCGGGACGAGGCCTCGGCCTCGATGCCCGCCCGGATCTCCTTGCGGATGGTGGCTGGTGTGATGCCGTGGGCCGTGTTGTAGGCCTCCTGGAGCGCACGCCGGCGAAGGGTCTCGTCGATGGCCTGCCGCATCGATTCGGTGACCGTGTCGGCATAGAGGATCACCCGAGCATCGACGTTTCGCGCCGACCGGCCGATCGTCTGCATCAGCGACGTCTCGCTCCGTAGAAACCCCTCCTTGTCGGCGTCGAGAATGGCGACGAGCGCCACCTCCGGCAGGTCGAGTCCCTCGCGGAGCAGGTTCACGCCGACTAGCACGTCGAAGGCGCCCTCGCGAAGCGACTGGAGCAACTCCACCCGTTCGAAGGCATCGAGTTCGCTGTGGAGCCAGCGGCAGCGGACCTTCCGTTCCTGGAAGTAGGCCGACAAATCTTCGGCGAGCTTCTTGGTCAGGGCGGTGACCAGCACGCGGTGCCCAGCCGCCACCGTCTTCTCGATCTCTCCGTGGAGGTGCGTCACCTGCTGCTTCGCCGGCACCACCTCGATCACCGGGTCGAGGAGACCGGTGGGCCGGATCACCTGTTCCACGACCTCGCCCCCGGTGCGGTCGAGTTCCCAGGTTCCGGGCGTGGCCGACACATAGACGGTCTGGTCGAGCTTCCCTTCAAATTCATCGAACATGAGCGGCCGGTTGTCGAGGGCACACGGCAGCCGAAAGCCATGGTCGACGAGCGTCAGCTTCCGGCTCCGATCGCCCGCATACATGCCTCGCACCTGCGGCACGGTCACATGCGATTCGTCCACGAAGAAGAGAAACTCCTTCGGGAAATAGTTGAAAAGGGTTTCGGGCGTGCTGCCTGGAGGTCGGCCGCTGAGGGGCCGCGAATAGTTTTCAATGCCCGGGCAGAAGCCGGCTTCCAGCATCATCTCGATATCGAACCTGGTTCGCGCCGAGAGCCGCTGGGCCTCCAACAGTTTGCCCTGCGACTTGAGTTCTTCGAGCCGCTCCTCCAGTTCCCGCTTGATCTCTCCAACCGCCGCCCGGATTCGATCCTCCGGCATCACGAAGTGGCGGGCCGGATAAAAATAGGTCTCATCCTTCTTGGCGGCGACCTCGCCACTGGTGGGGTGTGTGATTGCGATCGACTCGATGCAGTCGCCCCAGAATTCCACGCGGGTGGCGAGTTCGTCATACGGGGGCCAGATGTCGACCGTGTCGCCCCGGACCCGGAATTTCCCCCGCTCGAGCGCCACGTCGTTCCGCTCGTACTGGATCGAGATCAGTTTCCCGAGCAGCCCGTCCCGCGAGAGCGTCATGCCGCTGGCCAGCCGCACGACCATGGCCCGGTAATCGTCCGGGGAGCCCAAGCCGTAGATGCACGAGACGCTGGCCACCACGATCACATCCCGCCGACTGACCAGCGCGCTGGTCGCCGCCAGCCGGAGCCGGTCGATCTCCTTGTTGATGGCGGCATCCTTCTCGATGAAGATGTCGCGCTGCGGGATGTAGGCCTCGGGCTGGTAGTAGTCGTAGTAGCTGACGAAGTAGTGGACGGCATTGTGGGGGAAGAAATCGCGAAATTCCGCATAGAGTTGGGCGGCGAGCGTCTTGTTGTGGGAGAGCACGAGCGTCGGTCGGCCGACCGACGCGATCACGTTGGCCATCGTGAAGGTCTTGCCGGAGCCGGTCACTCCCATCAAGACCTGCGATTTGTTTCCCTCCTCGATGCCGCGAACGAGCGCGTCGATGGCCGCCGGCTGGTCGCCCGCTGGCTGGTAGGGAGCGACGAGTTCGAACACACCTGGCGTGAGCGTCATGACTCGAACGTCTCTCGTGGGATGGAGTTCATGGCAGCTGTGGCATGGGCTTGGCCCGGCGGATCGACCTCAGGTGGGGCCGCATCGCCGCGAGCGTGGCCGGGCCGATGCCCGGCACGTCGAGCAGCCCGTCGAGCGTGGTAAAGGGGCCGTGCTCTCGGCGGTGGTCGATGATTCTACGCGCCATCGCGGTGCCCAGGCCCGGAAGTTGGGCGAGTTCGGTTTCGTCCGCGGTGTTGACGTTGACGGTGAAGCGGCTGTCGACGGCCGGGGCCGCGTCGTGGTGGACCAGCCCACCGGAGAGCCCGCCAGCGGCCACGAACCAGACGGCTCCGCCGGTGAGGCAGGCGGCAACGAGGAGTGCGATCAGCGACTGCGAGCGTGCGGGCAATGAAGGGATGGAGGAGATGGTGCGGCTCATGTTCGGTTCCCGACGTGATCGAGGGTCCTCTGCCGATGGCGTGTCGGCAGCACGGGAGGCACATTCTGTAGAATACCCGCCGGTCCCCTGTTCGATCGAACGGTCAATGATTTGCAGTAAAAATGCCCAGGAGTGCTCATGGCGTCGCCGTGTCGCGAGTTTCGGCAGTCGGAGTGGAGTGACCATCTCGCCGGCCACGTGGCGGCGCGGGCTCTCGAGTGGTTTGCGGAGGATTTGGGGCACGAGTGCGACTGGACGAGCGTGGGTCTGATCGACCGCTCCGCCCAGAGTGAGCTCGACGTGGTCGTGAGAAAACCGGGGGTGATCGCGGGGCTGACGGCGGCCGGAATCGTGGCAGGCGTGGCGGACGCCGAACTCACATGGCGGCCGCTGGTCGCCGATGGGGCGGCTGTCGAGGCAGGCACCAGGGTGGCGGTCCTTGCCGGCAGCACCCGGAGTGTGCTTGCTGCCGAGCGCGTGCTGCTCAATCTCATCGGCCGGATGTCGGGCGTGGCCACCGCGACCCGCCGGCTTGTCGATGCCGTGGCAGGCACATCCTGCCGGGTCTATGACACTCGCAAGACCGTGCCGGGCTGGCGGCTGCTCGATAAATACGCCGTTCGGCTGGGGGGTGGCTGGAACCACCGTATGGGGCTCTACGACGCCATCCTGATCAAGGACAACCACCTCGCCGCCCTCGCGGCCACGGGGATCTCGCCGGCTGAGGCCGTGCAGCGGGCCCGGGGCTTTGTGGCGGCGACATTTCCACCGGCGCGGGCCGACGCCATGGTGGTGGAGATCGAGATCGATGAACCCGGTTCGCTGCCAGCTGTGCTCGCTGCCGATCCCGACATCGTGCTGCTCGACAACATGTCTCCGTCGCAGTTGGCTGACTGTGTCGCCACTCGCAACGCGGCGCGGCCGGGGGTGGTGCTGGAGGCGTCAGGCGGCATTCGGCCCGAGACAGTCGCAGAGATCGCTCGAACCGGCGTCGACCGGGTCAGCACCGGCTGGCCGACCCACGATGCCCCTTGGCTCGACGTTGCCCTCGACTGGGGCTCGTGAGAATTTGCCGAGAGCGGCAGGATGCCGATGTTTCGCGTGTAGGCCGATGTTCCCATCCACTGGCCGCCTGGATGGCGGCTGAAACACCAGCGACCTGCGGTCGCCAAGCGAAAATCGGCAGGATGCCGATGTTTCGCGTGTATTTAGACGCCGAGCAAACGGTTCCGCTTGGTGCGACGCTCGGCGCGGAGGCGGGCGCGACGCTTGGTCTCGCTGGGCTTCTCGAAGAACTCCCGGCGACGCATCTCCTTCTTGATGCCGCTCCGCTCGACCAGTTTACGGAAGCGGCGGACCGCTTCCTGAATGCTTTCGCGTTCGCGAACCGTCAGTTTGACCATGCGTGTTCCGGATCGTCTCAGGCTGAATGTGAGGATGCCCGCGGGTCGTTCCGCTGGGCCCCAGAGCATAGAAACAATCGGGCTCCGCGTCTATCCGTCCCGGGACCGATCGCTGTTTTCTGGGTCGAAAGCCCGTTTCGGGGTTTGTCGGCGGCCCCTGAACGCGGCACAATCGTGCCTTGAGAATCGGGCAAGAATCCGGCGGTTTTTCTGGGAGCGGCACCCCGCGCGTTTGGACGGAGCCACGCAGGCATGAATGAGAACAGAATCGATGCGGTCATCAGTACGCTGGCCAGCGGGGGTGACGCCGACGTGGGCCGCGAACTGATCGTGGCGGTGGTGGCGCTTGCCTTGTTCATCTTTTCGTCGCCGCGCGGCCGACGGTGGCTGGCCTGGGGGCCGTTGGCGCTGATGCTGTTCGCGCCGCTACCACTGGCGGTGGCCTGGCTGTTTCCTGACGCGGCCGACGGCCCTCGTGCAGCCGTGTTCGGAATCCGCTTCTTCTTGTTCGCATCGCTGCTGCAATCGGCGTTGCTGGTGGTGGCGGTATCGGTCTGGGAGCGGATCAGCCGGCCGATTCCCAGGATCTTCCTCGACGTGCTGCGGTTGCTCACGATCGGCATCGCCCTGATCGCCATCCTCTTCGAGGCGGGTGTGCGGCCCGAGAACCTGTTCACCGGGTCGGCGGTGCTTACCGCCGTGCTCGGCTTCGCCTTGAAGGACACGCTGGGGAATGTCTTCGCCGGGCTTGCGATCCATGCCGAACACCCGTTCGAACTTGGCGATTGGATCCAATATGACTTGAACCCAGCCCACATCGGCAAGGTGGTCGAGATCAACTGGCGGGCAACGAAAGTGATCACGCTCGACGAGGCCTACGTGATCATCCCCAACGGCCAACTCGCGCAGGCGTCGATCCGCAATTTCACCAAGCCGGAGCCCTGGTCGCGGCGGTCGCTCTTCGTGATCGCGCCCTACGACGTGTCGCCGCAACGGGTGCAGGAAATCATCCTCGATGCCATCCGTGGCAGCTTTGGCGTTTTGGAGCACCCCGCGCCGTCGGTCGTCACCAACGATTTTAAGGAACGGGGCGTCGAATACTGGGTTCGGCTCTTCACGTCCGACTTCGACAAACGTGACCGGGTGGATGGCATGGCCCGCGACCGCATCTGGTATGCCCTCGCCCGTCAGGGCATCGAGATCCCGGTGGCCACCCAGCAGATCCGGCTCACCCAGTTGCCGGCGCCTGCTATCGAGCACCCCACGGTGGTCATCGACCGACGGATCGAGAGCCTGCGGCGGATCGGCGTGCTTCAGATCCTTTCGCCGGAGCAGATCGGCCGGCTGGCCGAAGAGGGCAGCGAACGGGTGTACGCCGCCGGCGATCCAGTGATTCGGCAGGGGGACCAAGCCACCAGCATGTTCGTGATCATGAGCGGCCGCGTCGATGTGTCGGCCCGACAGGACGACACACCGTCCGTACGGCTGGCCACGCTCGAGCCGGGCGACTACTTCGGCGAAATGTCGCTGATGACGGGGGCGCCCCGATCGGCAACGGTTACCCCGCAGGTCGAAACCCGGCTGCTCGAGGTGGGAAAGGAGTCGTTCCGACGGATCCTGGCAGCCCAGCCGGATCTCGTGGAGAAACTCGCCGCAGCGTTGCAGGTGCGGTCCCAGGAGCGGTCTCGGGCGATGGCAGCCTCCGACAGACCGATCCCGGAAACGCAGGACTTCTTCCGCCGTATTCGGGAATTCTTTTCGATGTAAAACCAGTTTTTGTTCGTCCGACGGCGGTTCACATCCCCGGCGTTCCGACGTGACGATCCACCGCGACCAGCCCCACCAGAGACCTCCAGACCATGCGCGTCGAACTGTTGAACTCCAGCACCCCTCCGTCGGATGCGCAGTTTCTCGTGACCTTTCTCGTCAACGACGAGGTGGCGGTCGATGCCGGCGCCCTAGGGCTTCTTGCCGACCTGCGGAGGCAGCAACGGGTGCGGCATGTCTTCATCACCCACGAGCATCTCGATCACATCGCGACGCTGCCGATCTTCCTGGAAAATGTCTACGAGCCCGGGCCAGACTGCGTGGAGGTGCTGGCGTCGCAGGAGGCGCTCGACTTTCTCCATGGCGACATGTTCAACGGCCGCGTGTGGCCCGATTTCATGGAACTCTCTCGGCCCGATGATGCCTTCATGAGCACGACCGCCATCGAGCCTATGCGGCCGATCGTTCGGGCTGGGCTCACCATCACTCCCGTGCCAATGTCACACGGAGTCGACACGCTGGGGCTCGTCGTCGACGACGGTCGGACAGCGGTCGCCTTCCCCTCCGACACCGGGCCCACGCAGCAGATATGGCAGCATCTCGCCACGATCGACCGGCTCAAGGCGGTGTTTCTGGAGGTCAGTTTTCCTCAATCGCACGCCGCGCTGGCGGCGTTGACCGGCCATCTCAGCCCGTCGACCTTCGCAGCCGAGATCGCCAAGTTGCCGGAACGCCTGACCCGAGGGGTGCGGTTTATCGTGGTGCACCGCAAGGCACGGTACGCCGCAGAGATCGCCCGCGATCTCGCAGCCCTGGGGCTGGCCAATGTCGAACTCATCAAGCCGGGCCACACCTACGATCTCTAGCCGTCAGCGACAACGGTGGCCTCGTCGTAAGCTCAGACAGCCGGCGCCTTCGAACGCGAGACCTTGCGGCGTTCGTGCTCGGAGAGCAGGATCTTTCGGAGCCGGATGACGGCCGGCGTCACCTCCACGAGTTCATCCTCCTCGATGTATTCGAGCGACTCCTCCAGCGACATCCGCCGCGGCGGCTTGAGGAGAATGTTGCGGTCGCTGCCGCTGGCCCGCATGTTCGTCAGCTTCTTTTCCTTCGTGGGATTGACGACCATGTCGTCGCTGCGGGCATTCTCGCCACAGATCATCCCTTCGTAGACCTCGTCGCCCGGTTCGATGAAGAGATCGGCCCGCTCCTGTAGACCGTCGAGACCGAAGGCCACGGCCTTGCCTGGCAGCATCGAGACGAGCACGCCATTGGCCCGGCCCGACACCTCCCCCTCAAGTTCACGCCAGGCCTCGAAGCGATGGTGCATGATGGCCGTGCCCTGCGTGGCGTTGAGCACGCGGGTGCGGAGGCCGATCAGGCCCCGGGCGGGAATTGAAAAGACGGCGTGGGCAAACTCACCCCGCGAGCCCATGTGCACGAGTTGGCCACGCCGCGAGCCGGTGAGTTCCATCACCGGGCCGAGTTTGTCGTGCGGCACCTCGACGACGAGGGTCTCAAAGGGCTCGAGCGTCTTGTTCCCCTCTTTGCGGAGGATGACGCGGGGCTTGCCGACGGAGAGTTCATAGCCTTCGCGACGCATCGTCTCGATCAGCACGGAGAGATGGAGCAGACCGCGGCCCGAGACGGAGAACTGCTCCGAATTCACGATCGGGTCGACCCGAAGAGCAACGTTGCGTTCCAGTTCTTTGGCGAGCCGGTCGCGGAGATGCCGCGTGGTGAGGAATTTGCCCGATTTGCCCACCAGCGGTGAGGTATTGATGCCAAAGACCATGCTCAGGGTCGGCTCGTCGACCGACAGCCGTGGCAGTGGCCGTGGGTCTTCCGCCGAACAGATCGTGTCGCCGATCTCCACGTCTTCGATGCCGCTGACGGCGGCGATGTCGCCGGCGGTCGCCTCCTCGACGTCGACGCGGCCCAGTTTGTCGAACACCTGCAGCCCCAGCACTTTTGCATTCACGAGGCCGTCGTTGAGGGTCGACCGCATGACGGAAGCTCCCTTGGTGAGCTTGCCTGACTCGATCCTGCCGATGGCGATCCGGCCCACGTAGTCGGACCAGCCGAGCGTGGTGACAAGCATCCGAAGGGGCGCGTCTCGATCCACTGCCGGGCCGGGGATCTTCTCGAGAACCAGGTCGAGCAGCGCCTCCATCGTTCCCTCGCGCACCGACGGATCGTGCGAGGCAAAGCCGTGACGGCTCGAGGCGTAGACGAACGGGAAGTCGGCGAGTTCATCGTCGGCGCCCAGTTCGAGGAACAGGCCGAGGATCTCGTCGAGCACCTCCAGCGGCCGGGCGTCGGGACGGTCGATCTTGTTGACCACCACAACGGGGCGGAGTCGGCTCTCGAGCGCCTTGCCGAGCACGAAGCGGGTCTGGGGCATCGGGCCCTCGGCGGCATCGACGAGCACGAGTGCCCCGTCGGCCATACGGAGCACCCGCTCCACCTCGCCGCCGAAGTCGGCGTGGCCCGGCGTGTCAATGAGGTTGATCTTCACGCCCTTCCACTCGACGGCGATATTTTTGGCGAGGATCGTGATGCCACGCTCCTTTTCCAGGTCGTTCGAGTCGAGAATCCGCTCCCCGGAAAGCTGGCTGGCCCGGAATTGTCCGCTCTGCCGCAGCAGGCAGTCGACGAGCGTGGTCTTGCCATGGTCGACGTGGGCGATGATGGCGACATTGCGAATGTCGCTGCGGCGGTAGCCGTCGGCGGCT
>Ga0114979_10002710_pt1 | contig 11934 bp, 10 predicted proteins | sample S_140625_EF_Meta_FD_87315 | JGI IMG/M metagenome (GOLD analysis project Ga0114979, IMG submission 87315) | Freshwater microbial communities from Lake Simoncouche, Canada to study carbon cycling - S_140625_EF_MetaG | ecosystem: Environmental > Aquatic > Freshwater > Lake | place: Lake... | reverse complement strand
GTGTACAGCAAACCATAAGGATTGATGAGATAGTGATTAGGCTCACCTGGCACCATCGCTGAAATATGATTTGCAATCATGTCAGTCATGCCATAAAGCGCTACTAAGCGATAGCAGGCGGCGAGTTCAACACGTGTTTGCCATTCTTGCGCACTCACCCGGGCTTTTAAGGGGCCTGGGGGAATTTTGGCTGCACTGCTCATCATGATTGGTGAAACGTCGTTCATATGATCTCCTGATTTTTTGTTTTAATGTTGTGTGACTGTTAATAGTTTGCCTAGTTTAGAAACGTCATCGAGCCCTTCGAGATTCATCACCAAATCATACACAAGTTGGGCGCGTGCGCCCAGTACCTCTTGCGTATGAGCAAAAAACTTCTCGACAATTTCAGAGCTTTGAAGAGGCCACTCTGGCTCGCCGCGTGCGTTATCGACAGCATGCTTAAAAATCTTGCCATTTGACAGTTCAATCTCGATTGTCGCTGCACGCTTTTCAGGGTAACCGAGATCAAGCTTAGGATCGGCTATGACTTGAATTTTTTTCATGAACGCTCGTATTGCAGGCTCTTGCAGGCGCGACTCAGTGTATTGAAAGATCGAAGCATTGCCGTGCAACAGTGCGACAGCCACAGAAAATCCAATACTAAACTGGGTCTGCTCTGCTGTAACCGGATTTTCAATCGAAGCCGCCAACGTCACTTTGTCGACCGCAATGCGCATCGCAACGATTGCTGCAGGCTCTATCTGCTCTTGCCTGACGACTTCTAAGGCCACATCAAGTGGCGCATGATTACCTCGGCAGCCAGCATGCCTCTTTAGATAGGTTTCAGAAATCCTGTACTCGCGCCCCAGACCGAGCAGGGCTGTTGAGTGAGCAGACGATCCACCGAACGCAGGCAAAAACCCTTTTTCGAACACCTCTGGGGCACCATGCAGGCCCGAACGGGCAAACAAAGCCGCGACAATGCCTCCTTCACAGCCCCGCGCAACCTGCAAGGGTTGTGTCGTTGAGGCTTTAAGTGCTTCTTTCATCCCGACGCCAAGATTCGCAGCAATCGCTAAGGCATCAGCGGCAGCCCCTGCGGGAAGCCCGAACAGACGTGCCACCCCAGCCGCAGATGAGACCGCCGCCAAGATCGCGGTTGGCTGAAAGCCTCGACCAACGTTTTCAGGATAGGTATCGCGACCGAGCCTTAAAAAAACTTCGTAGCCTGCAACTGTCGAGGCGATCAATTCAGCCCCTGAGCAGTGCAACGCTTCAGCTTGTGCAAACACAGCTGGAATCACCACCGAGGAGGGATGACCACCGGTAAAACGTGAGCCGTCCTCAAGATACGTGCCGTGGGTGGCGTAAGAATTCGCGAGCGCTGCTTCGCGCGCACTCGCCAAGTACGGCAGCCCCCATACATGCGACACCTTTGTGTCAGATTCAAAGAGTTCAATGACCCGACGACTCAAACCCAGTTGGGCACCTGCGATACCAACGCCTAAGGTATCTAACATTCGTAATTTGATCGCGCTAATGATGTCTTCAGGCAAATCGCTGAGCACCACCTGCGAGACGAACTCTCCAAACTTTGCCGCAATCATGGTTATTCAGCTCTCAGATTCAAGTCAGCGATGACTTTTTTCCACTTTGCGACATCAGCGCGTAATTTTTGAGTGAATGAAGCCGAACTATCAGCCACAATTTCAGCACCTTCGCTAGCAAATTTCTTACGTATGTCGGGTAAATTCAATACCGCCACAATATCTTTGTTCAGTTGATCAAGAATCGGTTGAGGTGTTTTAGCCGGCGCGAAGACACCGTACCAAGTATCGGCTTCATACCCCGTCAAGCCTGCTTCGGCGATAGTGGGAATTTCGGCAGCGACTGCTGGTCGTTTGGCACTGGTTGTTGCAAGTGCCCGTAGCTTGCCACTTTCAATGTGCTGTAAGACAACTGGGGCGTTAGCAATCCACACTTGAGTCTGACCACCCAGCATGTCGGCCATTGCTGGGCCACTCCCTTTATACGGAACATGAGTGATCTGTATCCCCGCCATACTTTTAAAAATCTCAGTCGCTAAGTGCGAGGGGCTTCCGTTTCCTGGCGAGGCATAATTCAACTTGTTCGGATTAGCTTTAGCGTAAGCGATTAAGTCGGCCATCGTTTTAACAGGGACGGATGGATGCACCACGAGAATATTAGGTGTGTTAGCAACCATTGTGATCGCAGCAAAATCAACCGTCGAATCAAAACCTGGATTGGCGTAGAGGCTTTGATTCACAGCGTGTGTGCCCAGCACACCAAAGATCAACGTGTACCCATCAGGTGCAGCGTCGGCAGCAGCCTTAGTTCCGATGTTTCCGCCTGCGCCGCCACGGTTCTCAACAATGACTGGTTGGCCCCATTTCTCTGACAACTTTTGCGCAATGGGTCTGGCTAAAATATCAGTTCCGCCACCAGGCGGAAAAGGCACAATTAACTTAACAGGTTTATTTGGATAATCTTGCGCCTGAGTAAAAGAAGAACACCCGAGCGCCAACGCCGCACATAGCCAAGCAATCTTAAAATCCATTTTCATTATTTTCTCCAAGAGCGCATACGATCAACCATCTCGGGTGCAGCACCTAAATAATTTGCAGGGTCGCACAGGCGATCAATCGTCGCCCGATCCAGCTTGCCTGAAATTTTTACGTCTGTGTACAGCACCTCGGCAAGCTTGAGACCCTTGGTAGCGGCCACTCGACAAGCGTCGTACACCACGTCATGGGCAGTTTGTCGCCCGATAAAAGGAGCTAATCCCATCATCACCGCTTCGGCCACAATCAAGCCACCAGAAAGATCCAAGTTTTTCAGCATTCGGGCCGTGTCAACCTCTAAGCCACTGAGCATAAATTTCGCCTGGTGTAATGCCCCTGCGGTCAAAATAAAAGACTCTGGGATGGCGGCCCACTCAATGTGCCAGGGGCCCGTTGCACGCTCAAAGTCTTGCACCATGGCATCAAGCGCCAAGCCCGCGTGCTGACGCACTGCCTTTGAAGCGCTGAGCATCAGTTCACAGGAAATCGGATTACGCTTTTGCGGCATGGTGCTTGAAGCACCACGCCCTTTAACGAAGGGCTCGAAAGCCTCGCCAAGCTCATTGGTCATCATCAACATAATGTCCAACGCGATTTTGCCCAGAGACCCCGTCACCAACGCCAAAAACTGGATTGTCTCGGTCAACCCATCGCGTGCAACATGCCACGTCACAGGCGCAGCCTCAAGCTCTAGTTCGGTCATCAGCGCAGCGTGTACCGCCAGCCCTTGCGAACCCAAAGACGCGAGCGTGCCCGCAGCGCCGCCAAACTGACCAATCAACACACGAGGCTTAAGCTGAAGCAGCCGCTCGCGATGCCGTCTGACCATCAGCAGCCAAACTGCCACTTTATAACCAAAGGTGATTGGCAACGCATGTTGCAGATGCGTGCGCCCCGCCATTGGCGCATCACGGTACTGCGCCGCCAACGCGTCAAGGATTTGATCAAGTTCGTTCAAATCGGCTTCAATAATGCTTAACCCGGCTCGCACTTGCAGTACGGTCGCCGTATCCATAATGTCTTGTGTGGTAGCACCCCAATGCAAATACTCGCCCTCGGGCCCGCACATCTTTGATAACTGATGCACCAACGGCAAGATAGGATACCCAACGATTTCGGTTTCGCGTTTGAGTTCAACCATGTCAAGCTTGGTCGAATCAGCCTTTTGCGCGATCACAGCAGCCGCTTGCGCTGGGATCACCCCAAGTTTGCCCTGCACTTTGGCCAAGGCGATTTCAGTTTCGGTATAGCGATAAACGGTAGCGGCGTCGTCAAACACCGCTCGCATCGCAGCGGTACCAAACATATCTTTAAAAATTGACGACTCAAGCATCGAGATGGGCATAGGGGTGTCGCTATGAAAGGGGATGCCCTATATTAGGAGGGTGCTTTTGACTCGTCAACGTCGCCGCGCAGTCCCTTGTATAGAGCAACACGGCGTTAACCCTAGTTTCAAGGTTGCGAAGTCAGCAAAAGCCGGCAAATAACCAAGCTTGATGCTATAAAGACTGGGCGGCAGGTCGCGTGCTTCGCTATGATTCTTGTTTGCTTGACCCTGATCCCTGCCGGATTAACCTTGATCCCGTTACCCTAAAAGACTCGACTGCCATGAATTTTCATTTTGCATACAAACTATTGTTATCCGCCACCTTGGGCGTGGCAGCGTTACTGCCAAGCGCTTCAGCGTTGGCGCAAGATTACCCCTCACGCAACATCACAATGGTGATGCCCTACGCTGCGGGCGGTCCTGGCGACATCATTACTCGGCTCTTCGCTTCTTCCATGCAAAAGCAATTAGGCCAAACGATTGTGGTCGACAACCCAGCGGGTGCGGGCGGCAGCATTGGCACGGCGAAGGTGGCGCGGTCTGCACCAGATGGCTACACGCTGCTGATGATTCATATCAGCCATGCCACCAACGTGTTGATGATTAAAAACTTGCCCTATAGCCCGATTGATGATTTTGAACCGATCGGCTTGGCAACTGTAGGGCCGATGGTAGTGACTGGGCGCAAAGATCTGCCAACCAAAGATGCCAAAGAATTTATTGCTTATATCAAAGACAACGCCTCTAAGATCAGCATGGGTCATGCAGGCATTGGCTCTGCCTCGCACCTTTGCAGCCTGATGTTCATGGACGCGTTAGACGTCAAACTGACTCTCGTGCCCTATAAGGGCGCAGCCCCAGCCATTAACGACTTGATGGGTGGGCAGATTGACATCATGTGCGACCAAACCACAAGCACCTTGCCCGCAATTAGTGGCGGCCGTATTAAGGCCTACGCAGTGGCCGGTACGAAACGACTGCCTTCGTTGCCAGACCTACCCGCGCTCACCGAGGTGGGTGTCAAGGGCTTTGATATCAGCATCTGGTTTGGTCTGTATGCCCCTAAAGGCACCCCAAAACCAATCATTGACAAGCTATCAGCCGCCTTGGCCGCAGCCGTCGTCGATCCCGACGTGAAAGCGAAGCTCGACAGCATCAGCACCGCTCCTGTGTCGCCCGACATGGCTGTGCCCGCTAAGCTACGTGACCATTTGAAAAATGAAATTGAAACACTCAGGCCTTTACTACTGAAATCTGGGATTACACCGAATTAAAAAGCGTAGGGGACAGCGCGCGCTGCATCCCTGGCCATAACGCCTGATACGCGGGTCCGCATTAGGCGCGATCCGCGTGCAGTTGTTGAACTGAACTAAAACTGCACCACCGCGCGACCACGCACGCCCGACTGAATCAACTTATCACAATGCGTTTTTAAATCATCAAACGCAATGGTGTAAGCAATCTTGTGAATGTGCCGTGGACGCAGGTCGCCACCTTTTTGCATACGCTGCCACACAGCGCCTCGGGTGGGTACCGGATGATTGCCGTTGATACCCACCAGCGAAACTGCGCGCAAAATAAATGGATAAATCGCCGTGCTAAAGGTTTCGCCAGCCGCATTACCAAAGGCGCACACCACGCCACGCTGCTTGGTTGAGCGCAAGGCGGCATCCAGCGGCTTGCCGCCAACGGCATCAATCACACCGGCCCATCTCTGTTCTTCTAAAAACTTATCGCCGCCAGCAATCTCATCTCGGCCAATGACCTCTGTCGCTCCGATGTTTTTTAGATACTCGGTCTCAGACTCTTTTTTACCCGTGCTTGCCACAACTTGATAACCCAGCCCTGCCAACATATCAATCGCGAACGAAGAGCTACCGCCCGTGCCACCAGTGACCAAAATCGGACCGTGCTCTGGTTTCACACCGCGTAATAACAACTCATCAACAGCCAACGCCGACGTATAGGCAGCCAGACCCATCGCCACAGATTCAAAAGGATCGGTATCTTCTGGAACATGCGCGGCCCAACTACCGGGCACTCGCACATATTCACTATAGGCACCATCACGTCGCATACCGAACTCACGCCCACCTTGTACGGTGACGACATCGCCAAGCTTGAATTGTGGGTTGATGGATTCAACCACCAAGCCAGCGACTTCTACGCCAGGAACCGCTGGCAGATTCGAAAGCACCTTACCGATACCAGTGACTGCTCGCGCATCTTTGTAGTTCACCGCCGCGTACTGGGATTGGATCACTATGTCGCCCGGCGCAAGATCAGCAATTGACTGTTCAATCATGCGACTGACTCGCTGTCCACCTTCTTCATATAGCTTGATCGACTTGAATTTCATCATTTTCTCCGTGACCTCTCATCACTCACGCATAGAGAGCAATCAAATTTAACAAGACGCACCTGTCCGCGCAACGCTCAGAGCCACCAGTTGTCTCGTTCTTTCGAGCGAGAAGAGCATCACTGCTCAAGCCCGTTGAATGACCGCGCCACAAGCGAGCAAAGCATCAATCTCAGTCTGCGACAACCCAAACTCAGCCAGAATCTGACAACTGTGCTCGCCAAGTGCAGGCGGCCCATAGCGTACCCGCGACTGCGCATCGCGATCGCCCGCTGCAAAGCCTGGCATCCGCACCAACCCGGCTACCGAGCTATGCGTGTCAACAATCACACCGTTGTGCACAAGTTGAGGCGATTGCATCACCATGTTGTAGTCAGCAATCGGTCCGCAAATAATGTCGGCCGCTTCAAAGAGCTCTTGCCACTCAAAGGAAGTTTTATGAGCCAGCAACGCCGTCAACTCTTTCATTAAAGCATCCCGATTGGCGACGCGCTTAGGAATCGTTGCAAAGTCAGGATGCGTCGCGAGCGCGGGCTTTTGTAGTAAATCACACAGCGCGAGCCAGCGATCATCGTGGTACGCGGCAATCATGATCCAACCATCTTTCGTTGGATACGCCTCGTTAGGCGCAGAGTATGGCGCTGCGGTCCCTGTGCGCAAGGGCAGTTCGTCGCTCGACAGATATGATGCCACGGCAGACAACTGCAGCATCAACGCACTGTTGTACAACGAAAAATCAAGATGTTGGCCGTGCCCGGTTGCATCACGAACACGCAACGCTGCAAGCACAGCCGAGGTCGAAATAAAGCCGGTGACCATATCCACGGCGGGCACCAACACTTTCATCGGCGGCGAATTCGCATCACCGATATTACTCATCAGACCAGATACCGCCTGAACAATGCCATCGACACCCGCTTTATCGCGCCAAGGTCCGGTCTGGCCATACGCTGAAACCGAGCCAAAAATCACACCGGGGTTGATCATCTGCAAGGCAGCAAAGCCCACCCCCAACTTATCCATGACACCCGGTCGAAAGCTTTCAAGCACAATATCGGCCTGAGCCGCCATACGCTTAATCAGCGCAACACCTTCTGGTTTTTTTAAATCAACTGAGAGCGAACGCTTATTGCGATTGAAGCTCATCGATACAACCGACTCACCTTCTTGCCACGGCGGGCCAAGCTTTCTACCAATGTCACCGCCAGGCGATTCAACCTTGATGACCTCGGCGCCCATATCTCCAAGCTGCATACCAATCAATGGGCCGGCACCGATCTGCGTGAAATCGAGCACCTTAATACCACTGAGCGCTTGATTGATAGTCACACCTTCTGCGCTGCTCATGACTGCTTCCTATTGTCGTCGCGTCTCAACACTATGACCTCATTTCTCAAGCTTAAATCCCATGGCTTTAATGGTTTTTTGCCAAAACAACAAGTCACGTTTAAGCATTTCATTCATTTGCTGTGGATTCAGATACGTCACAATAAACCCCTGACCCGTTAAACGATCGCGAACGACAGGATCCGCCAAGGCACGCGAAAACTCACGAGAAAGCCTTTCAACAATATCTGCCGGCGTGTTTGCAGGAGCAAGGATCGAATACCAAAGCGGCGCATCAAACCCCGGCAAAGCCGCCTCGCTGATCGTCGGAACTGAAGGCATCGCAGCCGAACGCTCTGGCGTCGTCACGCCAAGGGCTCGAAGTTTGCCCGCCTTAACCAGCCCATCCAGTGAGGCCATCGTGCCAATCGCGCTCTGCACTTGCCCGCCGACTAGGTCAGCAATCGCAGGCCCAGTACCTTTATAAGGAACATGCGTAACCTGCACACCGGCCGAATAATTAAATAGCTCAAAGGCGATGTGCTGAGCAGTACCCGAACCAGGAGTCCCGTGATTAAATTTTCCGGGATTCGCTTTGACCAAGGCGATGAATTCTTTCAAGTTCTGCGCGGGGACAGAGGGATGCACGACTAACACCATCGGGACAGAGGCAATCTGCGCCACGGTGACAAAGTCTTTTTCAATATCAAAAGATAATTTGTTATCTAGCCAAGGGTTAATCGTGATCTGATTAGCCGCGATCAGCATCGTGTATCCATCTGGGGCTGACCGTGCAACAAACTCAGCGCCGATATTACCTCCGGCGCCACCTTTGTTTTCAACAACAACACTCTGCCCTAAGCCGTCTGATAACAGTGGAGCAAGCGCACGCGCCAAAATATCATTGCCGCCTCCTGGAGGAAAAGGTACAACAAAACGAATCGATCTCTCAGGGAATTTTGTCCCCGTTTGGGCAAAGGACACTTGCGTAATGACAGAGCCGAACAGCACCATCCAGGCAATCACAAATCGGGTTAACCGAGATGTCCGGTCACAACCCCGCCTCACCCGAGCGTCAGTCTGGCAGAAATCTTTTTTTTCTTGAGTCATCTTCATCCCCTTTTGTGTGGCTACATCATAAACAGCTTAAGCCGCAGGCGTTGACTTAGGAATTGTCCCGAGAATGATTCCAGCAATAATCAGAACAGTCGCAATCAACAGAGCAGGCCCCAGAACTTCGCCTAAAAACAAACTCGCGCAAAACAGACCAATCAACGGCACTCCAAGCAAGCCCATCGACACAGCCGCTGCGGGCAAATCTCGGCTCACGATATTCATCAGCCAATACGCGACGCCGTTTCCTAATAAACCGTTAAATCCCACCAGCAGTACCATCTCTAGTGACCACTTGACCTGCGGCACACCCTCTAACATGAAGGCCAGTACCACCTGAGTCAAACCACCTAACAACATCTGCCAGGGTAATAACGCAAAGAGTGGTGTGACCCATTTGTGTGCCCGTCCATACACGATTGAGATCGCCCACAACAAAGCGGCTAACAACACGAAGCCATGGCCAATCAAAACATTGCGATCAGTCCAATCCATTGCGCCGGGCTGCAAAATCAGGATGAGGCCCGACATGCCAACCACCAAGCCTAGAATTCGGCGAGGTGTAAAGGGCTCGTTTAAAAAGAGCCACGCTGCGGGCAGCACCCACAAGGGCGTCGTATAAGCCAACACAATGGATTTTCCGGCGGGCAAGTACTGTATACCCACGCTCACCAAGACTGAAAACCCAACCATATGTAACCAGCCGATACTAAAAATGACGGGCAGATCGGCTCGCACCGGAATGCGTAATTGTTTAGTAGCGAGGCACACCACAAAAAAAATGATGCACATCGGCACTAACCTAAACGCAGTCACCCAGATCGGCGACACATATTCGAGCGATTTTTTAGCGACAACCCAATTCACCCCCCAAATCACGACAAGCAAAGCAAGCAGCAGAATTGCGCGACTGCGGCGCGATGCCTCAGACTGCATCTGTATCGTAGCGAAAGCCACCCGCGGCATTTGGCTCAATACGCCCAATCGTTGGCGCAGGAAAGTGCGCTGGGAAAACCAAGTGACCAGTGCCCGCATGCTTCTCAATGAGGGCCATGCGCGAAACGCGCGCCAAAACCTGATCGGCATCAGCTGAGGTCGACATTTCGGGATAACGCAACTGAATCTGGTGATGAATCACGTCACCCGTGAGTACACCACGCTGACCTTCTGACTCGAGATTGATCACGATGTTGCCAGGTGTATGCCCATGACAGGGCTCGATCGACATCCCGCTATCGACTTCGTAGTCGTCGTCGATCAGCACCGCTTGCTTGGCCCGCACGATTGGATCGATGCTGTCTTCAAACGCTTGTGTGTGCGTATCTTTTTTGCCACTGCGATAAGTCGCATCGGCCTGATCATATTCAGTTTTTGACATCAGGTACTTTGCATTAGGAAAAGTGGGTTTCCAAACGCCATCGACCAGACGGGTGTTCCAGCCCACGTGATCCCAATGCAGGTGTGTACACATCACGTAGTCAACCTCTTCAGGCTTAACCTTTGCCCGAACAAGAGCCCCCATAAAATCATTATTCATTTTATGAAAACCTGGGCGCAACGGGCGCTCTTTATCGTTACCGCAACAAGAATCGACCAAGATTGTGAAGCGTCCGGTCTTCACAACGAAGGAGTGAAAACTCATTTGAAGCCTACCCTCAGTCGTCAGTTGACCGCCGGGCAACTCACGCAAACAAGTCGTCAACATATCTTGCGTTAAGTCTGGAAAAAAATCTCGTGCAGGTGCATAGGGGCGCTCGACTTCAACCACCCGTTCGACTAGATACCGACCCACTTTCGTCACAGCCATCATTTTGCCCCTTGGTTTTTTTGTTAGATAGTATGAGTGTCACTGTATTGCTTCGATATCTTCTAGTCAAACCGGACGGGCAGTCGGTCGCTAACGCCTGACATACCAAGTTAGCAATGCCACCGCTACGACCACTACGGCGATCCAGACTAAGCGCTGAGTCTTTGGGGCGCTGGGCGCTGTCGTTTGGATCGCACTCGCCTGCTCAACTGCGTCTTCGGCACCGGCACCGGCAAATTTAGCCCTCAAAGCCTCTTCAAACCGTTTGAAAAAATCTTCGGCTAAAGACTTGGCCACTCCATCAATCAGACGCTGTCCAAGTTGGGCAATTTTTCCGCCGACCTTTGAATGAACCGTGTACTTCAACTCGCACCCACTCTGGTGAGGCGTCAACTCGACCTTTGATTCGCCTTGTCCAAACCCTGCGACGCCACCTTGCGCCTCAAACTGCAGGGCATACGACACGGGAGCTTGTATATCCGCCAACTTCACCTTGCCATTGAACTTAGCAGACACTGGGCCAATCTTGACCGCAACGGTCACTGCATATTCGTTTTCAGTCACGAGCTCAAATTTTTCGCATCCAGGAATGCACATCTTTAATATCTCTGGGTCGTTGAGCGAATCCCAGGCTTGTTGTTGTGACACTGCTAATAAGCGGTTACCTTGCATATCCATCATGTTCTCGCTAAAAAATAATTACCGTTTGATTAACTGTACCAAGCTGCGTGCCAAATCTTCTAATTGCGCAAGATTGTGAATCGCCAACATCCCGTCTGCTTTTTTTTGTAAGGCGGCTGCTCCTTGTGCCGTAGGTTGATACTGGTCAAAGCGCAGCATAGGATTCAACCATAACAGACTGCGACAATTGCGCTTCAACCAGTCTAACTCAGTCGCAAGTTGTTCTGACCCACCAGTATCCAAGCCATCGCTAATCAGCAGCACTACAGTGCGACGACCGACTAATTGTCGGTTTTGCGTACGTCGCAACTGAGCAAGCGAGATACCAATTTGCGTGCCACCTGCAAAGTCACTGATCAAGCGATTGGCTTGTTCTAACATTGCATCGGTATCCGTCAATCGAAAAGCAGGATTCAAATCTGTCAGGTGATTGCCAAACGCAAAGACTGAGCGCGCGACCCGCCGAGTGCTTTGATGTAAAAAAGCCAACATCAGTCGAGCATAGCGTTCCATCGAGCCCGACACGTCAATCAATAGCAACACCGGCAAAGGTTCAAGGCGGCGCGAAAGATAAGGCAAGGCGAGCAGCTCTCCGTCATAGCGAGCCGAGTCTCGTAAGGCTCGCCGCCAATCTAAGCGAACACCATGCGAAGCACTTTGTAGACGCCGTGCCCTCAACTGTGGCCATGGCAAAGTGATTTCACGCGCGAGTTGCTCAACCAAGCGAAACTCACTCGCACTCAGACTCTCAAAATCT
>Ga0114979_10002709_pt1 | contig 11935 bp, 8 predicted proteins | sample S_140625_EF_Meta_FD_87315 | JGI IMG/M metagenome (GOLD analysis project Ga0114979, IMG submission 87315) | Freshwater microbial communities from Lake Simoncouche, Canada to study carbon cycling - S_140625_EF_MetaG | ecosystem: Environmental > Aquatic > Freshwater > Lake | place: Lake... | reverse complement strand
GCAGACCCTCCGGCACCTGGGATCCAGGCCGCAGGAGCGCGCGCACCGCTTGACCGCGGGCGATGGCCTCCTGGACCACCCGCCAGCCGGTCTTTCCGGAAGCTCCGCTGACCGCAATGGTCGTCATGATCGACTCGCCGCTGGTCACAAATGCTATGGGGATTGGGGCACCGGCCACGAATCGCAGCGGAGGTGAGGCGCGATCTGGGCGGTGCCATTGGGAAGGTGGCCTCGCCCTCACTCCACCCGGAAGCTCACGCCAATCACGGCGGTGATGTCCTTGTCGATCGTGCGGGTGTCGTAGGTGCCGCTGCCGGAGGTTTCGGTGGAGTTGGGCGCGGTGATCTGGAAGATGCCGGTATCGGCATTGGTGATCGCACCGATGCGGGCGCCGGCCTCGGAGGCGATGGCCCGGGCGCGACCGCGGGCATCGGCGGTGGCCTTGGCGAGCATGTCGACCCGCTTACCGGCCAGCTGGGTGTAGGTATAGGCGGGCTCGTTGATCGTGAGCGGTACCCCCTGACCGATCAACTCACCGCTGCGGGCGGCAATGGCGGCGATGCGGTCGACATCGGGGCTGCTGATCCGAATCTCCTGGCGGCTGGTCCAGCTGGTGCTGCGCAACTCACCGCTGCGGGGATCACGGTTCTCCTGCTTCTCGGTCTTCACCGAGCCGCTTTGCAGCTCTTCGGGCTTGATGCCGGCGTTGCGCAGGAAGGCGGTGGTGGTCTCGAGCGCCGGTTGCAATCCGGCGTAGGAGGCCTGCTGGGTGGGGCCGCTTTGACTCACCTCAACAGTCCAGTCGGCGTGGTCGCTGCGGATCCGCTCCGTGCTGGCGCCGGTCACGGTGATCGTGTCGTTGGCTTTGCGGATCCCTTTCACCAACACGCCGCTGGCGGTGGTAAGCCCCAGCCCCAACACCGCCATGGCAAAGACTAAAGGCGGGGTGCGGCGCAGCAGCTGCACAGCGTGATCGGCCCAGCGGCGCAGTCGCTGGCCTCGGGTGGGAGGGGAGCTGGCGGAGAGGTTGCCGTTGGACAAGACCGGAGGTGGCGCTCACTTCACGCTAGGGATACCGCTCCCGCTCGTTCGCCGAATCAGGGCATCCACCAGCTCACAAGGGCAGCGGAGTGATCCGCACCGGTTGATCCAGCGGCAAGGTGCGCACTTGGCCGCCAGTCAGGGGCAAGGAGCGCAGATCAAGACTGCGGATGTCCGGGTTGGCAAAGGTACGGAGGTAATAGACAAGATTTTTCTGATCGGCCACAACCATCCACTCGGTGATTTCAAAACCTCCACCGCTCTTGCTGGCACCACCGCCATAGCTGCTACCCGGGGCCAAAGCGATCATCCCGGGTGGTAGGTCGAAGTTGTTGAGCATATGAAAAGCCTGGGCCACCTGCTCGGCTGTGGTCACATTGGTGGGTGCGTAGCGACTAAGCAGCGCAGCCCGCACAAATCGCGAGGTCGATAACATGTCGCCGGGCACACCAGCCATGCCGCCGCCACTACTGACGGGACCGAAGCTCACCCCACCCATCTTGAGCGGCGGCGCTTCATTGGGAGTGAGGTTGGCATAATTGCCAAGCGTGGCAAGATGCTGCTCGAATGGCGGATCATTCGTGAATACGCCAGTGGGATTATCGCGCATCACGAGCTGACCATTCAGGTATTCCACCGCAAGACTCTTGCCGCTACGGTCATGCACCGTCATGTGGATTCGCACCACCCCGCCATAGGAGCCAAGGGCTGACTGATTCACCAGAATCTTGGGGAGAGTGGTCTTCACCTCCTCCACCGTGGCGCAGGTGGTGAGCACATAGGTCAGCAGCTGATAGCTGGCGATCGAACGACGGGACTGAGCCGCTCCAACTTTTTGGTAGACGGCACTGTTGGGAGCGTTCAGCAAGCCACCCGCTAAGCCCTTTTCGTTGAGGCCATCGACCAGAACAGGTTGACCCAGGGCATTCATGCCAACAGCGGCATACTGCGCTTGCCAACCGAGGCCACTTCCAGGTTTGCCGTCAGGGCCAGCACCCTGCAGCTTGGCGCCGCGCTGAATCAGGGTTGCCGCACTCTGCAATGGCAGCCCAAACTCCATGGTGCGTCCATAGACGCTGCCGCCGTCGTTGCCTTTAAGCAGAAAGCTCGTGCAGGCCTGGACCGATCCAGGGCCAAACGCTGCCACCAACAGGGCGCAACACCAGGCGGAAAGACGACGACGTCGCATCAAGGAGGGCCAGGAGCGGATGGGATACCAACAGGCTGACCCCAAAGCCGGCCCTTGGCGTTTCACTTCGCACAACTCTCATCCTTGAAGGCAGGGTTGGGGCTGGCTGGGTCGAGCAACTGCCTCCCGCTGAGGTGGGTGGACTCAAGCTTGCGCCGGGGCGCCGATCGTTGGCCTACGCCGCTCGCTCTTCAGTCGTCGTAGACGCGGCAGTTGATGTCGGAGGGGTTGAGGTCGCAGAACACCTCGAAGGGAGACGGGGCCTCGGCCTCCTCGGGATGGCGCTGCTGGAAGGCCTCCAGTTCCCTGATCTGCTGCTCGATCTTGGTGGCGATCGCTTGCTCACCTTTGGCTTGGGCCTCGGTGAGGGCGGAGCGATAGGTCTGGAGCTGGTCTCCGATCGTGGCCATGGCACACAGCCCCAGCCGGGGCCCATTGGGCCCGGCGAATGTAACCCTGCCGGATCCTTCGTCGGGGCAAGGGACCCGGAGATCCGTGGGCAAAGTCTGACGCTATCGCTGTGTTCAGGTATTTCTACTCATCCGGCGGTGCAACCTCGTGTCCGTGTCGGTGAATACGGCAGGGTGACAGGGTGGGGCGACCCGCAGGTTGGAATCGATGGCCGACGCTCCCTATCTCGTGGCCCTGGCCCTGGTGGAGTTTGGGGGCAAGCGCGCCCTGCCGCTGACCGGAAAATCCCAGACAGCCAGCGCTGCCGAGGCCGTCGATCCCGGCGAAGACGGTCGCACCCTCGCTCTGGAGCTGCTGCTGCGCCTGTGGCAACGCAGCGAGGAGGGCCCTCTGCAACGGGCCGCTGGGGAAGCCAGCCTGCTGCTGGTGGAACTTCCGATGGAGCTGATGAGCGAACAGCTGCCCCTGCTCAAGGCGAATTGGATCGCGGGCGGCGAGACGGCGGCGTTGCTCACCAGCCTGGAGGGCCTGGCGATCAGAGCCTGGCGAATCACGATCGCCAAGTATGAGCCGGTCAGCTTCGTCGCCTGGCCTTGATCGGCCATTGGCCAAGTCCCCATTGGGTGAGGATCAGGGCGCCTGCTGACGAATAGCCTCCCCTCGCCCATTGCTGATCGAATCCAACGGCGATGTCGAAGAAAAGGAGCTCTTCGAGATCCAAACCAACAGGCCCACGAGCTCCGCAGGGCGCGTAACAATTCATGAATAGAATAGACCATGCCAGGAAGCATGGCTATTAAGCAGAAGCCCCCTGCGGAGGAATGCACCATGGGTACCTTATACGAGAAAACCCAGAATAAAAGTCACCAGATCTTGATTCACGGCTTATTGCTCGTCATGGTTGGTTTGCTTTGGGGTTTTGTGGTGCCGCACACGCTATTTCCGCGGTTGGCACTCGGCGCCCACATCCAATTTGTGACCAACGGCCTTTTGTTCATCGTCATGGCGGCCTTATTACTCAAGCTGCCGCATAGCGTTGGCCCTAGATCCGCCACAGTGATGCTTTTGGCGGCGTGGCTGACCTGGCTGATGGCCCTATCGGAGGCCGCCAATGCCTGGTGGGGAACCACCCAAATGCTCCCCATCGCGGCGGCCCAAGCGGGCGCAACCGGTGGAGCAGCCTGGCAGGAGTTGGTGGTGATGCTGACGCACATCGCTGCCGGCCTCAGTTTGGTGGTTGCCTGGGGACTTCTGGTTGCAGGCTTTCTGAAGAGGCCCTTCGTTGCAGGAAATCCCGCGACCTAGGTCCTTGGTCGATTCGACAGCAACGCCTAGCCAATCGCGAAAGGCAACGCGCTCTGGCCGTTACCGTTCCGTTGTGCGGTTCCCTTCCCCAGCGGTGCCAGCGCGGTGACACCCCTACGCTCCCGCCCCTGAGAAGCGATCAGGGGCCGATGGGGGAGTTGGGGTGTGAGGGCAAGCGAAGAACCGCCAACAGGCCCGCCGGCAAGACCTGGTTCTGCGGAACGTTGTCGCCTGCTGAACCCCAGCTGATGAGCTGGAGCTTCGGGATGCTGGAGTGCGCCCATCCTGGCGCCGGCCGTGACCCGGGCCGGTAGCAGCCTCGGTTTCTAGCTCCTGGATCGTCAGCCGAGCCTGGATTTGATTGAGCTCTTGGCGATGAGTACCGAGAAGTTCATGGGGTTGCTCCAGCATTTTTAGGTCGTTCTTTCGACTTGGTGTTCGATCCAGACAGGTTTTGCCTGTCTGCCATCGAGCCCTGGAATACCGGCAGCAGATGCGGGGACAATTTGCCAGTGATGACATCAATGCGCTCATGGCCGAACAAGCAGGGTTCGAACGAGCATGGCAGTGAGTATTTTGACCGACTTTTCTCGTGATCCCAAAAAGTATCCAATCTGCTTCACTCTGCTAAACCAGGAAACCCATACGGTGAATTTATTGGCCCTTTGCCCTGCTCCGAATGGCTTTTTTCAACAGAACACTCACCTTCCTTGACCTGTACTTTTTACAGTTCAACTACGATGTACTGACGCTGTTTGGGTCCAGCCTCGCAGCAGATGATGCCGGACAGGCCGCTAAAGGAGCCAACATCGCCCTCAACCTGGCCGGCAGGGGCCTGTTCAACACCGGCGTTGCTGTTGGGGGCACAACGGCTTTTGGCGTAGGTAGCCCCTTCGCCGGAGGGATTGATGGCAGCCCCTTTCCAGGCAGCCTGCAGACGGCATCGATCGTTGGCGGAACCCTCCCCGGTGCCGCCTTCTATGGCAACTCCAGCGGCAACATCAGCCTTTCCAACCAATACAAGTCCACATTCCGCTTTTCGGGTGCACCGCTCACCGCCGGGCTGCGCGATGTGAGCGGCAACCAGAACAACCTGCTCGATCCCAACCTCGGCTCTACCCTTGCGGTGTTGCCGAGATTGCTGCACGACCCTTTGGTTCCCTTGCCTTACGTCAAAGGCACCGGTGGCTTTACCTCGGGCAACAAAACCAACTCCATCATTCCATCTGGTAGCAATGCAAGCACGGCCTGGGATACCAACTATGCCTACAATTATGGTGTGCGTGGCGGCACCATCTACGACGCCAATGTACGCCTAATCAGCAACCTGGTTGCCGATTCCAACAACACGATCAGCAAAGGGATCCTTCGGTATACGGCAGACCCCATCAATGTTGGCAAACCCGGAGTTGTGGGTTTGGGTGCAACCGCAACCACCGACGATCCAACCCTTGCTCTCAAGCGAGGTTTGAACAAGTCGGTTGCCGTTGAGAACCCAGTTTTTGAGCGCCTGGTGATTGATAACCCCCACGCCGTTGAATGGACCAACACCGGCACCCAGGCGGGTACCCGCGTCAATCCGGTGACTGGGGCGGTGAATCCACTCCGTAATAACGCATGGTTCAACGCCTTTGGTCAGTTCTTCGATCATGGTCTTGATTTTGAGGCCAAAGGACAAGACGGCAAGGTGGTCGCTCCCCTCATGCCGAGCGACCCCCTCTATCAAAAAGCGTTGGCTTTCTACAACACCAACATCGCTCCCTTTGGACCTCCCTTCGCAACGCCTGCAGATCAAGCACTTGCTGCGGCAAAATACGCCTCCAATGCCCTGTCGCAGGTTCGCTCCAACACCATTGATGTCAACATCGGCATAGGCAGCACCGATTCCCTATTGGTCCAGCTTGGTTTAACCGAATCCAATGGCTTTAAGCCCGGTGGTGTGGTTGCACAAGGTGGTTTGCTGGCTCAAGCCAATGCCGATGCACTGACAACCACGCTCACCACGGGTGGCACGCTTGTCTTGAATGGCCAGATTATTTCCTTCACAGCCGGTCAATCCTTCGCGGACATTGCGGCTCAACTGAACAAGCTGAGCACCCTGACTGGTGTCAGCGCCACTTCTGGTGGATCGTTCTTTTCCCTGATACCGGTCCAGGGCGGCGCATTCAATCGTGATTCCACCATGGTTGATTTGAGTCAGGTCTTTGGCAATGTCTTCTCCCAGACCGTCTTCCTGAAGGCTTACAACGCCGACGGCACCACCACCGGCAAGCTGCTGACCCACGACCCGGTACTCGATCCCACCTCCTTGTCGACTCTGGCGACCTGGGCCGATATCAAAGCCAATGCCCTGACGAAGCTCGGTCTTACCCTCCACGACTACAACGTCGGGGATGTTCCCCTTGTTGAGGTCGATCCCTCCGTTACCGGTGCCAAGAATCTGCGCTTTGTAGCCCTCGACGTGGTGTCAGGTACGAAGGTGTATCTCACCGACACCGCTGATAGCAGGCTGCAGACGACTGTTGACAACAGCACAACTCCGCCAACCTCTACCCTCCCTACCCTGGTTCTCGCCAAGGCTGGGGTTTCCTTCCTCGATGACATCAGCCCCTATGCCGGCAATGTCGGTGGCTTAAATGTCGATCATCCCGATGCTCCAAACACTGCCGTAGGGATCCCAGGAGATCAAGGTAAAACCCAGCTGTATTGGCTCAATCACCACTTTGTCTCTGGGGATGGGCGTGCCAATGAAAACATTGGCCTCTCAGCCATTCATGAAATTTTCAATAAATTCATGAATGCCAATGTCGACTCCATCGCCGCCAGCTACGCGGCTCGACTGGCCCCAACCGTAAATGGTGCACCCAATCCCCTCTATGACCCCAACACGTCGCAGCTTGTGGCTCCCACCGGCGAACAGCTGTTCCAGGAGGCCAAGATCCTGTCTGAAGCGACCTATCAGCACTTTGTCTTCGCCACTTTTGTGCGGAGATTCAGCCCCAACATCGCCGGCTTTGTGGCCAGTGATGTAACAGTTGATGCCGGCATTACCCAAGAGTTTGCCAATGCTGTGTATCGCGTTGGCCACAGTCAGGTGGGCAATAATCTCGATGCTTTAAAAAACAATGCTGGCATTGTGGATCGCTCGCCAGCTGGAGATGTGTCAATCCCTCTGGTGGATGGATTCCTCAATCCTCTTATATACACCAACACCTCCTCTGCCGAATTGAGTGCTGGTTCGCTCGGATCCGCCAGCTATAACACCGATGAGTTTGTTGAGAACACCCTTCGCAATAACTTGCTTGGTGCCGGCCTGGATTTGGCAGCTTTCAACATCATGCGGGGTCGTGATAATGCCTTGCCAACTCTCAATGAAGCCCGCCGCCGGTTCACCGACCAGCTCTCTAGGGGGCTGGCTCCTGGCCTCGGTGGCAGCACCAATCCCGGTGCAGCTGCAATTTTTGCGCTGATTCCAACCCTTCGTCCCTACACCAGTTGGCAGGACTTCAAAGATCATCTGCTCAACCCCAGCTCGGCCAAACAATTCATTGAGGCCTATGCCAGGGACACCGTGTTGCTCGCCTACGGAGCTGCCAGTGGTACCCCACTGTCAACGTCCCAGCTGGCTGCACTACCAGCAGATTCAGCAGGCAAGTTGGCCTTCTGGGGCAATCTCCAAGCCAGCACTGTTGCAGCCGAAGCCGCCACCTACCAAAAGGCCCTCGATTTTGCCGCAGGCATGGCCTTGCTCGATCCCGCCTTCATGGGTGCCAATAACTTTGCCAATCCGAAGACCAACGGCAACCAGGAGTTTGAAAAGATCGATCTGTGGATCGGTGGCCTAGCCGAGGCCAAGGCGGTAGGCGGCATGCTCGGAACCACGTTCGATGCCATCTTCGCCAGCCAGATGCAGAAGGAACAGGAAGGCGATCGCTTCTACTATCTCCCTCGGGTTGGCGATACCGATTGGTTCATCGACCAGGTCGATAGCAAATCGTTCATTGACATCATCGCCGATGCCACGGGTTTGAAGCACCTCTATGCCGATCCCTTCTCTGTCAATGACAGCAACATCGAACTCAGCCAGTTACCAGCCACCACCAACACAACCCAGATCAGGTTGGCGAATGGCACCATACTCCCGGCCAACAGCTCAACAGGACTCATCCCGAATACGGCTCGGTTTGTAGATCCCTTGGCTGGCCCGCCGATCGCAGGGGCAGGAATCAGCAACAACAATCTCACCAACTACCTGACCACCCATCCGCTGATCAATCCCACCAACACGGCAGGTATTCGGGGCTTCCTCGGTAATAGCGCCGGCTGGGTAAGAACCGCGGGCTCCACTGTGGCCACCGCCGTCTATACCTTCTTCGGCAACCCTGGCAACTACACCGATTCCGAAGGTGTGCTCAATTTCAATGGTGCTGGCCACAGCTCCGAGATGATTGCGGGCACGGCAGGTGTGGATCGCATCAACGGTGGTGACGGCAACGAAACGCTCTACGGCGATGGCGGCAACGACATCCTCGAAGGCGGCTTGGGCAACGATTATCTCTTTGGCGGAGACGGCAATGACACCATTACCGATGCCCTCGTCAACGGCGGCGACGACTTCATCAACGGCGGCGCCGGTGCTGACACCATCACGGCCGGCGATGGGATCGATACCGTGTTTGGTGATGACGGAAACGACAACATCCGCGGTGGCAATGGTGCCGATGCCCTCCACGGCGGAGCCGGCAACGACTTGATGTATGGCGACAATGGTGTCGTCACCGGTGTCGGTGCCAATGCCAGCATGGATCCCCTCGGTGACGCCGATGCCATGACCGGCGGTGAGGGCAACGACACCCTGTATGGCGGTGGGGGCATTGATGCCTTGAGTGGCGGCATTGGATCCGATCTCCTGATCGGTGGTGCTGGCGCCGACACGTTTGCCTGCGGCCTGGACAACGATGTCGACACCGTCTGGTTCGACACCGCACCAGTCAACGGCACGATTGACACCATCACTGAATTCACTGTTGGAGGCATTGTTCCTGGCTACACAGCCAACGACCAAATCCGTATTAGTCGGGCTGTGTTCGCTGGTGGGACAGCCGCCTTGGGGGGCGTGGGTGGATTGGCGGCGACTGCCTTCCAGTACACCGATGCGGTTGCGAATCCATTGGCCTCGACTGCCACCGTTCGCTTCCTTTATAACCAGACCAATGGTGCCCTCTGGTACGACCAGGATGGCCGTGGAGCGATTGCCGCCCAACAAATCGCCACCCTGGGAGCCTACGATCCTCTTAATCCCAACGATCCCACGGCGATGGCACCTGTGCTGAGATCCACCAACTTCAATCTTGTATAGATCGAAGCGATGCTTTAGATCCGCAAGCTCCCATCCGACTGATCCGGGCTAACCCAGCGGGCTACAGCCGGCAGACCTGCTGCCGGCCAGCCAATTCAGCCAGCGCTCACAGTGGTGGGCAAACCGGCCATCACCGGATCCTGGTCGGCGCTCTTCTTTGACTGGTACATCGCCCGGTCCGCGGCCTGCATCAGGGCATCGATATCGGCCCCGTGTTCGGGCCAGCGGGCGATGCCGATGCTCACCGAAATCTGCACCGTCTCGCTGCCATGCAAGCCCGTGAAGGGCAGCCTCAATTCGGCCTGGATGCGTTGTGCCAGGGCCATCAGCGTTTCGAAATCCGGTGCCTGGGGCAGCATCAAGATGAATTCGTCGCCCCCCTGGCGGCAGATGGTGTCGGTCTTGCGCAGGAAGGCCTCCAGACGACGGCTGACGGCGATCAAGAGTTGATCACCGACGTCGTGGCCGAAAGTGTCGTTCACGGCCTTGAATCCGTCGAGATCCATGAACATCAGAGCTACCATGTAGCCGTAGCGCTGGGCCATGGCGAGGGCCTGCTGCAGTCGGTCCACCAGCAGGGTTCGATTGGCCAGACCGGTGAGCGCATCGTGGGTGGCCTGGTGCAGGATCGCCTGCTGCTCCGTGTAGCGCGCGGTGATGTCCTGATACATCGCCACGTAATGCAGCGGTCGCAGCTGCTTGTCGGTCACCGTGGTGATGCTGAGGTCGTGCAGGCGCACCGTGCCATCTTTGCAACGGTTCCAGATCTCCCGGTGCCAGCGACCCTCCTGGCGAAGCTCCTCCCAGAGTTGCTGATAGAAGCTATCGTCGTGTTTGCCGGAGCGCAGAACACGCAGTGACTTACCGCGTAGATCGTTATTGGTGTAGCCGGTGAGTTGGGTGAAGCTCTGATTCAGCGATAGCACCAACCCTTCGGGATTGCTGATCACCACCCCCTGCACCGTGCCCTCGAACACGGCCGAGGCAATGGCCAGCTCATCTGCCGCTTCCGACACCTGATCGAGAGCCTTCACTGTGCGGCGATGGCTCTGCAGAAGTTCACGGCTCACCAGGGCGGCCAAGGCCGAGATCAGGCCGCCCACCAGCAGGATCAAGGCCTGGCTCCAGTGCAGGCCATCGGGTCCCGGTAACGCCCGGGTGAGCTGCACGCCCACCAGCCAGCTGCGCCCGCCCACCGTGATCCGCTGGTAGTTGGGATCGCTGAGCTTCCGGGTTCCGAAGCTGTCCGTCGGGTCATAGAGCCGCCCAAAGCGGCTCGGTCGCACCCCGTCGAACAGCAGCACCGTGGAACCCTGCAGGTTGGGGTTGTTGATGCCCCGCAGTGTGGCCTCCATCAGCTCGTCGATGCGGATCGGGCAGTCTGCCCAGCCCCAGACTTGCCTCAAAGGGTTGTCTTGGGAGGGGAGCAGGGCCTGGCGATCACGGCGAATCAGCATGTAAAGGATCGCCCCGGGCGCGTTATCACCTTGCGCGTTCTGCGCCAGTTCCAGCCTGGCGGTGAGCACAGGGTTACCGCTTTGGGCGGCCTCGATCAGGGCCTGCCGGCGAATCGGTTCGCTGAGCAGGTCGAAGCCGATGGCTCTTCTGTTGCGCTGATCCATCGGCTGGATCACCTCGATCGGCGCATAGGCCGCCCGGCTACCAGCGGGGCGGATCTCCACGGCCTGGCCGTAGCTCGCCGTGAGCTTGGCTTCGAAGCTGGCCTTCTCGCCCTGAGGCACATAGCGGGCATAGCCCAGCCCCAGGCTTCCCTGCGGCAACTGCCCGGCGTTGCGCAGATCATCAACGTATTGGCGGAAGCTGTCCGGGCTGAGGGAGCCGCTGGCTTCCGCCATGGCACTGATGCCAGCCACGCTGGCGCTCAAGGCACCCAGGCGCGTCACCAGGGCATCGGCGACGTCGTCGAGCAGGGCGAGCTCGGACTGCTCGTGGTAGCGGCGATTGAACAGGATGTTCTGGAGGCAGATGCCCGTGGTGATCAGCAGGCCCAACCCCAGCACTGCCAAGGGCAGCTGGTCGATCCGGCGGCGTGAAGGGCTCTTGGTTGGAGAAGCGGGTGCCGTGGGTGTGGCTCTTGCTGGCATGGGTTTCGCTCAGCGCAGGGCCGCAGCCGCGCGCTCCAGCAGCAGCTTGAGGTCGGTGGCCTCTCCTGGCGCTGGCGTGATCACCACCCGCAGCCGCAAGGGTGGCGCCACCGCCTGCAGATCCCGCTCCAGGTCGTTGAGCCGTTGCTCCACCGCGCTGCCATCCGGCCAGATCAGACTGAATTCGCCGCCACCGCTGCGGCCCGCCAGGCCGGTTGCACCAGCATGGCGGCGACAGACGCCGGCGATCCGCTCAAGGCGCTGATCCACCTGGCTGGCGCCATCGGCCTGGGCATTGAGCTGCCGGAGCCCTGCCAGCGCAATGGTGACCAGAACAGGGGTGCGCCCCTGCAACAGCGCCTTCTGAAGCACCGGCTCTCCTTCCGCCAGCAAGGCCTGGCGGTTCAGCACCGCGGTGAGCGAGCACAGCCGTGCCTGGCGCAGATGGTTGATCTCATGCATGGCCATGGCGCTGAACTGCGCCAGCAGCTCCTCCTGGTACGGCGTCAGCAGGTGGGGCTGGCG
>Ga0114979_10002705_pt1 | contig 11937 bp, 16 predicted proteins | sample S_140625_EF_Meta_FD_87315 | JGI IMG/M metagenome (GOLD analysis project Ga0114979, IMG submission 87315) | Freshwater microbial communities from Lake Simoncouche, Canada to study carbon cycling - S_140625_EF_MetaG | ecosystem: Environmental > Aquatic > Freshwater > Lake | place: Lake... | reverse complement strand
TTTCTGGTTCTATAATACAATTGTTACATGTTCTGCCTACATTTGCTGACGGAGCAATCAGTTGTCCATTCACAAGATAGGGGGGCGAGGAGCAATCCGTACATTGCACAGATACACCATTATTTGCATTTGGAAAACGAGTATGACATTGCTTCACAAAATGCTTCAGATTCTGATCTGGAATAGAAGTACATTGAGCAATCGGATTCTTAAAACGATAATAGGTGTCAAATGGTGGCAAATAGGGATTGGACTGATTATTAATCGGGACATCATTTGGATTTCCAGTAAGGTCTGAATTTCCTGAAACACATGGTGTGTCAGAGCAAGATAGGGTTGGTCCATTTGTATTTGCACAATAACATGCAGGAAGCACAACATATGAATTCTCAGGAGCAGGGCTTAGTCCTGGGACAGCGCATGAATTCATTCCTGCCTTCTGTAATAGAATGGAGTCGGATGAATAGACCTGCGAGGCACTTCCTGATGCACCTGAATAGACACTCGGATACTTCTGAGAAGAGCCAGTCATAAGTGATGTCTGTTTTCCCTGGCCGCCGTAATTACATGTCCCATCTCCATTAGAACATGCAGGTTGCGTCGGGACATCAGTATTCTTCTCTCCATCGCATGTTGCAACCCCTTTAATATATTTAGATGATTGAATCTGATTCTTCCATGTTAGTGTACTTGAATCAACAGTTTGAGCACGATTAATATATCTTGTATTTTGTTTTTGTAATAATTTAGTAATACTACTTGAATCCATTCTATTGATAGATATGATTAATTGCGCTTCTTTATTTTCTTATTCTGACGTGTTCTTTTATTTCGTTTTTGTTTATTACGTTTTGTATGACGGCGGCCGCCTGATGGCGGATTTACATTATTTTTCATTTTTGTTATGACATCTTTTAAGCCTTTATATGTAAGGGTGTTTTCATTATTCATATTAGCTAATTCTTTGAATAGTCCATTGCGATTAAGAGGAGATTGACCAGATACAGATTTAGATTCTTTAGTATTCCATTTATAATTATCATTATATCCAAAAGTTTTTGCTAGAGCAATCCAATTAATACCTGTTGTCATTGGATAATTTTGACCAGCAAGATGTGTATTCCTCATTCGTTTATCCGACCAAAAGGCCCAAGCTCCAACAGGTCTTGTATGTTTTACTGGCCCATCCGTATTATATAATGTCTGAGATGCTCCAAAATCTAATAAAAATGGCGATTTTGTACGATCATCTGGAATCCAAATATTATCTGGCTTAATATCACTATGAAGAATACCAGCAAGATGTAATTCTTGAACAGCATCAATAATCTTCTCAAAAATATCTATCGATTCTTTTGTTTGGCTTGGATATCTCTTTTGATATTCCTCAAGTGTCATACCTGGAATAAAGGGGTATAGAAGATATGCAGTGCCAGTCTTATACTCGCCATTCGAATAACGAGATTTATATTTTATGATTGATCCTAATAATTGGACTGCAAAGGGATTTCCAATTAAATTCACTAATATATAGATTTCTTGTTTAACGTGTTGAATTGCTATTGGACTATTTAATATAATTGATTTTAATACATATTGTTGGTCTCCAAATGTTAAAAGATAAACATCGCCAAAAGAACCTTCACCGATCTTTGGATGTGTTATGTTTAATGGTTGTTCAATAAACTCACTAAATACTGGTCCATTTGGAATTTGTCCTCCTGGAATGATCTTTTCATTATAGAATATTTCCAAATCACCTTTTACAATCGGACTATAATTTTTTTTTAATAAAATAGAATTTTGTTGATGAATCGGAGATAATGGTGCTTCCAATTTATGTTGATAAATTGGAAGCATTGGTGCATACCCGTAAGCTGATGCCATTCTATTAACTAGTTATGAAAAATATAGTATGCAATTTATATAATTTATGTATGTTTCTGAATCGTTCCTGTTGGTTCTAGAAGTTCCAATGCCGAGCGACTTGCTTCTTGTTCAGCAACCTTCTTATTTCTGGCGGTCGCCGTTGTCAAAATTTTATCATTTGGATCCAATACACCCATTGTAAAGATACGATCGTGTGGTGGCCCGACAACCGCAATCTCCTTATAACGCGGAGGAACATGATACAATGATTGGAATTTACGAAGAAGCTGATCCTTATAATTAGTATCCTCAATAATAATTTGGACGAAGTCAATATGTTTTTCAATAATACGGATAAGAAAGTCATTGCATTGTTGAAGACCACGTCCTACATCCTCTTCTTGCAAATAGAGTGCCCCAAACCATGCCTCGAACATGGATCCCAAGATGCGAAGATTACTACGACCATCGCATACTTCTTCCATATGACGACTTAGAATAATCCATTGACCCATTCCTACCTCTTTTGCCAATTGCCCCAATTGTTTATTATTTACAATACGTGAAAGAATTCGTGTCAAGAATCCTTCTCCTTGACCTGGATATCGCTTTGATACATAAGACGCAATTACCAACCCAAGAACACGATCTCCCAGGTATTCCAGTTCTTCATTATCACAACGACGCAACGGCAAACAATCATCTGGGCGCGGTGCAATAACGATATCTTCCCCAAAATCAGCTTGTTCTTGCCACACTTCAGGACGATCTACATATGATTTATGACAACAGGCTTGTGAGAAGAGATTGAAGTTTTGAATACGGCCCTTCCATCCATATCGTTTAAGAATCGGGATCGCATCCGAGGGAGTGAGCTCCCGATTCTTGGCATTCCATGGATTAAAGATTTTGGTATTTCCTGATTGAATGACTGTATTCATCTTATCTATTAATCGAATACCTTGTTTATATTCTTTCTATCTTGCTATCTATCTTTCTATCTTTCTATCTTTCTATTTATTTCCATCAAATTTTATAGAGATGTGTATAATTATGATACATAATTATTTCTATGACATGTGATAGATATGGCAACCACTCCAATCGATGTTGGCGGAATTATATATCGAATGGATGGTTCACAAAGTGTTAATTATATGTATCGTAGTATATATGATTTTGTAAAGACATTTGAACCTACTTCTAAAAAAACAGGAATTCAATTGCCAACCATTCAGAAATTATTTCAAAAATATATGAATGCATCGCCTTATATGGCAACTGATTATACTACTATACCAAAAACAGATAAGGATATGCTGAATAATATATTAAACACATATTTAGTTCAATTAGATTATAGCAGTAAAGCAGTGGGAGGTGATTCCATTATTGGTATTAATATTATCAGAACGTATAAGAATATTAAAGAAATTCTTGCAAAATTAAATAGATCTCCAGAGGATGCAGCAGCAGATGCTGCAGAGAAGCTGCCATCAATATGTAAGAGCAATAAAGAAGCCCTAAAACAAATTCCCTCTGATACACGTACTTTAATGATTCTTGAACTTTTATGGCTTCTTTCTCATCCTGATAAGATAAGTACAGCAGAGGAATGCGCATGGGCTGAAAAAGTGGCAGAATTACCTACCATGCGATTGACAGACGTAACTAAAAAATTAACTCAAGATGTAAAAAACATTGATGAATTATCAAAAGACGTTTCTAGTAAGGATGCTGGTATTGCTATCAGAGAGAGAGTTGAACAATTACTTCAAGTATATGGTATCTCTAACATAATGAAAGAGTCTGAGACGCCAGTAACAACCGAATCAACAGCAACCGCAACAGTACCAAAACAAGAAGGCGGTGATAGAATGTCTACAAAGTTTGATATTGCATTGGGTTATGCCATGAATCCACTATTTAATTTCATAAAATCAAAATATGAACCCATCTACGGATTTTTAGAATCGTGCTTTAAAAAGAGTCATGCTAAAAAGCATAAAATATTACCACGATTGCTTACCTTACTACATATTTCTAACTATTTTCTTTCCTCGCAACATCGTCAAGATAAATCATTATATTATGGTATTTATCGCATTCGTTCTGTCCATAAAGATCTTGTTCAATTTATAACATCTCATCTGACATGTAGCGCTTCTCATATCGAGAAAATGAGCTCTACCAAACAAAAAACATTTCATGAAATTCTCAATAAGATATTTCCTATCCGCATCTCTTCCCTTCCTAAACAAAAATCTGTTTCGCCATTTGTTGTCAATAAAGAAATACCAACCGTTCGATTTATGACACTTGATGGAAATCTAACCATCCCCCCTTTTGAATTATTTTATAAAAAAGGGACAGAATCCGAAAAAGAGGCATGTTATCAATCCATGACTAATTTTTTTACAAAGGACGATATTTATATGGTATATTCTCCATCGGAAGAAATTCCAATGAATTTATATGAAATTAATTTTTCGGAGATCGATACATCCGATCAAACCATTTCTATCAAAACACCCATTACCTATTTTTCTACCCATCAGAACACTCATTTTCAAGATTTTGCTGCAGTAGATGAACATGCTATTTATACAAATGCTGAATTAGCATTGAGTATTTTTATTTCTCTAAAAGTTTCTACTACTCAATAGAATGAGTTCAAAGCCTACGACAGCCAGTACGTTTAGTTATAATCGCATCCTTCTAAAAGCCAAATATAGCTTTTATAGCGCACTTGTCTTCTTCCTCTTCGCCAATCCAGAAACTCTTGTCATTCTTCAGCGTTTTTTTGGACATTTTACTACTATCATTACATCAGGCGGCGCCCCCACTATTCATGGCATCTTTCTCAGTACCTTTCTCTTTTTTATGACCATGCTGGGTCTTATGCTCCTACCAAGTGAATAGATAGTGCTTTCTTAATTTCTCGTTCTTGTTCTTCTGAATAGGAAACATGATATTTCTCTTTATACACGTACATATGTGCAATAGAACTTGCTACACGATTTGAATATCCTTTCTTTACAAGGAAAAAATACAGTTGAGTACACTGTATTTTTTCTTTTTCAGTCCATGTCTTATTCCATCCTCCCGCTGGATTCCATTCCTGTACCGATGACTCCAAAGGGGACCAGTAAAACATTGCTTTATAGTATTATTGTGATATGCGTTTAAGCGTTTAAGCGTGTATGATACATCATTAAAGTTCGCAATCGTCCAAAATAATTAAAGAAGGAGAAGATAGAAATGAAAACCATTCACAAATTTCTTCTATTGTTAGTTGTTCTTCTCATTCTTCTTATACTAACCAATAATCGTCTTGATGAAGGATTTAGTAATCCCTCTACATCCGTCGTTATATGTAAGGCGGATTGGTGTGGACATTGCAAAACAGCTGCCCCTGAATTTGATAGATTATTGGCGGCCTCCCCGATAACACTAAAAAATGGAACGAAAGCAACAGTCAGTATACTGGATGCCGATAAGAATAAAGAAGAGGTCAGTAAAATGGGAATTAAGGGATATCCAACCATTTTAATTATGAATGGTGGTACCAAAACAGAGTATCCGGGTCCACGAACACATGATGGTGTGTTAGAATTTCTAAACGATATGTAAACCTATTAGATTAATATGAATCCATCATCAAATGATCAGGATACTATATTTCCAATAGAAGACATCGAACAACGTTTTCCTTATGGAAACCTTAATAGCATGTATCATACACCCGATTCATTTCATATGATTACTGATACGGTTGCAATTGGAGATTGGACTTCTTCTTACGAACCATTTGATGTTATTTTTAATTTCAATTATCCTCCAAACGGTGCGCAATACCAGCAAATTCATCGTTCCTCTATTATCCATCAAAATAAGGAGAAAATCATTTATACCATTGGATTACTTGATACACTTGATTATACGCATGATCTGGTACAGATTTTCATGAATTTGCTTCCATATCTGGGCGAAGAAAGGGGAAAACGTATTTTATTTCATTGTTATGCTGGAATTTCGCGCAGTACCACCGCTGCTATTATCTATTTTATGATAACTTCCAAGTCATCATTATCATCTATTTATGATATGATAGTATCTAAAAGATCATTTATTCTTCCTAATCCTACATTTTGTAAGATTTTAAGTATATGTGAAACACAACGTAATATTACTGATAATATGGAATGCACACAAATATAAATTTGATATTATGTTAAACAAAATAGTAGAAATACAAGAATACAAGAATACAAGAATACAAAATACTATAAGAATGTTTGATTATGCCATGATTTACCATGATTCACATTGTACCACTTTACAAGAGGGGCTACGAATTCTCCATTCTATTTCCAATCCCATTTTATCTTATCGTCAAACAATCTCTCTTGCAAATATATCATGTGATATGAAATACTTTCCTTATATTAAACATGATATAATGAATGAAATTATTACACTATCCTTTCCTCCTGAATATGCATGGATTGCAAATTTTCGCAATACACATCATTGTAAAATGGTTACATACTACAAAGATGTGGTACACTCCTATATTAAAGAAATTACAATTACACCCTCTATCAATATTAAAATATGCCCTGATACCACCATCCACATTTATACAAAAGGAAAAAAAGATATTGATATTTCCTTTGATGTCTTCCTCATGAAATCTGATAAAAATCGAGTAATGGCTAAGTTATAATAGTCTTGATATAACTATGAAATAGAATGCCGCCTTGTCGGTTTTTTATATTGTTTTAGAAAGTGGTGTACTGCCTCTTTTCCCTTTCGAATAATATCATTTTTTAATTCAATATCCATATCAAAATCTAAAATATTAATTTCACCCAATAACACTTGGATAACACCCTGAGTATCATAATATCTCGCTTCTATGTTATTTTTCTCTATCAATGCAATATTAAGCGGCCGCATAATCAATTCATCAATTTCTAATTCTAATAGATTATCCTTTTTCTCCACTGATGTCCTAATAATAATACTTAATGTCTTGTCATGTTCTTCCTTAGGTAATACAAATAATGGATGATTGCTAATTACGCCTCCATCCACTAAATAGTGTCCTGATTGAGGGCAGATGAAGGGTTGATAGTAATAAGGAACAGTCATGGAAGCACGTACCGCATCAGCTATACAATAATTAGGAGTCCTACTCGGATTAAAGGTAACAGGACATGCCTCATTCAAATCTGTTGCAACAACACATAAGGATACTCCAAATGTAGTAAGACATTCTTGAAAGGTAAATTCAGATGATAACCCTTTTACATGTAAACAAGCTTGTATCAAACGATGAAGACGATCGCCAGTATCCATTCCAAAATGCAACACCCATCCCGGAACAGAATCCATTTCTTTAATTTGGGTAAAGTCAAAGCGAACACAAAAATCAAGCAATTCATCCAATGTAAATCCAATAGATACGCACATAGCAATTAATGAACCAGCGGAGACGCCCATCCATTCTTTAATAGCAGGAATAGAGATATGATTTGATAATTCTATTAATGCTCCTACATGTGCCATTGCACAAATACCGCCTCCTGAAAAATAAATGCGAGAGGGTATCATTCCTCTTTTTATCATAGATGCTTCCATTTTCTTTTAAACGCGTTGTAGTATGCGCGTCATTTGCTTTCCATGATCAGTGATGACGGATCCTACTCCTCAATTAGATCCTTCCGAATTATATGATAAACGCAGATCAAAAGATGCTGCCAGACTCCGTGCTTATAATAAAATATTAGAACAAATCTATATTCGCATTCGTTCGCTCTCCAAACTTCCTAATTCACAATGTAATCTATTATATACCGTTCCTCCATTTATTTTAGGTTTACCCAAGATCGATTTAGAAGATTGCGTTGTCTATTTAATCTATCAATTACGACATGCTGGTTATGAAGTTCGCTATACCCCTCCCAATATGATTTATATTTCATGGTTACATCATGAAAAATCATATTTAGTGGATCAATCGCCTATTATGCAAGCCATGCTTGTTTCTGCAGAGAAAACCCAATCCGAAATTGATAGAAAAGAAAAGGAAGCATCACGCCTTATTTCTGGACGTAAATCTGGTAAAAAAGTACGTATTCAGACACCAGGACAAATGCAAGGACAAATGCAACAACAGAGGGCAACTGGACCATATAATATGAATATCCATACACCCTCAAGAAGCGCCATTAATACAGTATTACAGTACCCCTCAAATCCAACGGCTGGTCCGCCACCTCCTTCTGCCGCCGAATATGTTCCTCCTCCCATTTTTCTTCAACAACTAACAAATCCACAAAATACAATTGTTCAACCCAAATCTGTTCCTGACTATTTTAAGAGATGAACATAGATTAGAACATATGTTAAATATTAACCCTATTAAAATACGGTGGGCTCTCTATCTTTTTCTATGTATTGGTCCTCGTATTCTAGCAACCATATTCAGCTATTTTGCCTACGGCTGGGTTCTTAGGGTAATCGGTGTTCTTGCTATGATTCCTGTTATCAAATGGATTCACATTCTATTAATTGAAAAGAGAGATACGGGTATAGAAGTATTAGGTGGCGACATTTGGTGGAAGAATTTACGTATCCTTCACATGTTTCTATGGGGTTTCTTTGGCTATTTAGCGATTTCTGGAAATCATAAAGCATGGATCGTATTAGCACTCGACACGGGTCTTGGGCTACTCTCTTTTTTAATACACCATTGGTCAGAAGGAAATATGCCTAAACTAATAGAGTAATATAATGAACCATATTGTTTTGCTAATTGCATGTATATGTTCTGGAATTATAACAAGCACTAATCTCTATGCGGAGAAATGGGATGATGTCCGGTTTAGTCTTAATGATTTGTATCGAACAGGGTTGTTAATCGGTTCTATGTTTTTCTTTGTAGGTGTCTTTACCTTTCATATCCCTTGTATATTAATGGGTCTATTTATGGCAATCTTCAGTATTGCATTGATTCGTAGTCAGGTGCTTGTTAATGAAATTCAATACCTTCGAAGCATTATTCCTCAATTATCTGCTACTACCATGATGAGCAAATACATCGAAGAAAAACCAAATTCAATTTCCCATTTGGCGGATCAAATCATACAATCTCGCCAGAAAGAAATCATTTTATTGAAAGGCTATTTACAGGATAATTAATATTTTTATACATAAAGAAACAACTCATATCTATCATAGAAATGAGTGGTTCTTATATTTTATATCATAATCATGTTCGCACCTCCATCCCTTATACGTCCCTTCCCGAAGAGGATCATGATATTCTACGCCTCTTTTATCGTATTGTAAAAGAATATCTAAATAAAGAATGGAAAAATGACGAAAAATACGTTCTCATGAATGCGAATGGCGATTCTCTTGTATATGATAAAGGAACAATTTATCGTAATTCTGATCATTATGCATGAAGTAAATCATATAGACGCGTAGATACCACTGGCCCTATTTTTCGCGCCCCCACCTTTTCTTCTGCGATATCATGTGCATTCAGCGCAATTACTCCTTGCAACGATCCATGTTTAGCTATTAAATGTTCGGCGACTTTCACCGAAATACCAGGGCATTGTGCCAAACAACAAATTGCAAATTGTCTTGGATCTGCAGCATTTGCTTTCTTTTGTACATGAATTCCATCCGTCACTTTTACCAGCTCAGTTGTTCTTTGTAGTGAACTGGGATTCTCCTTCCATTGTTCCACAAGAGTTTCTACAAGTTCCGCTGTTTCTTGGATAGACATAGTTTGCATGACTGCGATATTATAATGAAAAATGATACGATTAATACATTTCATTAGTGATTTTTTAGATACACGGTCTGTTCCAGATGATAATTGGCCCTCAATAATATACATGGGCTGTGCTTTCTTCTCTTGACACAAGGCGAGTAATCGCCCTCGTTGTTCTCTGTAGCGACCATCCAACAGGGACGCTTCCAAATCACGAACCGATTTTCGCTCAATGAGAAGGCCACCCTCCGATATTGTTTCTGTTTCTGATATACCAATCCAAATATCAGCAACAGGAAGCTGTTTTACAATGGTTTCTTCACCAAGTATACGAATTAATTCTGATTCTCTTGTATCTACCCAAAACATCTATTACATCTTGCCTACAATTGTTTATATTCTATATAAAATATAAATGTTCTACATCATATAAAATAAACTGTCCTAGAATAAATAGATGACTGATTATAAAATTACAGCCGATGAATTGGCTACTATTCTGAAAAAACATCCTGGTAAGGTTCCTCTTTATATTACCAAAGCCACTAATTCGACATTACCTGTCCCCGATATCAAAAAACATAAGTTTTTAGTACCCGAGGAATTTACAATAGCAAATATTCAACATACCATACGTTTATGGTTAAAATTAAAACCAGAAGAGGCTATTTTTCTGTTTATTAATAATTCTATTCCGCCACATGGTGTAAGTATGATAGAATTGTATCATAAATATATGAGTCGCGATGGATTATTACGTATTACTTACACATCTGAAAATACTTTTGGTTAATTATTTTTTGTATTTGTTTTTGTTTTTGTATTTGTTTTTGTGTATTTATATATAGTATTGTTAATCATAATACTATCGTACATAACTGTTCCATATTCTACTAGATAGGGATGCATTGATTTCTCATTTGTTTCTTCAACTATTGTTTCCTTAGTTGTTTCCTTAGTTGCTTCCACAGTTGCTTCGACAGTTGCTTCGACTACTTCAGTTTTAATATCTTCAATAGATTCATTACTCTTACCCAATGGCGTAATATAACCATATATATAATTTCCCATCTCTATTGGGAAGTTATATATTTTAATACGTATATTAAAACCATGATTTTAATGGATAGGTCGGTGCAAACATACGCTCTAGTCCTGGTGTCCACTGGGTATAATCATATTTTCCATCACGGACAGAGTTTCTCTTTTGAAAAAAGGGGTCTAATCCAGCACTCACATCAGACGCAGTATAGGGGACTTCAATTACCTCTTCTCCGCGCTGTTCCATAATCTCGCGTTCTGCATTCTGTGCAACTTCATCTTCCCATACGATCTTTGGATTCTTTTCTTTGACTTCCACAATTTCCCATATGTTTTCACCCTGTTTTGATTTTTTAACTACAGGGATAAGACCTTTCTTATCATACAATTTGTGAAGAAGTCCCTTCACATCATCCACGGAATATTGAAGAAGTCCCTTACTTGATTCTGGTTGATAGGTTTGTAGAATCTTTCGCTCCTCATCATCAATTTCATAGGTATCAGGTAAGTTTATGTCCGAACCATCCACCTCCCGATAGAAATTAGTAGCAGGAGCAGGAGCATTTTTTATTTGATCTTTAAATTGAGCTTGTTTCTCTTGAAAGGTCTGCGAATCAGGTCCTCTCGAGGGCCAATCCATCGGATACCGGGTCATCGCGTCGCTGATTTGTTTTTTAGAAGCCACTTTTGAGCCTCGATTATTATAAACATCTGATATCTCATATTCATCCAATTTATCAATGGCTTTCATGGTATAGGGTATTTCCGGTAATGACATAGCCTTTGTATTTGGTGTTCCATCTCCAAGAAATCGTTTATCTTTTGATTCAAATGCTTCTAAGTATTTACGACCTCCTACATATAATACAATGTATCCTAATATAAATAGTACACCAATAAGCATCACATTTGAAGTGGCCATCGGAGCTTCTATCTCTTCTATATATTAATAAATCCTACCAAAGTAGAATGGCATCACGCAAAGTTTCAAAACGAGGAAAGTATTCTCGTGGAAAAAAATACCATCGTTCTCGCAAAACAGTTCGGGGACATCAACGTTCTACCTCGGGAATGATATATCCACCTCTTGATATACGTTCACCTAACGATCTTGGTGGTATTTTAAAACGTATTACAAAAGGCCCTATCACTGTAGTACTTATTTATGCGGATTGGTGCGGCCATTGCCATACCCTCAAGCCCCATTTTGAAAAAGCATCTAATTCGCCAGA
>Ga0114979_10002702_pt1 | contig 11945 bp, 3 predicted proteins | sample S_140625_EF_Meta_FD_87315 | JGI IMG/M metagenome (GOLD analysis project Ga0114979, IMG submission 87315) | Freshwater microbial communities from Lake Simoncouche, Canada to study carbon cycling - S_140625_EF_MetaG | ecosystem: Environmental > Aquatic > Freshwater > Lake | place: Lake... | reverse complement strand
GGTCTTGGTGCTGGTGCTGGTCTTGGTGCTGGTGCTGGTGTTGGTCTTGGTGCTGGTGCTGGTGTTGGTTTTGGTGCTGGTATTGGTCTTGGTGCTGGTGCTGGTGTTGGTCTTGGTGCTGGTTGCGGTGGTGGTGGTGGTATTTGAGGTAATACTGGAGTTGGAATCTCATTACATACTGTTTCGCTATCATAAGGCTTTTCATTATTTGAAGGTAGATTTTGATTAATTCCAGCAACAGTGTATATGTGATTTGCTTTAATATTATAAGTATCAATTCCATAGATGTTTTTAACGATTATGCGTGTTTGTTCTGATAGTTCTACTAAACTGTTATAATTAGCAGGTTGACCATAATCTTTCGCCGCTATCATACGAATCATATGATTCGCGGAATCCGCTATAAATAAGTTATCATCTGCATCAAAACAGATACTATGTGGTTCATTTAACATCGCTTCAGTGGCAGGAATATCGTCATACTCATCAGTTACTGTTCCATCTGGTTTCACTCTTTTTAATCCGCCAATAGGATCTAAATAAGAGTTCTTACCAGCAATACCAGCAATTGTGGTTATTTTACTCAACTCGCTAAAATTATCACTGTCTAGAGTTGATAAAGGATTTATTAGTTTACGAATACAGTGATGATACTTATCGCAAATAAAAACCTCTCCCTTTGAGTTTACTGCAACACTGGTTGGTTCCCCTAGTTCTGCTTCTGTTCCTTGAAACCCGTCTCCCAAGTATGTAGAATCACTCAAAATAATCGATTTATCTTGATACTTATAGATTCGGTAATCACCCGCTATAAGATAAGCTTCTTGTTCTGGTGTGTCTGCTTCTTTACAGAAAACAGCGTTACCAAGAGTATAGTAGATGTTGTTAGCATAATCAATAGATATGTTCTTTGGTTTTAGTAGATTCTTCATAATAGGATTATAGAAGTCGTTAGGGTCATAATCATCGCCACAAGAATAGAGTAGATCTTGAAATAAGACTAGGTTATACTGTGGAATCTCTAAATTATAGTTAATTAGTTCTGTCGCAGGTTTAGTAGAGAGCGCAAGTTTTGTAGGTGGTATTGGATCATCTTCTAATTCAGCAACCGGTTCTTTTATCTCTAAACGATTTATCTTCTTATTAGCAATAAAGTATAAGTGTTTTCTTTTTTCACCATTATCATCCTCAAACTCTGTCATTTTTAATGATGTAGGATTTTCAAGCCATACGTTTTCGGCGGATGAAGATTTTGGAGTTTTTCGCGGAAGTTGTGATAAGGTTCCAGTGAATCTTACAGTTTCAGAGCAGTTGATCCCTTTTCCGAAACCTCTTCTAAAGTCTACGTAACCAAACGGATCAGTAAACTGTAGTTCTTGAGGACATTGACCTGCATTTCCAATTGATCCCCACTTATTGTTTTCTTGTTTCATAGAATGATCATAACCTTTGGCACTTCCAGCAATCGTTTTTAGTTTCCCATCTAAATCTACCATACGAATACGATTATTATTAGTGTCGGCTATGTAAACTCTGCCTCTACTATCGGTGGTAACAGATGATGGAGAGTTTAGTTGTCCTGCAGTTGCGATTTTTCCATCATGTTCAAACGGATTAAATCCAGCAGAACCGTTCCCTGCAATAGCATAAATATTGCCTTTAGTCATATTAGTTTCTCTTCCATAATATTTACCAGTCTCTTCTGGAATAAAGTACACTGTATGTTTTGATGAATCGGCTATATAGATTCCGTTATAGTATATAGTGTTCTCTTTATGAATATGAACATCTTTTGGTTTTTCGAGAGTAGTTGTATTAGGAAGGTCTGTAGGTGTTTTTGGGGTGTTATTTGCATTCCATTCAACTTCTTTTATCTTATTATTCTGTGTAAATAAGACGTTACCCTCGATATCAAGTTCAATACTATTAAGTTCATTTAAACCAGTTGCTACCGTTCCAACTGAAACTTGATTATTAGGTGGTATCCAAATAGTTCTATTACTATCACAAACATACAAGTAACCATCAGAATCTAGTTTCAAACCTTTTGGTTCGGTTAGATTCAGACCTGTTCTATACTCTTCTACACGATACTGTAAAGTTGCATTTTGAATAAGAGATCTACATAAAAATATTTTTTTAGTTGTTTTATCAGAAAAAAAGATCTGTTTATCATCAATAACTTCAATACTGGTTGCTTCATACTCATTAGTTCCAATATTAATTTCACAGACTTCAGGAAACTCGTTTTTTGAATAAAAACTATTGTTATAAGGTGCGATAGAATTATCTCCAAACCCTCTAGGAGGTTTTATGCCAAAACACCACACACCTGTTGCTTCAGTATCGGATCTAACTAGACCGCTCGAATTTATATTTACTGTATCATAGTTAACATTAGTTGTATCTGTTATAGATCTTATACTGTAATTTCCGTCTTCTATCTGATTAATATTAGATTTTTTCACGTAACCAAAACCAAACCATTCAGCAGAACTTATTTCACCTTCTGTATTAACTGTAAGTCTATTTGGATCTGGTCTACTTAATTTTATGTTTCTTAACTGTGCAAGTGTAGCTATTTTTGAATCTCTGGTACAGCTTGGATTATCAGGATCTTCTCTGTATGTTCCAAAGTTTCTGACAAAATCTTCCAATGTTTCTACTGTTGCTTTATATACAATGTTAGTAATTAGTTGTGGATTTCTCACATATTTTCTGTTTGCAGGAAAACTAATAAAATATACTTCTTCGCTACGAGAACTACCACCTTCTTGTTCGGTTTTTGCTTTTTTAGAATATGTTTTAGATAAAGATTTTCTTTTTCTTTTTCTATATGAAAGTGAAGAGCGTTTCATACTTCTATTAAGTATAAATAGTTTTTAGATCTCTTGAAACCGTAGATATATAAGTACATAAAATTTCTACTTACTCTTATCACGTAAGCGAACCTCTGCGTATCCAGACTTTTTTGTCAAGTTTAAACTAGCGTAGTCAGGAAACTCTTTAACAATCCATCTTGCTCCATCCATAACTGTTTTTTTAGTTCTAAACTCTTGATTACCACCTTTTTCAGTATAGTAAGATGTTTTAGGTGCGTACTCTCGCATTCGAACAACACCTCCATCTCTTATATAAAAACGGATTGAACGTTCATAATCTTCTTTATCCATCTCAAGTTTTAGTTTGACTTCTTTAGTTCCAGGATTAAACATTCCGTTAAAACATCCTATTATAAATCGTAGATCGGTGTCAATCTTCTTATCCATAAAGTACCCGTTTGGGGTTGGATAGATTCCCCATAATCGTAAATTATGTTTTTTACACTCATTAAACCCTTTCTGAATCATTGTTTCAAGACCGTTAGGCTTTGATAACGGTTTCTCGTTATTTTTCCCTCGTACACTGTACTCTATAAAACTTTTAATATCATCATCCATTTCAATAACAGGTTTTCCTATTGCATAGTAGTCGCTAATAAAGTTTCTTTGTGGACCAATCTTTGGAACACCAACTACGATCTTATTATATGTGTTAGGATCTAGTGTCTTCTCGTATATCTCTTTCTCTTCACTGTTTGCAACGAAGATATCTATCTTTTTCTTATCGATACTATACTCTTTTAAAACTGTCAAACTCTTATCGCGTAAAGTTTCAGCACGTTTATATGATGGTATCGCAATAACATAATCGTACTTCTTATTTTTTAAAGTTTTAGACTTTTTCATTAACCTCTATACTTCTTTGATATTTTATATGTGCCATTTGCTCGTGGAATTAAACCTTTAGCTTTTAAAGAAGAACGCATTGTAAAACCGATTGATTTACCTTGTTTATACCTTTTAAGGTATTTTCTATTTTTTTTTGTTGATCTGTATCCACCAAATAAGCCAGGTGAATCATCTTCTTGAGCAGATTTGTTGCTTCTGGATAACTCATCTTTTATTCTTTGAACTTCGGATTTTAATGAAGAAATTTCACTTACAACTGTCTGTGTTTTCTGTTTATTTCTTTGGGAATTCATTGGCAATCGTCTACGGGGTTGTAATATTTCTTGGGGTAAAGGTTGGACTGGTTGCGTAGGGAGTGGTTGCGTAGGCATCGCTTGAGTAGGGAGTGGTTGCGTAGGCAGTGAACTTGGTGTAGGATTAACTTCTTCTTGTCCGCCAAATAGTCCAAAAAACCCACCAGATTTAGGAAATCCTAACATCTCCATACCTCCACAACCGCAACCACCTCCTTTTTTACTCCTATTTCTTCTTGTACTAGTTTTTTTTCTCATTAAATAGTAATGAGAAGAAAAATCTACAGATCAAAAAAGAACTTTTCTGCTTTGTCTTTGGGTTTATCACTTTTATTTTTTCTTGTATTGGTTTTTTTTCTCATTAAGAAGTAATGGCAAGAAAAATCTACACACCAAAGAAGTACTTTTCGGGTTTATCTAAAACAATGAAACTCAAACGAAAAAAAGAGATAGCGAAGTTTGGTAAAAAAGATTCGAAAGATCCTTCCGCATATGTTGGTTTCAAAACAGATTCTGGAGTAAAAACACGCAAGTCGAAGTATGTAAAAAGGTTTAAGCAGATGTATCCTGATGTAACATCTTTAGAAGGACGTTCAAAAGTAACAGGTGTTCCTCTAAATCTTATTAAACAGTCGTACAATCGTGGAATGGCTGCTTGGAGGACAGGACATAGACCTGGCGCTAGTCAACAACAGTGGGGGTACGGACGTGTCGATTCATTTTTAACGTGCGGTAAAACTTACTACACAACGGATTCTGATTTAGTCCGGAACGCTAAAAAAACATCAAAAAAAGCTAGGTCTTGGTGGTCAAAAACTTGTAAAGCGTAGTTCTAATCCGATATGTTTCTTCCAATAGTTTACTACTTTCTTATTGCTTAAATCAAAAGGCTCATAGTTCCCATCACCGTTCTCATACATAACTGGTTTTCTGATCTTTCCGTCAACAATCACAAATCCAATAACATAGTTCTTCCCAACTAGTGTCTTATTATTATCATACTCATCGAAGAGCAGATAGTAGGTCTTATTCCCATCAAACATATACATCTTAAACTCTGGATTAGAGAACTGATTAATCTTTGACTTGTAGTAGTTTCGAATCAAGTTTAGATTTGGCAAATCAACTTCTTTCACTTCTTCTTTCACCTCTCGTTTTACTTCTTTCTTACTATTAAAATAGTAAACCATATCTTTTGAACGTTCATTCGGAATAGTTACGTTATCTTTCTTATCTAACAGAACATACTCACTCTTTTTCCTCCCATAGAGTTTCCAAGAATCAGGATCGTTTCTATTGGTATAAAGTGTAGTGCGAATTGAGTATCCAATTACTTCTATATTTGCGTTCAACTCTATTAGATAAAATTGCTCATTCTTCTTTGTAATCTTATAGAATATAGGTTTTATCTGTTTACTATTAGGTCCAATAAGTCTAAAAAGTGAAATATCAAACGGTTTATTGGTTTGAACTATAAAGTTATTTATATATTCAGTTGGATTTGCAAACCCTTGAACTAACGTTGCGGTAGGTCTTGTCCATCCAGTAATCTGATTTAGGTAAAACGTGCTACTTGTATCAATCACTGCACCAGAAAATGATGTTGTATTTACGTAAAGTTTTGCTTTGGTAGGTGTTGTGCTATACATAGATTTTATAGGAGGATCGTGAGTAGCACGTCCACTATTAAAGATACCAACAATAGAATCAGTTCCAATCTTAAATGAGAAGAGTGGTCCAAAGTTTTCAGAAGTTCCAGAACCAGTTACAGAAGGATATCTTTTATTTATATATACGTTATTTTCTCTATAGTAAATTGCATTATTAAATTGTTGCCATTCTATTCTACTATTAAAGTTTGCTCCATCACTACTTTTAATTACAATTCCAGTATATTCATCTGTCTGGTCAATTGGAGTAAATGATACATAAGAAGCGTTTACATAAATTGAGAAGTAGATGTTTACAGGATATAAGATCCCGTTATTTGTTGGTGATGATGGATCACCAGTAACTAGATAGTACTTCACATCGGAAAGAATCTTAATGTTCTTATCAAAGTATATAATTGGTAAGCGATAGTATGCACTTGGATAAGCGTTTGGAATAATCGATGGTTCAAACTCATTTGAATGAACAATTGCCCATAAGTTTCCATCAATAGATACTTCTAAAGTCCAAAGTTGAACCGCAGTGAACTGTGAGCTCCCACTCATAAATGAGAACCCATCGAAGTTAATTGGTGATGGAAAACTAAACTGAACGGTATTAGTAGCATCAAAATAGGAGCCTCTATAGTTTGGTAGATTTGCAATCTGTGTTCTAACTGTTGTTGGAGTAGGTAGATTATCGTATTGCCCTATAATATTGGTTCTTATTAAGTTATCATTGGTTAAGCTAGTAGGTGGATTTATCTTGGGATTCAGTAGTGTGCTATTAAAGAACTCGAACTGTGATAGTTCAAATAACTCATTTGCATAAAGTCCATACATATATATTGGCTTAAAACGGACATATCGAATTGGCCAATTTAGTGTCTTATAAAGTGAAATCTGATCTGTATCAACCACAAGTCCATCTTTATAAAAGATTGGTGTTCTACAGAAGTAGTGTGGATAGTGTATCTGATCATTAATGTATGTTGTTCTCTGATTTAAGAATGGAACCCATACTGTTCCATCAGCCGATACTTCAATAACCCATTTTAACATACACTTATCTCTATCAATTCCAGATATGAACGATAAGCCATTAAATCTTACAGCTGTTGTAAACTGTATAGTCAATGGAGTTGAACTATCAAAATCTAACATTTTTATCCCTATTGGAGTTGCTCTATCAATATTATTAAATCTAAATAGATACTGAACTGATTCATTTGCTACAGTAGGTCCCGCACTACCATAAGTTATTGTATTTGCACTTGTACTTGTACTAATTACTACTGGATTAGTATTATTAAAAAGACTTATATTTACAAGCTGACAACGAAGATTTTTAGCAGTTGCTCTTATTCTGATATAAGAGTAGTCATTTATCTCAACTGGTGTAGCACTAATGACCGTTGGTTGTTGAGAGAAGGCTACACTTGTTGATCCGTTAAAACTGAAGATTGGAGTTCGATAGAATGATACGTATCCAACGGTAGATGGTAAAGAGAGTTGATATCCTATCTGATCACCATATATAGTGTTCTGGTTAACGAGTTGAACTAAAGTTTCACCATCACAACTCCCTTCAACAATCCATTTTTGAGGGTTGTAGTAGCTATATCCTGTCATAAAAGAGAACCCATTTATCTGTGCGCCACTATTGAATTTTGCAGTTAGTGCTCCTCCAGTAAACGTATCTCTAAAAAATCTCACATTTTCTTTAATTTGTGCTTGAATATTAACACCATCAATCAAGTTATTTAGATCAAAGTTTGTTGGATTGCCACCAGATACCGATATAGAATCTATTCTCACTTTTGTTGTATTATAGTAGAACTCTAACTGTGAGATTGAGTAAGTGCTAATAATTGATGTGATAACTGGTATAAACTTCATACTTTTCCAGAGTAAGTTATTAATATATGTTACCTTATCACCACCTAGTAGTGTGAGTCCATCGCTGTAAGTTACTAATGTGGATGTAGAAGTTGGTTCAAACGCTAAAACGGTTCCGTCATTTTTGAAAATAACTTTATAGTAGATTTCTGTCCCAAACTCGCTTATATTGGGGAGTTTTCTATAGTAGATTGTGTTGTCGGATTTTGTGTACTCAATTCCAACAGAAACTGTTAATACGCTATTCGTAACAGATGCTTTATATATTTTTGAGATTACACTATTAAAAGGGTTATTATTTGTTATAGAGTATGTGGTATTAAAAAAGGTTCTAAACGTATTTACCAGTGCAGAGAGTGGATCTGATGTTATATTTTTTTTGAAACTTGTTGTTTCAACTGTAGCGGGTATAACACTATTTACTTCACTGCTACTAACATACTGAACTATAAAACATCGTTTTCCAATTGGTAGATTCCCAATACTATTTATCATATATTCAATCCGGTTTTCTGCTGCACTTATTAGAATTGAAGTCCCTATATTTCGTAATCCAGTGAGTTGTTGAACTATAGCACTATTCGTTGGTATAGCAGTTGTCACTACACTAGTTGCTGGAGTTCGTTTTACACTTAAGAACTTTTCTCTCTGATTTAATCGATCTTTATAATCTTTTCCACGTGGACTATTAATATTTAAATCAGCAAAACTAGTTAAATTATTTAAGTTATCAGGATATTCGTTAAAGAGGGGATCGTTCACATTTCGTATGCTTGGTCCAAAAGCAGGGATGTCAGAAACAAAAGATGCAGAGAGATCGCAAAACCCTTGTGAAACAGAGAGTTTATACCGCGCACCAGCACTGGATTTCAAACCATACGAGATACCTGACGCATTAGATGTAAGGTTCTGTTTCGTGAAGATCACATCAATCATATTAGAATCGGCGATAGCAAAACGTATAATATTTGACATATATGCGTTAGAGTATGGATATGAATCAAAAATCGTATCAGTAAATGATGGATTACTTGTCATATATGATGATAACGTATCATAGTCTTTGAAGTTTGTACAACTAAACCCTGTTGTATTTAACTTGCCAATCGCAGCATATGTATCCAAACGAGACTTTGAATACGCATCTAAAAACTGTTTTTGAACAGATTTTGCGCTATCTACTACTGGATCAAAACTATTTTTAACGAGATTCTCATAATCTAGAAGAGCACTTCCAATAAAATGATATCCTGATATGTCTGCACCAGATGAGTCTTGAATATAAGGAGTATTATCTTGAATAAAGAAACCGTTAGAACTGGTTACACCAGGTTTGAACTCTTCTTCTCCGTTGGCATTAATTGATATGTTTGATGTGATCACCATTGTGCAATCGGCAATATTTCTAGCAATCTTAAATCTTTTGGTCATTGATACTATATCACCGCCAATATTTACTTGTGTGTTTATAGAAAAGAGTTGTGTGGCACTATTCTCTTTAGGATAGATGTTATTTCCAAAACGAGAAATGTATGGAACAGCTGTTTGTGCACTAAGTTCATACCATCTTGTTTTTGTTGGATCTGCTTCTAGCTTTTGAGTTCCTAGGAGTTGCCACTGTTGAACTGATTTTGTCAAACTATTACCAGATACGAAGTTAAACTGATTTATATTTACAACACTACCAATATCCAATGGTAAAATAGCACCATAGTTATTCGCTAAATTAATAGGGAATGAAAATGATCGCACCAGATTCTGTGAATTATATAGATTTATTTGAGAAACAATAAATTGCGATGAGTATGGAAAGCTCTTTTCGATAGTTGTACTATTTTGTGTAAACGTGAAATTAATTAGACTATAGTCTTTATGAACAGCGCTATCTATTCCTAAACATACCACAAGATTCGGTGATGGGTTCTTATATACGTTATAGTTAATAATCTGGTTATTATAGTTCATCGCAACCCCATTTAGTATATTAAAGTTTGTAATGTATCCGTAAAAGTTTAGTAGATTCGATCTACTTCTTCTATTTCCTACTGTTAACACTGGATTTTTTGTGTAATTAAATTTAGTATTTAAAAATGAACGAATTAGCACACCGTTCTTATAAAAAGATAAAACAGAACCTTTTAGCACCAAAGCACAATGAACCCATAATGAACTTATTTCATCGCTATTAAATAGCACAGTATTATTAACACCATTAACATTTATAGTTATACTTGTTCCATTTGGTATCTGATCCGCTAAAACACCAATCAGTATATTATTAGATGAATCTTCTAAAGTAAAAATAGTACTTGTTCTTGCACTTATATTAGTCATATACATAAACCATTGAATTGTAAACTCTTTTTTAAATATAAAATCAGTTGATTGAGGATCGGTATCACTTCCAACAGTTATGTAATTTACTTGTGTAGCTCCACTAATGGTAGGAGTTGTGAAGTCATACTTATATGTTGCAGCAGGTGGTGTAGAAGGAATTGGCATCTGTTTAATTTCACATATTCGTATAGAATCATTAATATAGATACTTGTTCCAACAGTCATTATAGATTGTGGTTTTACTTTTACTAAAGAACCATACCCTTCTACTAAACTACTTGAAGGATCCGTTCCATCTCCAACAATAGTATAGATTGTGTTGTTCATCACCATTCGTACTCTCTTATTCCCAGTATCGGCTATATAGATTCTATTTAATGAATCAACCGCTACGCCTAGTGGACTATTCAATGTTGCACTTGTAGGAGAACCTAAATCACCTAGTGGATTAGAAGCACTTGTGCTTCTACCTACTTGTCCTGCCACTATAGAGACCACTCCAGAACTACTTATTTTAACAATAGTATGTGCTCCAGTATTTGCTACGTACAAGTTTCCTACACTATCAAAACAGATTCCATTTGGATTCATTAAGTTTGCAACTATTAGACCAGCGGTTGTTCCAGTATAAGAACTAAATAGTTGTGACGATACGTTATATCTACTTATCTCTCCCATATACACGTAGTATAAAAATCCGTTATAAAATGCAATATGTTTAACGTTTGGTATATTATAAATTAGTTCAAATAATTTTGTACCATTATACATACATATACGATCATTACCAGTGTCCACAATGTATAGATTATCAGCACCTTCACATATAGTTGTTGGTGAGTTTAGTGCTGCTAAAAGAGGATCTTGTCCAGAAGGTGCGATGCTCGATCTACCAGCAACACCTGTCCCAACAACTACAGTTAACACCCCATCACTATTTACTTTAAGAATCTGATGTTTTTTTGTATCAGATATGTATAATGAGCTTGTTCTGAAAGCTATTGAACTATTTAAGTTATCTGTTCGAAGTAAAGTTCGTAAATAAGAGCCGTTTGTGAGAACGGTTTGATTTGCTAAACTTGTCTGTTCTACAGAATCACTTGAGAGTTCTACTGTGCTTGATTTTGAAAACACTCTTCTTACTATATTATCAAAATTAAAGTCAGAAGTTGTTTGAATGGTAAATCTTGTATTTATATCCTTAACAGGAGTTCTTGGAATAGTATTAAAAAAGTTTCCAACATATAGTGCATCGTAGTTATTATAACGGAAAAACTCAATAGCACCTTTAAAGAAAGTTCCAGGACGATTCGATCCATCGTTGCCCAAAAATATAGTTGAATCTTTTAGCGAGTTTAAGTTAGTTTCAAACGGTTCTGAAATAAATGCGAACCCATCTTTATAACAAGTTATTATACCGTTATAACGAACAATTGCGAAGTATACCCATCGGTTTAGTTGATTATAGTTAAATGTGAAAGATTTAAATACGAGATTATTTAATGAAAGAATAAACTTCAAACTATCTTCCCCCTCAATCTCATATGATACTTTTATCGCACTACCAATAGAAAATAAGACGGGAGTTGGGTTAGTTCCATCAAACAGACTGTACTGATGCCAGTCAACTGTAAAACTACTTCTTCCTATATCAAGATTCGTATCATATACTGGTATTTGTGTAAATCCAAAGTTTAAACCATTAAAATAGATTGATCTTCGATCATCTGATAAAGTTTGTTTAATTGGAATAAAACGTAGATAACGAACTGGAACTGCTGCTGGGATCCCAACATTCTTTTTACGAACTTCTACCAAATAATCACACTGGTACTTACTCGGTGTAGCAGCTTTTAACACACGAAGTATAGTGTCATCGTAGTTACTATCCAAGTTATACTGTTCTAATAACTGATCGATCACATCGATACTCTTACAGTTGTATGCAGGACCGCACGCTCCGTTCTCATCGTCCAAATAAGGTTCTTCTTCTGGTAGAACTTTTAGTATTGGAATCTCACGATTTGACATATAAG
>Ga0114979_10002699_pt1 | contig 11953 bp, 6 predicted proteins | sample S_140625_EF_Meta_FD_87315 | JGI IMG/M metagenome (GOLD analysis project Ga0114979, IMG submission 87315) | Freshwater microbial communities from Lake Simoncouche, Canada to study carbon cycling - S_140625_EF_MetaG | ecosystem: Environmental > Aquatic > Freshwater > Lake | place: Lake... | reverse complement strand
TTTGATATCCAACTTCATATGGAAAGATAGAAATAGATGATCCATAACCAGTTGAAATATATGGAAATTGTGTTGGATCATTAACTAATTCAATTGTACCAAGACCAGTTAAATTATTTGTGTATATATTATCAATCTCATATCCATTTGAATTGTTGTAAGGTACAATTCTGAGTGGATCCTTTAAATTAAATGAATTTGTATCTACAGAGACCGTATTTACAGATCCACCTTGAATGCCTGCAGTTAATTTTAATTCATCATTTCCAATTACTTTTAATCTTGGTGGAGTGTTGTATTTTTTTCCACCTGTTATAATTCCAACTGAATTTACTCTAGAAATTTCTTTGATAATACAAACAGCAGGAACACTCAGTTGTGGCAACATTGTTGGATCTGTTGGATAATCAAATCCATCTTTTACTCTATCAAATGATAAGACTTTTCCTATTTCAAAAGAAATAGGATATAAAATAGCACTACTTCCAGAGGTACTGCCAATAGAACTTATTGATGGAAGAATTCCATATGATTTTCCGTATGAATTTACTCTTATTTGTGATATTGGTCCGGATGTATTTTTAGAATCAGTATCATAAAATACAGAAGAAATTCCTAATACTTGTGTGTATGCTGTATATTCTGGTTTTTGATCTAAATTAAATTTAAATACAGATACTCCAATTCCAATAATAGATTGCTCAGAAGATAAAATACTAGAACGAATATCAATTTTATTGTGCCCAATAACCTCATTATCTGAAGATAATTGCAGTTTTTCTGGATAAGTTAATGATGTTGCGGTAAAATTATAATATAAAACTGGAGGAATATTTCTATTATTAGTTTCTATTGTTATAGAACTATTTGATCTTGTAATTGCAAAATTATTAATTTCTTTTTTGTCAATTTCAAATTTCTTTTTGAATGTGGGATCCGTATAAAATTCTAATTTGGTATCTGTTAATGATGAATCGGAGATATCAAATATTATTTGATTTCCTTTTGAGAAAGATAATGGTGGATTTATAAGTGCAACGTTGTGAGTACCAACTCCAGAATTAGTGAAGGTCAATGCAACACCAACTTTTACATCATATGCATACTGACAAAGTTGTATTTTGTTAGGATTTTGTTTTAGAACATAGTATGCGGAATTATCCACCAATCCACCAATAGGCGAAGTTCCAGAATAATAAATGACTTTATCACCACTTTTAAGATTATTTGTTCCCAAATTAATCGTAGAAGTGTTTCCAAAAGATACCGAACTTGCGGAAAAACCTATTAAATTTGTTGTAATTTTTCTATTCTTTGCATCAAATCTGAATGATATATTTTCTGATCTTGAAGGTATAATTGTAAATTTAATTTTATCCCCATCAAGAAGATTATGATTTTGCGAAGTTGTTACAATTCCCGAATAACTTTCAACCCTTGCAGTTACAGTTTGATATGTGGATCTTATTGAATGCGAATATCCGACAGCTGAATTATATGCAAATAGTAATGAATTTAAAGTTGTTCCAATTCCAACCGAAGACGTAAATCCAATTGTTGAAATTCCAAGATAATCATTTCCATAATTTACAGCATAGATTGTTTGATTTTGTACTAAACTGAATACATTGGATGGAGAATCATAAACGCTCAATCCGATACCAGCAGAATAATTATAAATTAATTGTTGTCCAGTATAAAACTTATGATTTGGAATATAAATTGATTTTGTTGGAACAAATCTATTAACTATAGTACTAGTGCCGATACCAACAACAGCATAATTAGTTCCCGATAATCCAAATCCAATAGTATTGGTTGGATCAAAATAAATCATTTTATTTTCAGGAAGTGCTGTTGGAATTGGGTCTGTTTCTGCAAACTGAAATTTATTTGATAGTAATATAACATTTTCAATTCCTGCGGTATGAATTCCACCAGAAGCAGACCTATTCACTAATAGTTGTGAAATTTCTGGAACTATTCCGGTGATAGTCATTGTTTCGGTTCCAATTCCAATGGAATCGTTAATTTCAAATCCAAATGTATCAGTTACTTTTATATTAGTAGAAAGACCAGTAGTGGAAGAATTTTGAAGACTAGTTGTTAATCCAGTTGTTTTTTGAGTTACAAATATAGTTTTTGTGCCTTCTAATTGTGATAAAGAAACTGTTGATACGCCAGAAATGACAACTTTATCACCATTCAATAATGAATGAGGATAAGAAGTAATACCAATAATAATATTCCCTCTTGAACCAAAAATAACATCAGAAAATGTAGTCACACCAACTACCATATTTGATATTGGTTTTCCTTTTAATCTACTAATTTCAGCACTAATTCCTGTTCCTTCTTGTGCTTTATTAAAATTAATCAGATCGCCCACATTATATCCATCACCAGAAGAATCTATAAAAATTGAAGATATTCCAGATTTTTTAATTTGATTTACATAGAATTCTTGCTTTAAAGATGGGGAAGTTTTTTCTAAAATTTCATATCCAGAATTTGTTGAATCTAAAAAATAATTTCCAATATTTCTTGTCAAATTATATTTTGAAATATTTACATCTTGAGTGAAACTTGGATCAAAATTTTCAAAAATGGGAGTGTCTTTGAAATAATCAGAAACAATATATGGATATTTTGGATATAATTGCCCACTAATCAAATCATATGTTGCAAAATAAGCATATGTTCCATATGGATATTCTGGTGTTATGCAAAATCTTCCATTATATTCATCTAAATCTTCAGATGCATTATATTGATAATCTTGCACAAAAAAACCATTACCAAAAGAAGATGGTCTGAGTGAAGAGGAAGCTGTTGATTTTTTATTATAACTTGTGGAAATAAGTTTTACAGTTTTATCGGTAAGACTTGTATAACCATAGGGTCCATATATTGGATTTCCATCATACGCCCATCCAATAATTGGAGAATGTTTAAAATCATTTAATATTTCTTGATTATTATCTTGAATATTATCATTAATATTTTTTCTTAATTGTTTTGGTGGATAAAAATTAATTACTCCCAATTCAAGACTTTGATCTATATTGGGATAAGTTATAGTTTCGTCATCTCCAGCATAATATGAAATCAAATTTTTATTTTTTTCAATTTGATTAATTTTCCATTCAAAAACATTTGCAATAAACTGTAAATCTTTTCCTCTTCTTATTGCATTTAAAGTAGTATTTGAAGATAAGTATCCAACGCCACTATCAACAACAATAAATGAGGTTATACTTCCATTTGTGATGATTGGTTTTAGATCTGCATATTTGCCATCACCATAAATTTCTATTTTAGTTCCATTGTCATACCCAAAACCACCATAGATGATTTGAACATCAGTAATAGCACCATTTATTATTACTGGTTTTAATAACGCAGAAGAAATTGAAGACAGTCCAACATAAGGTCTTCTATGATAATTAAGAATATCAGAGCATCCATAAGAAACTCCACCATCTTCAATATAAACATTTTCAGCAGATCCAAGAACTACTGGAGTCAAAATAGGTGTAACAATAGAACTAGATCCTATAGCAGATGTCGTTTCAATTTGAATTTGAATTGGAGGATATGCAAAAGTATGAGTTCCAATTCCCAATGATTCTAAATTGATGTATTTTTTGTTAATATAATTGGAATTTGATGATGTTGTTCCAATTCCAACATCAGACAGTTTAAATTTATTTTCGTCAATAGTCGTAACGCAATATTGAATATTAGTTGAAAGACCAGAAATTGAAGTATTTGTATTTGAATATAAAACTAAATCTCCATCTTTAAAACCGTGCTGTTTAGCGTAAATATAATTATCAAAAGTACTAATTCCAGAAGTTTGGTAATCCAATGACGGATATAAATTTGATGGTATATTTACAAACCTATTAGAGTAATTGGATCCTTCATTTTTGACATATACTTTTGTAATTGTATTTTTACTCTTTAGTGTTCTAAATTCGTGAAAACCAGAACTAATTCCGGTAATATTTACAGTATTAATACCTGATAAAACATCAACTCTATTTTTATGAAGTTTAATTGTTTTTGAATTTATTACATTTACGAAATAATTTGCATTATCAATCAAACCAGGAACAATAGAATTTCCATTTGTATAATAAGTTACTTCTTCATAATTATCAAAGTTATGATTATCAATAAAAGTTATAGTTTCAAGAGCCGTATTAATAGCCGTCAAATCTGCTCTAAATTTTGCAATAATTCTTGATCTGACTAAATTTGATTCCAGTATTGCTCCATTTCCATTACCGCCAATTAAAGTAATTTTTGGTTTTCTGTCATACCCAATACCGGGAGAATTTATTTTTACTTCTTTTAATGATCCAGAAAGAATTAATTTTGCTTTAGCGCCATTTCCACTTGTATCTGTAATGACGATTTCTGGTGAATTTATTACGTCATAATTTGATCCTTTATTTGTAATTAAAATAGAATCTAATTTTCCATAATAAATGTTTTCATCAAATAATGTTGGAGAGTATAAATCCACTCCATTAATCAGTAATCCAATTCTTCTATTAAATGTAGTTCTATCTTCCTTTTTGTCAAAATAATTAATATTTTCTTGAAGATTGAATTTTCTTAAGAATTTTTGATCCTTAATGGTTTTATTTTCATATCCAAATTTGTAAATATAATCAGAAGTTATTCCAGAATTTAAAGAAATGTATTTATTTGCAAATAAATCGGTGTTGCTATATGATAATGATATAGAATTTTCATCTATTTTTTTTACAAAATAATATCCGGTTGTAATTCCAGAAGAAGAAGATGAATTATAATAAATTTTATCTCCGGTTAATAAATTGTGATTTGACGCATATAGAATTGATGTTTGTCCAGTTCCTACTGTAGAAACTATAATTTTTGTATCTGTGGAGGTAAATTTATAGTTTGGAAATCCAGAAGAGGCAACATAAGAATATTTTTCGTCCTTATCAATATAAGTATTTTGAATTAATCCATTTATGGATGATGCAGAACCAAAATAATCAGAGTTTGCTTTTGAAACTTGTTTTTTAATTCTAATTACATTTGAAGTATTTACAGAAATATCTGAATCTACAATAATTTGATTATCGGATTCAATTTCTGTTACAGTAGCTGATATATCTGTACTATCTGTAATGTAAATTTTATCATTTTTGTAAAATTTAATATTATCTTCCAATACTACACGATAAGTATTTGAACTTACAGTTGAAATGCCAACTATGTTGTGATAAGTTGGAATATTGTAAATCCATTTATTAAAATTGACATTATCAAATAAATTAGCACCAAAAGAACTAAGAGAAATTTTATCCCCCTTTTTCAGTCCTGATGAATTTTCAAAATCAATATTATCAATAACATTAATAACTCTAAATTCAACTAAAGATGATGATTCGGTATCAATATATGAATAAGCTAATTTATCTTCATATATTAAATTTCCAAAATTTAAATCTGTTGATAGTCCACTAATATTCAATAATTGATTGTTGGTTTTATCTGTGTATCTTAGATTCAATGTTGTGAGATCTGTTGTCCTTGCGATCAAAGCACCAGAATGTGCAAATCCAATAGTAGAATCAACAGTGATTGAAGATGCAGATGATTGAGTTGGTTCTATTATTTTTGTTGTTCCTGTAGTTTCAAAATTACCAGTAAATGATGTAGAATCTAAAGATATTTCATATAGATCCTTATTTTCTATTGGTCTATATTCTACGTTATAAATTGATGCAGATACTGTACCAACTCCACTTACATATTGATTTAATGTAGATCCGTTAAGAAGAATCGGATCTCCACCAGAAACTTTTTCAACTAAAATATTTTTAGTTGTAAGATAATTATTGTCAGATGGCCTCAACATATAATTTTGAGGCTTTAATACATCTACTTTTTTCCCATATAGAGCAGAAAAAAGAAGTTTAAATGATTGATCTGTTCCTTTTGCTTTATAAAAATCTTTTGCTCTTGATAAAATATTAGTTAAAGAGATTCCAGTTGTGAAATTTCTTTCTTCAAACCCAGGCAAAAATTGATATTTAAATTTTTTGAAAAATTCAAAAAAGAAAATATAACTTAAATTATTTAAAGTAGATCCTTGGATGTGATCGGATGCTTCAGTTACTGAGAAATTTAAAAATTCTGAATTATTGTCTTTTTCTAAACTATCAATACCACTAAAACCACGAATGCATCCTAAAAATGAATTGGAAGTTTTTGAAGTATATGTAATAATTTCATCATCAATTTTAATAAGACCATAACTATCTGGATAACCAATTGTATGTGATACGGAAATTACATCATCAAATGATAAAATGTTGGAAAGTAAAACAGATGGAAGTTGAATATCAATAAGTGTTTCTTGATTGAAATTTTGTATACTCTTATATTTTTGTATATTTGTAGCCAAATCCACAACACCAGTTTGGTGCTCCTGGGAAATATAATACTGAGTTAAAAATTCCTGAAAAAGTGGAGATTCTTCATTCAAAAACTCAGGAATTTGTGAATCAAGAATGTGATTGATTTTTATTCTTTTAATTTCTGACATTTTATCTTGTATAATTTCCGTTGATGTGACTTGAAGTAGTTATGTATGAAGTAGCAGACGTATTTTCACCAGAGGTAATAATATCTTCTATAGTATTTACTATGGTATTTGAAGTGTCTATTTGTAAATATAACTCTTTTAATGCAATTACATCATTTGATTCTGGCATTGCCTGAATTTGAATAGTATTATTTGGTAGAAAAGTTGATGTAATATTTACTATATTTAATAAAATTTCTCCATCTGTGTAATTAACTGTACCCGCATTACTACTAACAATAACAGGAATATTATTTACGAGTTTGAAGAATAAAATTTTTCCTTTTGAACTATCTATAGGAGAATCTGTCAAGTATAATACATCAGATATTCCTTGAATATTGAACCCGGAAGATTTTATATTATAATTTCCTGATTTTTGGTGGAATTTATTCCCAAAACATAACTCATAAGTAGCAAATTTGTTTATTTGCGCCTGTAAATCTCTTCTCATTTTCACTTTTGTTATATTTGAAGTAATTGCCTTGTTTGTATTATCAATTAGTGCATTTATTTTACTATATTTGAATCTTCCACCAAAACTATTTACATCAGAAGAAACAGAATATGATTTTATTGTATTAATAACTTGATTTTTTAATAAAACCACATCAGGAGTGAATGAAGTATTATAATAAATTGTGGTATCAAGTTCAACATATAAGTATTTTAAATCTATAATTTCTGGTTTGATTCCAGCAATTGAATATTGTCTTAATTTCTTTAAAATATCATCTTTTGTGATTTGGGATAAGTAATTTCCATTTCTTGGTTTAATGGATATGAATACTTTTCCATATTCTGGAGGATTTAATTCATCTCCCCCATATGCACTTACTGAATCTATATTTGAGTAAATATAAGGAATCAATCCTTTATAATCATTTGCAGTAACTGCTCTATATTGTGAAGCATATACTCTTGGGGCAAGATATTTGACCGAATCTATGGTTTCAATATCATCGCCATTTTGTGATGAAGAAATAGTTGTCAGTAGTGAAATTCCACTTGTAATACTTACTGAATTATTATCCTTTAAATTTCCAGAAAAAGTAAAGTTTGCAGATCCATCTGCTGATTTTCCATTTGTTACGATATATGAAATAGTAATCACACTTCCGTGAATTGGTTTTTTTCCTAAAATATTATCTCCAAATAAAATTTCATATTTTTCATCTTCAATTTCTTGAAGTAAAAATAATCTTGATGTGTTGTCGACATTTAAAATATTTTCATATAATGTATATGTTTCTGTAGTAGAATTTGTAACACTTACACGAATTGTTGTAGTATCTACACCAGCATTAGGAATAACAAATCTTTGATTTGACTGACTATAATCAACTGTAAATGTTTTTGTTAAATATGACCCTTCATAAATGTCAATATTATCAAAAAATGCAATATTTGAACCATCTACTGCAGTTGTAATACTGGATGGTATTGAAAATATGTAATTTCCACCTTGAACTGCACCTAATGCAATTACTCCTGCATTCAAAGTAATCGTTTTGGAGTTAAATCCTGTACTATCTACAGAAAAACTAATTTTTGCTTTTGATGCTCTCTTTGAGCGGGGAACATATCCAATATTTCGTGCATGTGAGATTACATTTTCTCTGAGCGTTGCACTATCAAGGAATGCTTCATTTGCCTGCATATTGGTATTATATGCAGTAATATAACTATTATAAGCAAGAATATCAATCAGGACCGAAAAGTTGGATCCTTCAAAATCAAAATCAGTAAAATTAGAATTTGTTCTCAGATAATCTTTAATCTGAGTTCGTAGATCGCCAAAATCTAAGTTGGTAAACTGATTGAATGCCATTATACTCTAGTTGGTTGTAAGATGAATTCTATATTTTGAGTTGGAAATGGTAAACCAACAATATCATAAGAAATACGAATATTTAAATCATTAGAATCTTCTGGAGTATCAATCACAACACTTCTTAATCTAATTCTAGGTTCAAAGTTTTTGAGAAGTGTTGTGATTTCTTCTTGTAAAAATGAAGATATCCCAGAAGATTGGAGTTCAAATAATGAATTATCTACAGAAGAACCCAATAAAGCATTAAAAAATCTTTCATTGATACGAGTTCTAACCAAATTTATGACAGATCTTTTGATTGCATCCTCATTTTTGAGAATGGTTACATCATTTGTAACTGGATGTCTCGCAAAAGACAAACTAATATCTTTAAAACTGCGAGAAATTGTTACTGCCATTCAAATTTTTACACTTTTATATATCTATAATACTTTTTACCAACTTTTTCCGTAAGCAGGTTCAGTTCCGTAAGACCAATCATCATAGTCCTCATCATTGCGAATTTTTTCATGAAGATCAGTCTGTTTTTTTAAGTCATGTTTGGGTGCAACATCATACATAAACTCTTGAATGACTCTTTTTGCAGGATCTACCTGATAATCTGTAATCAATTTCGTGGTCCCCCACATTTTTCTCATATATTCTTGATCTCTATCTGTTTTTTGGTTTGACATTTTTCTCCTGATTGAAAATCAGAACTTTTTTTGGGGTTTCTATCCCATATTTTATCTATATTATTTTATTTTTCAATCTTTTCGTTAAATTATAGAATAGAATCTCTATTAAATGTTAAATTTTTCTGAATTCGAATATTTAAATTCCAAAAAGAAATCCCAACCATTACCTTTTGGGGCAATAACTGGGATTTAAAGATTCAATTAAATCAACGACCTTGACCTCTATACTTTTTTCGAGCACCATTGCTACTTGATTTCGCGTACTTTGTATTTTTTCCTTCACCTTGACGAGTATTCTTTGGGTTACTCCCAATCTTCATCTCTTTTTTTGAAACAGCCATTTAGTTTTCTCCCAATTTGTTTATAAAACGGTTTTTTTACGGGTTTTTTTACGGGTTTTTGTACGGGTTTTTAAGAAGTCTTACAATCTTTAAGACCTTCTAAGAACATTGAAAATGCCTCTGTAAGAGGTTTTGAGTCTTACAGAGGCATTCTATCATTATTCAGTTGGAAAAGTCAAGAAATGCCCGAGAGAAGTGCCTCAGATGACTCTAGTCTTTTCATGTCCAACACGAATCTTCGGATCACACCAGATCTCAAATCCTGCTTCTTTTGCATCTAGACAGAATGAGACATCCTCGCCACACATGTCCTGAACCTCACCAGATTCAAAGACTTGCATCTTCGGTGCAAACCAGGGATATTCAAGATTCTCAAAGACTCCATTCTTAATAAGTACCCATCCAAAACCCGTGTAATCAACTGTAAACATCTTGCGACGTTTGCTCATCGTTTCTAAGGTTTCGTGATTCATCACTCCACCATTGCCTCTGAAATCATCTTCATCTAACCAATGGGCAACTGAAGTGGTCATTCCGTCCTCAGTACAATACCATCCCGCTGCAATGTCCTTGTCCATCGAAACAAGACGATAAAACTTTTCAGTATCAAATACAATATCACTATCAATCCATAACTGATAATCATACTTCAAACGACCATCCCAAGGAACTTGCTTTGGTCCTCTGAGAACATTTGCCCCAAGAACTTTACAACGAGCAAAGTTCACCATTGAACTATAATCTTGTGAAATCTGAATACTTGCTCCAGATTGAACTAGATCAAAACACAATTGAACGAAGTTTTTTAAAAAAGTATATGATACTCCTCGTCCAGGAAGACAAAATACAATTGACTTTCCTTGTATTGCTTGTTTTGCTAATGCTAAATCAAAATCATCTTCATTATTATTTGAAGATTTGGGTGCTGCTGCCTTTACCGTAAAACCTTTTGCCATAAGTATAAAATTTTAAAATAGTACCTTTATTATTCTACCACCACAACTCATTTATTGCAAGGTGGTTCTGCTTTATTTAGAGTGATCTTGATATCATCATCATTGCCCCCAGAAGTCCATACAAGTCCCCTGATAAGTTTCAGATTTTCCTGCAAATCACTCTGAGGTAATTGACTTATAATATTCGTGCCTTTGACTGAAATATTATAAGTATTCATCTTCTTCTACTTTTCTGAGAAGATCTTCAATTTCTTCTCTAAGAGTATTATTAATCACTAATATTTTATCTGTGTATAATCTATGCTGAATTGTTTCCAGTAATAGATCTTTTTCGTAATCGTCAAATTCCAGTTTCATATTTGAAATGTGTGTTTCTTTTTATATAGTGTTTTTGTCCTTTTGTGAGTGTTTTTTTCTGGGAAATTTTTTTATTCATTGGGCGAACCTGTGTGGAAATTTTAAAATCTGGGAATTTTTTTTAATTGACGTGTATATGTTCGAGCGTTTTCAAAGTTTTGTAGGTTGCAGGGACCCTTTAAATTATCTTTTAGGGGTTTACGCCTTATGGGCGGGCATCGGGGATATAATATAATACAAACCGCCCCAATATAACTGTCCATTTAGTACTGCTTTATTCTAATACACGAAACATACCCCCAGGTACGCTATAACGAAGGCGACGATATAACTGTCCATTTAGTACTGCTTTATTCTAATACACGAAACATATCCCCAGGTATATGATATTTAAGAACATTATCCTCACTGTATAAACGAAGGAGTAAGCTATACTATAACACGAAGCACTGTCTAATACTTTATAGTATTGACGAAATTGCAAAGTATAGCTAACTGCCCGGAGATCCATGCTGATTATACTTTACTGTTTGTTAAGTATCAAACAGTGGTGCTTATTAAGAACCATTTAGTACTGCTTGATTCTAATACACGAAACATATCCCCAGGTATGTAAAAGACGAAGATCTATAAGAATAACTGATAAACGAAATAGTTGCTTATTCCTATAATTGACGCATTATATACAGATAGCAAAAAATTCTCATATTCTTGGCGTTTTTGAAGAACACGAGTTGGTTGTATTGAATTGTATCACCGAATTTATTATGTCCTATTTTATTGCGCCGGAGACAGGAAAGAACTCCCTCGGTATAATATAAGTTTGAAATCACTCAGTTCTTATATCTGTCAGATTGATTCTTTATCCCGTAGGAGAATTCAAGAGCTGCTCTATAATATAATCATTTGAGTTGTTATTATTTATACGAGTTTGTTCTTCATTTATTATAGCATAACTCAGAATATAATGTTGATGCCTTGTGCCAGTTGTTCAAGTGTCTGGAAATACTTGACTTTTGGGGCGGTTTGTGTTATAATTATCTGGCTTAGACCCATAAAAAGTAGAAGGTTCAATCAAGCATTAACAGATAAAAGAATTCATCAACACATAAAGTAGAAGGTTCAATCAAGCATTAACAGATAAAAGAATTCAT
>Ga0114979_10002698_pt1 | contig 11959 bp, 9 predicted proteins | sample S_140625_EF_Meta_FD_87315 | JGI IMG/M metagenome (GOLD analysis project Ga0114979, IMG submission 87315) | Freshwater microbial communities from Lake Simoncouche, Canada to study carbon cycling - S_140625_EF_MetaG | ecosystem: Environmental > Aquatic > Freshwater > Lake | place: Lake... | reverse complement strand
AGCTCGGCCGTGCTGATCACGCCGGTGCTCCCGGCACTGGCGTCGGTGGCGGCGGCTGGGGCTTGGGTCATGACCTGGGCATTGATGCTGCCGCCCATCCTGGCCCCTGTTGAAGGAAGATGGACCGATGAATGAGTTCGTTTCCCCCGGCAGCTTGGTCACGATCGCCGGTGCGGTCCTCACCGTCATTGGTTCCATCGCCTATGCCGGCGACAATGCCAACCTCAGCCTACCGACGATTTTCTACGGCATCCCAATCCTGCTGGGTGGGTTGGCCCTGAAGTCCTCGGAACTGGCCCCACCCCAGCGCCTCACCCCCCCTGGGGCCCTGAAGTCCCTGCGCGAGCAGTCCTCCAACGACGCGTTGCGCAAGCTTCTTGCCGATGTCACCCGTTGGCGCTATGGGCAAAAAGCCCATCTCGAAAGTTCCCTGGAGGCGCTCAAGCTCTGGAATGACGAGAACCCCCCCCAGCTGGTGGCCGTCCAAGAATTGGATCTTCCCGAGGGCTATGGCCTCAGCCTTCAATTTGACGCCAACGGGGTGCCCTGGCAGCGTTGGCAGGACCAGCAGCAACGCCTGGGGCGCTTCTTCGGCCCCGGCCTACGGGCCGACGTGCAGCAGCCCGCTCCGGGTCGGATTGATGTGACCCTGTTGCCCGAGGCCCTTCCGCTTCCCGCGTCCCCCTTGCCGTGAGCTCAGAACCCCTGGTCAGTGCTGAGGACACCCTGCGGGTGTCCGTCCTCAGCGAAGCCTTGCCCTACATCCAGCGATTTGCCGGTCGACGGATTGTGGTCAAGTACGGCGGCGCCGCCATGGTGCGCGAGGACCTGCGCGAGGCCGTTTTCCGCGATCTGGCCTTGCTGGCCTGTGTCGGGGTTCAGCCCGTGGTGGTCCATGGCGGTGGTCCTGAGATCAACCAATGGCTCGGCCGGCTTGCCATCGAGCCCCAATTCCGGGACGGTCTGCGGATCACCGATGCGGACACCATGGACGTGGTGGAGATGGTGCTGATCGGCAGGGTCAACAAGCAGATCGTCAACGGAATCAACCGGGTCGGGGGTCGGGCCGTGGGATTGGCAGGGTGCGATGGCGGCTTGCTGGAGGCCAGGCCCTGGGGGAATGGATCCCATGGGTTGGTGGGGGATGTGGCGGGCGTCAACCCCCAGGTGCTGGACCCCCTGCTCGACCACGGCTACATCCCGGTGATTTCCAGCGTGGCTCCCTCCGAGGAGGGCGAGTCCCACAACATCAACGCCGACACCGTGGCTGGCGAGTTGGCGGCGGCCCTTCAGGCCGAGAAGCTGATCCTGCTCACGGACACCCCAGGGATCCTGGTCGACCGGGATGACCCAAGATCCCTGGTGCGCCAGTTGACCTTGCCGGAGGCCCGTCGGTTGATTGCCGATGGGGTGGTGAATGGTGGCATGACCCCCAAGACCGAATGCTGTATTAGGGCCCTCGCCCAGGGTGTGCGTGCTGCCCATATCGTCGATGGCCGGGTGCCCCATGCGTTGTTGTTGGAGGTGTTCACCAACGCGGGCATTGGCACGATGGTGGTGGGGAGCTCCAAAGCGCTCCAGCCCTGATGGAACCCCGTGGTTGACGACCCCCTAGAGATCGCCCGGCAGGCCCTGGAGCGGGGCGAGTATGGCCTGGTGGGGCAGCTGCTTGAGCCCCTGGCGGCGCAGCATCCAGCCTCCACCGCCCATGGAGCCGGCATTCGCCTGCTGATGGCCACGGCGTTGCTGGGGTTAGGGGACACCGAACGGGCGACCGCCTGTTGTCGGAGCCTGCAGCGCTGCGTGGATCCGGACCTCAGGGCCCAGGCCAGGGATCTGCTGATGGTGCTGGAGGCGCCTGCCCTGTCCCGTCCCCGCGGCTGGTCCATCACCCTGCCCGATCTCTCCAGCACCACCCCCCTGGAGGGCGTGGGGCAAGGACTGAGTCGGCGTCGGCCCCTGCCGCCCCCACCGCCGCCGCCGCCGGTGGGACGCACCCGGGCCCCGATGGGATTCGCCTTGGTGGTCACCACGGTGCTCCTGCTGGTTGCCCTGCTGTTGGGGGGCTGCGTGGAGGTCCGTACCGATCTGCGGTTCGCCGGACCAGGGCGGCTGCAGGTCGTCCATCTCCTGCACAATCGCTCGGGGTCTCCCCTGCCCTGGCAACGCCGCTGGGTCCAGGCCCTTGAGGCCACGGCGTTTGCGGGGATGGTGGTGGAGGGAGATCAGCGGTTATCCACGGCAGTCCTGCCCGCCGACCGGGCCCTCGCGGCCCTCGCCCGGAGCCTTCTCCTGGCCTCCGATCTGGCTGGCTCGTCCCTGCCCCCCCCCCGGCTGGAGTTGAAGGAGCGCAATTGGCTGGTGGGGGTCTATCAGACCCTGCGATTTGACCTTGACCTCAGCGATGTCACGCCCCTAGCCGGACTGGATCTCTCGGTGCGCCTGGTCCCCTTGCGACAGCGTGCGGTGGTGAAGGCTTTGCCCCAGCCGGTCCAGCAGCGGGGCGACGCCGTGGTCTGGCCGCTGCGCTTGGGCAGCCCCAATGGGTTGGAGCTGCACTGCTGGCGCTGGAGTCCCCTCGGCCTGGGGGGGGTGGTGATTGGGCTGGGCCTGTTGATGGTGCTGGCGCTGCAGGCCATGCGCCTGCGTTTGGGATTCGGTTTGCCCCAGCTGCCGGCCTGAGCGGCGGGGGGATCAGAGTTCCAGGGGATCGGGGTCGATCGTGAGGCTCACCCCATGGGGCAGGATGCGACGCAGGCTGGATTCTGGCGGGAGCGGCAGCCCCAGCCCGTCGTTGGTCCAGGGTGCATCGGGACTGGCAGGCCCGTGCAACAACACCTGCCAGCGGCTGCGGCCCGCCACCCGGGCCACGGGCGCCGGCGCGGGACCAATCACCCACCAGCCGGCCAGTTCCAGGGGGCCCCGCACCATTTCCACCAGGGCGGTGGCGGCCGTGGCGGTCGTTGTGGCGGTGGGCCCCGCCAGGCGCAACAGGCAGGCACGGCTAAAGGGCACCAGACCGCCCTGCTGCCGCAGTTTCGCTTCCTCCTCCAGAAAGCGTTCATAGCGTCCGTCCACGAGATGGCGAATCACGGGGTGCTCGGGGGTGTAGGTCTGCACCAGCACCTCGCCGGGGCGTTCCCCCCGCCCCGCCCTTCCAGCCAATTGCAGCAGCAACTGGAGGCTGTGCTCCCCGGCCCTCAGGTCCGGCCGATGCAGCAGGCTGTCCGCGGCGAGGACCGCCGCCAGGGTGACCCGCGGCAGATCCATCCCCTTGGCCAGCATCTGGGTGCCCACGAGCACATCGGCTTCGCCGGCGGCAAAGCGCTCGAGCAGCCGCCGGTGACCATCGCGGCCGCGGGTGGTGTCGTGGTCAAAGCGCAGCAGGCGCAGCTCGGCCAATTCGTCGGCCAGTTGTTCCATCACCCGCTGGGTGCCAGCTCCGAAGGGCTTGAACGCACTGGATCCACAGGCGCCGCAGCGTTGGCCTGGGTCCTGGCGATGGTCGCACCAGTGGCAGCGCAACCATTCCCGACCGCTGTCTTGGCGGTGCACGGTCAGGGCTACGTCGCAGTGAGGGCAATGCACCACCGCACCGCAACTGCGGCAACTCAGAAAGGTGCGATAGCCCCGCCGTGGCACCAGGATCACCGCCTGTTCTCCGCGCTCGCGCAGATGCTCCAACCTGCCGATCAGGGCGCGGCTGAGCAGGCGGCGATGGCCTTCGGCGAGCTCCATGCGCATGTCCACCACCCGCACCGGCGGCAGGGGCCTCTGGCCGATCCGCTCCGGAAGGCGCAGCAGGTGGGTATCCGCCTTGGGCCCCTGGCAGCGCAGCCAGGTGTCCAGCGAGGGGGTGGCGCTGCCGAGCAGTACGCGGGCACCACTGTGGGTAGCCCGCAGTCGGGCTACCTCCCGAGCGTGATAACAGGGCATCGGACTGTCTTGCTTGTAGGAGCTGTCGTGTTCCTCATCGAGGACAATCAGCCCCAGGCGGGCCAGGGGGAGAAAAATGGCTGAGCGGGTGCCCACCGCCAGCAGGGCTTCCCCCCGTTCGCCCGCCTCCAGGCACCGCCGCCACGAGGCCACCCGCTGGCCCTCGCCCAGGCCACTGTGGGATTCGATCACCCGGCTGCCGAACCGCGCCCGGCAGCGATCCAGGAGCTGGGGAATCAGGCCGATCTCCGGGGCCAGGATCAGCACGCTGTTCCCCCGGGCCAATTCCCTGGCCGCGGCCTGGAGGTAAACCTCCGTCTTGCCTGCCCCCGTGACCCCCCACAGCAGGAGAGCCTGACAGGGTGGGGCGGCTGCCACGGCGGCGACGGCCTCGGCCTGGGCGGGGGTGAGCGACGGGGAGGCCCCAGGAAGCGCTGGTTGTGGGTCCAGGGGCCCAGGGGGGACCGGGGTGGCGCGAGGGAGGGTCACCGTCTCGCGACGGATCAGCAGCAGGGTTTCCAGGCCAGCGATCAAGCGATGGCCGTATCCGGCCTGCACCAAATCACGCAGCAGCTGCCGCCCAGCGTGGGCCTCGAGGTACTCGAGCAGGGCCTGCTGGCGTGCCCGCAGCTCTGGTACAGATTCGTCCGTGCGCACGACCACCTGGACGCGCCGGCCCGCTCCCCCGCGCTGGGGACGCTGCCCTAACCAGCCGGAGGGCAGGGCGCTGCGCAGGGTGCGAAACAGGCTGGTGTGGCATTGGGTCGCGACCGCGGCGATCAACCCTTGCCAGGCCGGCTCCACGGCGGCCGCCTGCAGCAGGCGCACCACCGGCAGGATGGTTTTCCCTTCCAGTTCCGTGGGGAGGCAGCCGGAGCAGGCCACCACCAAGCCTGCCTGGCGACGGCCCTGGAGTCGTACCTCCACCAGATCGCCAGGGTTGATGGGTAGGCCCTCGGGGTTGGCGTAGGTGAACACCTGCCCCTCGCGTCCGGCTTCCACCCAGACATCCAGCCACGGCAGGGGAGAGGGTCCGCTGAGAGGGGACCGGTCAGCTTGCCAATCTTGCAAAGGTCTCAGGACGTTCCTAAGATGTGAGAGTTGAGCAGTTCATCAGGCTGCTGTCGGAACCGGGCAGAGTTCCGTCCGTTGGGGAAGACCCGTTGAGCCAGCTCGGAAGTTCTTGCTTCCATCGAGCCCTCCCGTCTGCGACCACCCCTGACACCACTGCCTCGGCCACGGCCGCTCTCCCATCCTCCCATTCCCCGCAAGCCAACGGTTCGCCCCCTGGAGATCCGTCATCTTGCCGACTCCGTTGACCTTGCTGTTGTCCTTACGTTTCCATCAGTCCATTGGGTTCCTGGCTCTTCGGGGCCGGTTGCGACGTCTCGGTCCACCCCCCTCGGTCTTGCGGCGGCTCCCGGAGAGTCGTTACTCGCCCTGAATTGTTCCGGGATTTGATCGGATTCCCCCTTCCCGTCACGGCCCCGAGAGTTGGACGATTGACCCTTCGACTGACTGTTAGGTCCCCCGCAAGCGCGTCCTCCCCTGGGACGGTCGCCTTGGTTGTCCTCGATGTCGATAGGTCAATCGCTGTTGACGTTGGCAGGGGTTGCATCCCCGCTTCGCGCCGATCCGTTGGCTGTCCGCCCCACTGATTCCGTTCCGTCCCCCGTTCGAACTACGTCCTCTGCTCCACCTCCATGAGCCCCGTCGTCGCCAAGCCCAAGTCTTCCCTGCCTGAAATCGTGGCCACCGTGAGTGCCACGGGCGAGGTGGTCATCGTCGATCCCAGCACCAACGCTTCGGCGCCGGACAGGGTGGTTGAGGAGCCAGCGAAGGGCAAAGCCAAGCCGAAGGCGGTGGCGAAATCCCCCAAACCCTCCGCCAAGGGCACGACGACCACCACCAAGCCAGCGGCCAAGGCCAAGCCAGCGGTCAAGGCCACGCCAGCCGCCAAGGCCACGCCAGCCGCCAAGGCTAAGCCGGTGGCCAAGGCCAAGCCGGCGGCGAAGAGCAAGCCGGCGGCAGCCCCTGGCGATCTTGAAGGCGAAGCCCTTGACCTGGAGGTGGCCGCCGATGATCTGCTGGCGGTAGCCGACCTTGGGGGTGCCGAGGATCTGATCGAAAAGAAGGATGCCAAGGCGGCCAAGGCTCTGGCCAGCATCAAAGTTGGGCCCAAGGGGGTCTATACCGAGGATTCGATTCGGGTCTACCTCCAGGAAATCGGTCGGATTCGCCTGTTGCGTCCTGACGAAGAGATTGAGCTGGCCCGCAAGATTGCCGATCTTCTTCAATTGGAGGAACTGGCGGCCCAATTTGAGGCCGATAAGGGCCATTTCCCTGACACCAAGGAATGGGCCGTCCTGGTGGATATGCCCCTGATCAAGTTCCGTAGGCGCTTGATGCTTGGCCGCCGAGCTAAGGAGAAAATGGTTCAATCCAATCTTCGCCTAGTGGTATCTATCGCCAAGAAATACATGAATCGAGGCCTTTCTTTCCAGGATCTAATCCAGGAAGGTAGCCTGGGATTGATTCGAGCGGCGGAGAAGTTTGACCACGAAAAGGGTTATAAGTTCTCCACCTACGCTACCTGGTGGATTCGTCAGGCCATCACCCGTGCAATTGCCGATCAAAGCCGCACGATCCGCCTGCCTGTTCACTTGTATGAAACCATCAGCAGGATCAAGAAAACCACCAAGACCCTCAGCCAGGAGTTCGGGCGCAAACCCACGGAAGAGGAAATTGCAGAAAGCATGGAGATGACAATCGAAAAATTGCGCTTTATTGCAAAGTCGGCCCAATTGCCAATTTCCTTAGAAACTCCTATCGGGAAAGAGGAAGATTCCCGTCTTGGGGATTTTATTGAAGCAGACATTGAAAACCCAGAGCAAGATGTGGCGAAAAATCTGCTCCGAGAAGATCTCGAGGGCGTCCTCGCCACCCTCAGCCCACGGGAGCGCGATGTGCTCAGGTTGCGCTACGGCCTCGACGATGGCCGTATGAAAACGCTCGAGGAGATAGGACAAATCTTCGATGTCACCCGTGAGCGTATTCGCCAGATCGAAGCCAAGGCGTTGCGGAAGCTGCGCCATCCGAATCGCAATGGTGTGCTGAAGGAGTACATCAAGTAACCATTTAAGCTTTACTCTTGTTGCGCTTATCTGTTGTTCTCCCTACTTTTAATGAGAGGGAGAGCATCGAGCCTATGGTGCTCAATTTGCTGCCCTTGCAGCAAAGCTACGATCTCGAACTTCTCTTCGTTGATGACGATTCCGCCGATGGTACCGCTGATCGGGTTCGTGAGTTGGCCCATCGCTATGGCTGTCTCCACCTGATACGTCGGGTTGGACGCCATGGCCTTTCCAGTGCCATTAAGGAAGGAATTCTTGATGCTACTGGTGACGTGGTCATTGTCATGGATTGCGATGGCCAGCATGAACCGGCCGCCGTTGCCCGCGCCGTTGAGCACTTGCTGGACACCGCCAGTGATTTGGTGATTGGAACCCGCTTCCATCCCCAGGCCGAGATTGCTGGCCTCAGTCGCCAACGGGAGCGCAATTCCACCCTGGCCAATCGTGTGGCCCGATTCAGCCTGCCACGCTACGGCAATCTGACTGATTATATGAGTGGTTTTTTTGCCCTTCGTCCTGAACGCTGCCTAAACTATGTGCGTCAGGTCGATGTTAATGGCTTCAAATTTCTCTATGAATTGTTGGCCCTCAGTCGGGGTCAGTTGAAGGTGGCTGAGGTGCCCCTTAGTTTTCAGCCCCGCTTGGCTGGCGAGTCCAAGCTTGATCTTGCCGTGGTTTGGGATCTTGGAGTTTCCATTCTGCACACGTTGCTCCTGCGGGCCCTACCCCGGCGAGCCGTCAGTTTTGCCCTGGTGGGAACTAGCGGCATTCTGTTGCATGTGCTGGTTTTTGCGATCATGCGTCGCCTGGTGGGGCTCAGCTTTGAACAGGCCCAGGTGTTGGCGGTGGTTTGCGCCGCAAGTTCGAATTATCTGATCAATAATGTCCTGACATTTCGTGTACAGCAATTGCGGGGCAGGGCCCTGCTGATTGGTCTGCTTCGTTTTCTGCTGGTGACCTCCCTTGGCATGGTGGCCAATGTGGGCGTCTCTTCGGCCTTTTACCGGCAGGTCAGCCATCAACCGCTGTTGGCCCTGTTGGCCGGCATTGCCGTCGATTTCGTCTGGAAATATGCCGCATCGTCCCGTTTTGTCTGGAATAGTCCTTGAGGAGGGCCTGTGGTTGCGGTCACCCCTTAACCTTCTCTTTCCCTTGGAATCAAGCCGTCGATGCGGGTTGAACGGGTCGGCGATGGCTCCAGCGCTGGCTTTCGGAGTGGTCCTGCTCCTCTGATTCCACCCCTGACCTGGCTGGGGGTGGCCGCAGCTTTGGCCCTGCTGTGCTGGCTTGCCTTCTTTCAGGGCCTGGGCAATCTGGGTCTCACCGACAAGACCGAATCGCTCTTCGTGGAGGTGGCCCGCGGCATGGCGCAGCGCGGGGATTGGATCACGCCCTGGTGGAACGGTGAGCGCTTCTTTGACTATCCGGTTTGGGGCTACTGGATGGTGGCCCTGAGCTTTCGCCTGTTTGGCCCCTCCGCCTGGGCGGCACGGCTGCCGGTGGCCTTGGCCGCCAGTGCCGTTGTTGTGGCCCTGTTTATGTTGCTGGTCGTGCTGGCCCCCTCAGGGGAGCAGCCCCGGCGGCGCTTGGGCCGGGCGGGGCTGGCGGCGGCCCTGCTGGCGACCAGCCCGGGTTGGATCGGCTGGGGGCGCATTGCCAGTACGGACATGTTTCTGGCCAGCGCCATCAGCCTTGCCCTGTTTGGTTTCCTGCTGGCCCATCACCATCCTCCGCGTTCCCGGCCGGCCTTGCTGGGACAGCTGGCCATGGCTCTGTTCGCCGCCATCGCGGTGCTGGCCAAGGGGCCGGTGGGGCTCTTGCTTCCGGGGCTTGTCCTTGTGGTGTTCCTCACCCTGACCAGGGGCTGGTCGCGATGGTGGCAACCCCGATCCCTCGCCGTCATGGCGCTGGTGTTCCTGCTGGTGGTGGTCCCCTGGTATGCGCTGGCGGCCCAGGCCAATGGCATGGCCTTTTTGGGGGGATTTCTAGGGTTCAGCAATCTTCAGCGCTTCACGAGCGTTCTCTACAACCATCCCGGTCCGCCCTGGTTTTATCTTCCCTGGCTGGCGGTGCTGTTGCTGCCTTGGTCGATCTATCTCCCTGAGGCCATCGCCCGCTTGCGATTCTGGCGACTTCAGAGCTGGCGGGAGGCCGGACAGCGGGGCGATGCGGCCCTGCTGCTGCCCTTGTTTCTGCTGACGTGGCTCGGGGTGATGTTGGTCTTTTATTCGGCGGCCGCCACCAAGTTGCCCGGCTACATCCTGCCGCTCCTGCCCGCTGGGAGCTTGCTGGTGGCCCTGCTTTGGCAGCCCCTGGTGCCGGTGCCCGCCGGCGGTGGGGGCCATCGGCCCGCCGGTTGGGTCAATGCGCTGCTCCTGGGGGCCTTGGCCCTGGCCGCCGGCGGCGCCGGTCGCTGGGCCGCCACCGATCCGGCCTATCCCGCCTTGGGGGCTGCCCTCGCCCAGTCCGGACTTCCCCTCCGCTTGGCGTTGCTGTTGGGCCTGGCCAGTCTGGCCCTGATGGCCCTTCTGCTGAATGCCAACGGTAACCGCTGGCTGTGGTTGCCCAATCTGGCGGCCTTTCTGGCACTGCTGGCCCTGGTGATTCCCCCCCTCGCGCTCCTGTTGGATCGGGAACGCCAGCTGCCCCTGCGCCACTTGGCCGTGGCGTCGCGCCAATCTGCCCGCCCCGACGAACCCCTTTGGGTGGTCGGCACCAAGCGCTACAGCATCGTGTTCTACAGCGGCGCCCCAGCGGTGTTTGTGGCCGATCGGCGCCAGATTCGCCAGCGTTGGCGCCATGATCCGGGCGATCTTTTCCTCACGGCCCGCTCTAAAACCATCCGGTTGCTTGGCGACCGCCAGGACCTGGAACAGCTCCGGTTGGATCCCGCGGATGTTGCGGTTCTGGCCCGCGACGGAGAGCAACAACTCTGGCGGATTCCCGTGGAGGGCTTGCAGCCATGAGTCCGTTCCAATGGTCCTGGCTGCAACTGCGTTGGCGTCGGTTTGACGGCTGGTTGGTGCTCGCTTGCGTCATCGTCCTGCTCGGACTGGCCCAGCTTCTGGATCCGCGTCGCCCCCCCGAGGTGGATACGACCGTTCTTGACTGGCTCGGCCAACACCTCCAAGGCGGCTTGGGCATCGCCCTGGTTCAGGTGTATCGCCTGAGCGGCGTGGGGTTCACCGCCGTGCTCGTGCTGTCTGCCTTGATCTATCTATTGATTAAACGGTGGTGGAATGATTTGAGGCTGTTGGCCACCGCCTCGGCAGGCATCTTGGTGATCATCGACCTCTGGCTGAAGCCGTTGTTCGACCGTGCCCGACCCCACGAGAAGTTGTTGCACGTGGACGGCCGCAGCTTTCCCAGCGGACACGCTGCAGGCTCGATCACTTTTTATTTCGCGATGGTGGCGATCCTGGCGGCCCACCATCCCCGCTGGCGAGGCCCCCTGACCTTGGCGGCCGGGCTGTGGGTGGCCCTGGTGTGGTTGAGCACCCTCTTCGCCCGGGCCCACTGGCCCACCGACTTGGTGGCCGGGGGCGCTGTGGGCCTGGCCTGGCTCACGGTCTGCCTTGCGATCTGGCGAGGCCAACGCCTGTCTCCCCTGCCACAGGGCAGAGTGAGCGCTGGTTTTGCCCTGCCTTGGATGTCGTCCATTGCCCCCTATGGCCTGGACCAGCTGCGGGGGTTGCGTAGTGCGCCGGCCCTCAACCCGGAACAGCGGGCCCAGCTGCGGGCTCAACTGAGTCCGTTAGTCGCTCGCTGCGCCTGGTTCACCATCGGGGTGATGGCCCCATCGGCGGCGGCGGCGGTTCAGGCCCTGCGCAGCGCCGAGATGGCCCTGGGCTGGTCCCCGATCGCCACGGTGGAAGCGGGCTCCGCCGATAGTGAGGCCGCAGGAACGGTGTTCCTCAAGGCCAATCAGCGCAACGGAACGGCCCTGCTCCGTCAGGAAGCCGGCCTTGGCGAAGGTTTGCTGATTACCGGCCACAACCCGGAGGATCCTTCGCTTGAGGACACCTGGGGCCCGTTGCCCCTGGATCTGTTCGCCTGATCGCGCCTCGGGGTTCCCCATCAACTGATCACGTTCTTCGGGGGGGATCCGATCGACTGACCATGGGTCCTTAGGCTGGGCTGCTGTTGCCGGCAGCCTGGGCTGCCTCCCCCGGACACCCGATGACCAGCTCCCCCCTGCGCATCGCCTCCCGCCGCAGTCAGCTGGCCATGGTCCAGACCCACTGGGTGCGCGACGAACTGACCAAGGCCCATCCCGGCCTGGAGATCAGCATTGAGGCGATGGCCACCCAGGGGGACAAGATCCTTGATGTGGCCCTGGCCAAGATTGGCGATAAAGGCTTGTTCACCAAGGAATTGGAGGCCCAGATGCTGGTGGATCGTGCCGATATCGCCGTTCATAGCCTCAAGGATCTGCCTACCAACCTGCCCGAAGGGCTGATGCTGGGCTGCATTACCGAGCGGGAGGATCCGGCCGATGCTTTGGTCGTCCACGCGCGCCACCGGGACCTCACCCTGGCCACCCTGCCGGAGGGGGCGGTGGTGGGCACCAGTTCGCTACGGCGATTGGCCCAGTTGCGTCACCATTTCCCCCATCTTGTGTTCAAGGATGTTCGCGGCAATGTGATCACCCGCCTGGAGAAACTTGATGCCGGTGAGTACGACTGCCTGATTCTCGCGGCGGCAGGTTTGGGGCGTCTGGGATTGGCCAATCGCATCCATGAACTGATTGATCCTTCGATCTCCCTCCACGCCGTTGGACAGGGGGCCCTGGGGATCGAATGCCGTCAGGATGACGCCGAGGTTCTGGGCTGGATCAAGGTGCTAGAGCATCTCCCTACCGCCCGTCGATGCCTGGCGGAGCGGGCGTT
>Ga0114979_10002696_pt1 | contig 11960 bp, 7 predicted proteins | sample S_140625_EF_Meta_FD_87315 | JGI IMG/M metagenome (GOLD analysis project Ga0114979, IMG submission 87315) | Freshwater microbial communities from Lake Simoncouche, Canada to study carbon cycling - S_140625_EF_MetaG | ecosystem: Environmental > Aquatic > Freshwater > Lake | place: Lake... | reverse complement strand
TTCCGCCACCTCGGCATTGCGGTGGCGGTCATCGTGGGCCTCGTGGCCGGCTGGCTGATCGGCAAATGGACCGAGTACTCGACCAGCAACGAATACACGCCCACCAAGGAACTGGCCGATCAGGCGCTGACCGGGCCCGCCACGATCATCATCGGTGGCATGGCCGAGGGAATGCTCAGCACCTGGGCGCCGGTGCTCATCACCGGCGTTGCCACGCTGCTGGCCTTCGGGTTTGCCAACGGCTTCAGCTTCAAGGATCCAAGTGCCTTTGCCCTTGGCCTCTACGGCGTCGGTATTGCGGCTGTCGGCATGCTCTCCACGCTCGGCATCACGTTGGCGACCGACGCCTATGGGCCGATCGCCGACAACGCGGGGGGCAATGCCCAGATGGCCGGCCTGCCGGCTATCGTCCGTGAGCGGACCGACGCCCTCGACGCCTTGGGCAACACGACCGCCGCCACCGGCAAGGGCTTTGCCATCGGGTCGGCGGCCCTCACGGCACTGGCGCTGCTCGCCGCCTACGTTGAGGAAGTGCGGATCGGCTTCGAACGCTGGGGCCACTCGGCGGTGAGCTACGACCTGCGGTCGGACGTGCAGAGCGTGACCGTGGCGGGAAAGAACGTCGACCTCAAGCCAGGCGATTGGGTGAAATTGGCCGGCGGCCTGGCGCTGAAGATCGGCGACAAGCCCGAAACCAACACCACCTGGATGGTGCTCGACAACCGTGCGATTCCGAACTTCGGCAAGTTGCCCGCCCGGACGCCGGTCGACACCGTCACGCCCGAGTTGATGAACGAGCTTGAACAGTCCAACCGGATCGTCAGTGTCAAGAAGGCGTTCATGGCCGACTACATGAGGTTCTACGACGTCACACTGATGAATCCCAAGGTGCTGGTGGGCTTGTTCATCGGTGCCATGTGCACGTTCGTCTTCTGTGCCTTGACGATGAAGGCCGTGGGTCGAGCTGCCAAGGGCATGGTGGAAGAAGTGCGTCGGCAGTTCCGTGAAAAGCCGGGCATCATGGAGGGCACCGAGATGCCCGACTACGCCGCTCCGGTGGCGATCAGCACGAAGGCGGCGCAGCGGGAGATGATCCTGCCGTCGGTGCTGGCGCTTGCCGTACCTGTCGCGACGGGCTTGCTGCTCGGCGTAGGGGGGGTGATGGGGCTGCTCGTGGGCGGACTGACCACCGGCTTCTGCATGGCGGTGTTCATGGCCAACGCGGGCGGTGCCTGGGACAACGCAAAGAAGCACATCGAATCGGGAGTCCATGGCGGCAAGGGGAGTGATGCGTACAAGGCGGCCGTGGTGGGAGACACCGTGGGTGATCCCTTCAAGGACACCAGCGGCCCGAGCCTCAACATCCTCGTCAAGCTCATGAGCATGGTGAGCGTGGTGGTGGCCGGCCTCGTCGTGCGGTACAGCTTGGAAGCCTTGGGCATTTTCTGAATCCCGCGAAGGCTCGGGGGCTGCCCACGCCCAGTCGCCGGACAGCCTCCCCGTGGGGGCAAGTTTTCAACTTGCCCTCGCCTCCTCCACGTCGGCCAACGGTGTCGCGGTTCAGGTCTGCCCACGCCCCGTCGCCGGACGTTCGCTCTCGGCATCCTGCCTACGCTCACTCGATGCTGACTGCGCTCCGGCATCCTGCCTGCGCTGGTCAGCAACGCCGGCTCTCGGGACATGGGCAGCCCCTCACGGATGCAGCAAGACGTATGAACACCGACGGCGCGGAGCCGGTCGGAAGGGGCAAGTTAAAAACTCACCCCCAGAAGGAGCCGGTGAATTCTGCGGCTCACGAGCGATTCGCGATCCGTCCAGGAGACTCCCTTCGCGAACGTCCGGCGACGGGGCATGGGCAGCCCCGAACCGTCGCCAGCGGTCCTCTGTGGTTGCGCCGGACAGGCTGCGTTAGTCTCTGGGGATGCGACCTGGTTTTGCCTTTCAACTTGACGCGGTCAGCCCCGGCGGGGCGCGGGCTGGTGTGCTCACGACGCCGCATGGCAGCGTGCCGACGCCGCTGTTCATGCCAGTGGCGACGCTGGCGAGCGTGAAGGGCGTCGACATCGGCCGTGTTGCCGAGACCGGGGCCGGCATGGTGCTCGCCAATGCCTACCACCTTCATCTGCGGCCGGGCGAAGCGGTTGTCGAGCAGGCTGGTGGTGTGGCCGCCTTCATGGGCTGGTCGGGCCCCACGCTTACCGATAGCGGTGGCTTCCAGGTCTTCTCGCTCGCTCAGCAGGTCCGTGTGACGGAGGCGGCCGCCAGTTTCCGCTCGCACATCGATGGCAGCCCGATCGAACTGTCGCCTGAACTGTCGATGCAGATTCAGGAACGGATCGGGGCCGACGTGGCGATGCAACTCGATCACGTGGTAGCCCTGCCCGCCACTCGCGATACGGTGGCCGACGCGATGCAGCGGTCGCTGCGGTGGGCGGATCGTTGTCTCGCGGCGCATCGCCGCGAGGATCAGGCGGTGTTCGGCATCGTGCAGGGTGGCCTTGAGCCCGATCTGCGGGAGGAGAGCGCTGTGAGCCTGCGCGGCCTCGGCTTCGATGGCTACGCGGTCGGTGGTCTCTCGGTCGGGGAAGGGCCGGAGGCGATGGATGCCACCCTCCGCGCCACCACGCCGTACCTGCCGACCGACCGGCCGCGGTATCTGATGGGGGTCGGCCAACCCCGCGACATCATCGCTGCCGTAGCGGCGGGTATCGACATGTTCGACTGCGTTCTGCCCACACGCTGCGGCCGCAACTCGCTGGTCTATACCTTCGACGGGCAGATTCGCCTGCGGAACGCACAGCACGCCACCGATTCCCGACCTCTCGAGGCGGACTGTCCCTGCCTCGCCTGCCGGCATAGCCGCAGCTACCTTCGCCACCTGTTTCTGGCAGGCGAGATGCTGGGGCCGATCCTGGCCTCGATCCATAATCTCACGTTCTACCAGCGGCTCGTCGCCCGACTCCGCGACGGCGTGATCATGGGCCGCTTCGAGGCGGTCTGCCGCGAACTGGCGGCGCGCGTCGACCCATCCTCGGATTCCGCTGATTCGGTCGGTGAGTGAGACGTGCCTCCCGGCTGGTTCCGCCCCGGCGGTTCGCCGTCGCCAGCGAATGGCGTGTCGGGCTTGTCCGTCAGACACGCGTCGCACTACATTTGCGGGTCTGCCGAATGGTCCGATCCCGGGCCTTTCCACCCACCGTCGGAGTTTCCATGCAGCCCGAGCCCCCAGCCCTGTTCGCGGTCCAGTTGATGGCGGCCGCCGCTGTGCCGCCCGGACCGCTGGAACTCCTGCTCACGTATCTCCCGATGGCGATGATCGTGATGGTAGCGTGGCTCTTGCTCTATCGGCCGGAGCGGGAACGCATGCGGCGGCACCAGGAGTTGCTCACCGGCCTCAAGAAAAACGACCGCGTCATCACGACGTCCGGCATCTATGGCACCGTGGCGAATGTCGATCGCGAGGCTGATCGCGTGTCGCTGCGGGTCGATGAGGCTGGCAATGTGAAGATTGCCGTCACCGTGTCGAGCATCGCCAAGGTGCTCGGCGACAGTTCCTCCCCCGAACCCTGAAACGAGAGCGGCATGAACAGTTTTCTCAGCCCCATCCAGTTGTTTGCTCAGGCCGCCGAACTCGCCGCCGCTGCCGACGCCCCCATCGCCGCTCTCCCGTCGGCGGCCTGGTGGCGCGAGCCGTGGGCAGTCATGGTGATGACGCTGCTGACAGTTGCGGTGCCGACGCTGCTCTCGTGGCTACTCGGCAAGAGGCTGCGGGCTGCCGATATGTGGGGCCGGCTCGCCACGGTGCTGGTGGCGCTCACGGCAGGGGCCGTGATCACGTGGCTCGGCTGGCCGCCGCGGCTTGGCATCGACCTCAAGGGAGGTGTGATCCTCGTCTACGAAGTCGATGCAACCCGCCAGTCAGCCGGTCAAGTCGATGACTGCGTCAGCAAGATCGAGCAACTCCTTGCCAGTCAGGATGGACGAAAGGGCACCGTATCGCGGCTGGCCGACAACCGCATCGCCGTCCGCCTCGACACGGCGGACGCAGCCGCTCGGGAGTCGTTTCTCAAGGGCGTGGATCAGCTCGATTTCGGCGACGCCAGGGTACGGCTGGCCGGCCGGCGCGCAGGCGCCGACACGATCGATCTGGAATATGACGTAGCCGGTCGGTCTGCGGCTGTCGACATGGACAAGCTGGTGGCGGCGGTGAGCCGCCGCGTCAATCCGGGCGGTCAGAAGGAAGTCACCGTTCGCCGTTACGGACTCGATCAACTGGAAGTGATCGTGCCAGAGGTCGACCAATCGGAGGTCAATCTCATCAAGCGGGTCGTCTCGAGCGCCGGTGTTCTTGAATTCAGGATCACCGCCAACCCGGAGGATCCCCGGCACAAGCAGGTGATCGAACTGGCCGGCCGCTCTCCCGGCACGACCGTGATCGAGGGGGGGCGGCAGGTTGGCCGCTGGGTGCAGCTCGATACAGCAAAGATCGACCCGGCTCAGGATGGCGGTCTCGTCACTCGTACCATGCCCGACGGCCGTGTCGAGGTGCTGGTCGTGCTCGACCGGTTCAATGTCACGGGCGGCTATCTCACCCGGGCCTCGTCGAGCTACGACAACGAGCTGCAGCCGTGCGTCAATTTCTCCTTCAACTCCTCCGGTGCGGCGCTCTTCGGCACGCTGACGGGCCAGAACCTTCCGGATCCTGCCAACCGGCTCAAGAGCCGGCTGGGCATCCTGCTCGACGACACGCTGCTGTCGGCGCCATCGATCCTAAGCACCATCTCCGGTGATGGCCAGATCACTGGCAGCTTCAAGCAGTCAGACGTCGACTTTCTGGTGGGGGTGCTCAATGCCGGCAGCCTGCCGGCGGCCCTCGTGAGCGAGCCGATCAGCGAACAGAAGATCAGTCCTCAATTGGGAGCCGACACGATCCGTTCCGGAGCTCGGGCGATGGTGCTGGCAACGATCGTGGTGCTCGCCTTCATGCTCGCCTACTATCGCCTCTCAGGGTTCATTGCCGACCTGGCGGTGCTGCTCAATATTTTGCTCGTGGTGGCGCTGATGATCTCGCTCAAGGCGGCATTCACGCTGGCGGGCTTGGCCGGGCTCGTGCTTTCAGTGGGCATGGCGGTCGATGCCAACGTGCTCATCTATGAGCGGATGCGTGAGGAGACGGAGCGGGGAGCGGGTGTTCGTACCGCCATTCGCAACGGGTTTTCGCGTGCGTTCTCCACGATCGTCGACTCCAACCTGACGACGCTGATCTCGGCCTTTGTGCTGTTTGCGATGGGTACGGACCAGCTGAAGGGATTTGCCGTCACGCTCATCCTCGGTCTCGTGCTCAACCTGTTTACGGCCGTGTTCTGTTCGCGAGTGGCGTTCGATCTTTCGGAACGCAACGGCTGGCTGCGGAAGCTCACGATGTCCAAGTTCTTCGGACACACGAACTTCGAGTTTGTCCGGTGGGTGCGGCCTGCGATCATCGGCTCGCTGGCCTTCATCCTGCTCGGCCTGGCAGCGGCCGCGCAGCGTGGCCAAGGCCTCTTCGACATCGACTTCACGGGCGGCACGAGTGTGCAGGTGGCACTCAAGCCCGATCAGGCACTCGATGTGGCGGAGGTGCGAAAGGCACTTGCCGTCCTGCCGAACGTGGCGGTGAGCTCCGTGACCGGAGCCGACATCGCCCCAGGCACACGCTATAAGATCGATACATCGCTCGGCGACGACGAGCAGGTTGAACGGACGCTGCGCGAGGTTTTCCCCGGCAGGCTGGCGACCTACTCCATGGGCTTCGGCGAGATCACATCGACGTCCGGAGCGGAGAAGGTGGCTCCGGATAACGGCGCACTTCCGACGGCCGTGACGCTCGATTTCCCGGAGAAGATCAACCTGCCGACGCTGCGGGCCACCATCCAAGACGCCCTCCAGGCCGAGGGGGTCGCGGACGCTCCGTTCGAGTTGGAGCCCGATGTGTCGCAGGCGAAGGGTGTCGCGAGTCGCACGAAGGCCTTTCAAAACTGGGCCCTGTCGACGTCGCTCGATCCAGATGCCACCCGTCGACTGGTCGAACGGCTGGCGAAAAAGCTTTCGGATACCCCGGTCTATCTCTCGGCCAATTCAATCGGTGGCAAGGTGGCGGGAAGCACCAAGATCACCGCCCTCTACGCCCTGCTGGCGAGTTTGCTGATGATCGTGCTCTACGTGTGGGTGCGGTTCCAGAATGTTGCGTTCGGTCTGGCCGCCGTGGTGGCGCTGATTCACGACGTCCTCGTGGCGGTGGCCTGCCTCGCCTTCAGCACCTACGTGAGCCGGTTCATGGGCTGGGCGCTGATCGACGACTTCAAGATCAGCCTCGACGTCGTGGCGGCGCTCTTGACGATCGTCGGTTTTTCGATCAACGACACAATCGTGATCTTCGACCGGCTCCGCGAACTGCGAGGGAAGGGGGCGTATGTGACGGCCGCCATGATCGACAAGGCGGTGAATCAGACCTTGAGTCGTACGATCCTCACCTCTGGTACGGCGTTTCTGGCCACGTTGATCCTCTATCTCTTCGGCGGTCAGGGAATCCATGCCTTCGCGTTCACGATGCTGGTAGGCATCATTACCGGCACGTACAGCACGATCTACATCGCGGCACCGCTGGTACTGTGGCTTCAAGAAGGCTCTGCCGCTGCCCGACGGGAACAGACGACGTCGTCGCGATCCATGTCCCAGGCGTCCGCCTAACTTCACGGTTTTGGCCTCACGGTTTCGAGCCCACCGCTTCGGGAAGACCTTGCGGGGAATGCGGGCGCTGACGACAGTCGGGGTTTGGGAAACCCCGGCGGGGAGGCGGTGCGAACTGCCCGGGCCTCGATGGCGGCGCATACTTAGGGTGCCGGCGCGGGTGCCGGGCTCGGGCCGCCTGAACAGGGGTAGGCATGGCGCTCTTCATGCACACAGTGCGGTTTCTCATCGGCATGACGCTGCTGGCTGGCGGGGCTGTCCTCATCCAGCCGTTTGCAGCAGCTGTGCTCGCAGCCCGTTCGAACGCGGAGACCGTTCACGAGCAGGCGATCCCCGCGGCGGCGGGGCGTCAGCCCGAGAGGTCTCCGCCGATGATGGGTCTGGGTGGGCATGCGATCCCCGACACGAGAATCGGCGGCGAGCGCGGATCGGCGGTCGTCGTGCCGGCAGATGTGGGCAACGTCTCCGTCCCGCCTCCAACGCCGCCGCCGCCCTCCCCGCTCCCGGCCTCTGGTTTGGACGTGTCGCCGGCGGCTCCGCCGCTCGATGGCACCTACCGTTCCACCGTCGACATTCCTCCACCACCACTGCTGGATGGACATGCCCCGCCCCCACTGTCGACGGGCTGGGCCGTTCATGATGTCGCCAGACAGCCGGCACCGGCTGGCCCGCCGCTGCAGCAAGCCGCTGCGACCACGCTGTATGTGGTTCGAGACGGGGATGACCTGACGGGGATCGCCCTCAAGGTCTACGGTCACGCTGGTGCCGCGACCGCCATCTGGGCCGCCAACAGGGATCGCCTCGCCGATCCCCAATTGCTCCCGATTGGCCTGGCATTGCAGTTGCCGCCAACCTGGACCATGACGGCCGTTTTGGGAGCCCAGGGCGGGTCTGCCAGCCTCGCCATCGAGCCGTCTCCGCCCCCTCTCGGCAGCCCCCGCTCCGGCACGACTCCAGCCGTCGCCGCTGGGCTGGATGTCGATCAGACGGCGGTCGGCGGTGAGGCGGAAGTGCCATGGCTCCAGGAACGGGCCGCCGAGGCTCCGGCCGCGAGCGGATGGACTGCACCGGACCGATTCGGGGCGACGGCTGCCCCGGAAGAGAGAACGAGCAGGCCAGCTACCGTGCGAGTGGGGATCGGCGATTCACTCGAGTCGATCGCAGACAGATTCTACGGCGACCGGTCGATGGCAGCACGAATCTGGCAGGCCAATCGGGATCGGGTGCGGAGCCCGGAACTGCTGGTACCCGGCAGCGATCTGCGTCTCCCGTGACGCCCCGACCTGCTGATGCCGGCTGCGTTTATCCGCTATTCAGGATTGCCAGGCTGGCGAGCCAGTGCCAGATCGATAAATATCCGGATCTTGTCGGCGACGTGGAGGTCTGGATCATTGGCCAGATCGTCTCCCTTCAGGCCGGTGTCTGCCTCGATGAAAAAGACCGTGGCAGCGGTCGCAGCCACGGGATTCCGGGCCTTCTCAGAGGGCGGATCGACACGTTGCTGGAACCAGGTGTCAGGCCGGAATCGTTTGAGTTGATCAAAGAGGCGAATGGCGTCGCGATCACCCTTTCCGGCTAGCACCATGATGGGAATCTGGTGTTGGATCGCATCGCTCTTCAGGGGCAATGACATCGAGATTCCCTTCGTTGCCCAGACCGGGCTGATGAGTGCCAGGGCCCGTACCTGCCTCCCCTGCGGTCCGCTCGTGGTTGGCGGCCAGTTCCAGTCGGCCGTCGTCCACATGGATGCCAGCGTGGCACCAAGGCCGCAGCCAACGACGCAGAGTCGATCGATGTCGAGTTTGCCGGCGTCGGATTGCTCCTTGATCCAGTTGCGCACGGCCTCGATCTCCCCCTGAAGTGCCGCCTGGCCGCGATGGCTTCCCCCCGCGGCGGCCGCGATCGACTCCAGTTCAGCCTTCTTGAGCAGACGGTGGTCCCCGGCATCGCCTCTAGCACCACCGGGACGGAGGCTGCTCTCGCCGTGGCCGCGTAGATCCGGGGCGACGACGGTGTGACCAACTCCTTGAAGCGAGCGGGCGAGGTTGTCGACGGTGGTGTGCGAGCCCTCAAGATCGTGGATCAGGATCACCGTGGCCTTCGCCTTGGCGTTATCGGCTGCGGGGTAGTGCCAGGCGGCGATCCGAATGCCATCCGAGGTCTCTAGCCGCAACTCTTCGACGGTCTCTTCCGAAACGGGAGCGATGGCCTCGGCAGCCCGGCCTTCCACGTCTGAACACAGCAGCAGCGGAACCGCCAGGCACAACCGACTGAGCACCCGTACCGACACCCTTCCGAAGACGAACATCAGCATGCTTCCCAAACGTGTGAAAAGGGGATCGCCTAGACCCCAGTTGTGGCAAATATGCCGCCAAAAAGCTATCATTGAGCAAGAGCCCGGCGCTTCATCAGACCGAAAACAGCCCGCTTCGGCTCGAGGAGTGCGCGGCGGCCGGGTTTCTCTGCCGTGCCAACGAGGCCCTTCCGTGGAACTGCCCGCCCCCATTCGGAACACCCACGCACGCGTGCCACGGTCCGAGGGCAAGGAACACCATCGGCCGACGAGCGCTGCACCGGCATGGTTGATCAGCCTGCTCCTCCACACGGTCGTACTGGTATCGATGGCGACGGTCGCCGTCCAGGATCCTGGCAGATCTGTTTCCACGATCACGATCATTCAGCCACAGGCAGAAGTGGATCAGGAGATGATGCTCGATCCGCCGCAAGACCTCGCGGTTTCGGATGAGCCGCAGACCGAGATCGGCACTGCCGATGAGCAGAATGGCTGGGGCGTGGCGTTGTCACTTGGGCCCACGCTCGCGGACGAGTCGGTGGTTCCAATCGAACTGGAACAGATCGTGGCAGATGAGATGACGCTCGAACCCTTCGACGTTCTTCCCACGGCGGCCGTGCTCGACGAGGCCGTTGTCGTCCGAGGGGCTGCCGGAGCGGGTACGACCGGGGCCAAGGGAGCAGTCGATCGTCTGACGGGAGAGATTGCCGCCTCATTGGATCACAATGCCACGGTCGTCTGCTGGGTCTTCGACCAGTCGGTCAGCCTCGCGGGACAGCGGCAGGAGATCGCCGACCGGCTCGAACGGGTATTTGAAGAACTCGGCATCGACCGCTCTCCCACCCACCGTCCCGATCTCAAGAACATCGTCATCGCCTACGGAAAGACCTCGACGGTTGTTCTGAAAGCCACCGATGACGTCCGTGCGGTCGTGGACGCGATCGGATCGATCCCCGTCGATGATTCAGGCATCGAGATGACGTTCGCCGCCATTCGCAACGCCGCCAATGAATTGAGCGTGTTTCGGCGGGCGCCTCGAAAGAATGTGATGATCGTCGTGTTCACCGACGAGGCGGGCAATGACCAAAACGAGGCTGACACGACCGCCGCGTTGTGCCGCACCCGGGGTATTCCCGTCTACGTGGTGGGCGTGCCGGCGCCCTTCGGGACGAAGGAGGTGCGGTTCAAGTTCGTCGAGTTTGAGGCCAAGTACGATCAGGATGTGCAGTGGGCCGTGGTGGAGCAGGGTCCGGAAACACGCTATCCGGAAGTGGTGAACGTTCGCTCGGGCAGTCTGGACGAGGCGATCGATTCGGGGTTCGGTCCCTTCAGCCTGTCCAAACTCTGCGCCGAGACCGGCGGCACCTACTTTGCCGTTCACGCCAACCGGGCCGTTCAGGGCAGGGTGGGCAACGACCAGACGGCAGCAATGTCGTCGCGATTGAGGCAGTTCTTCGATTCGGAGGTGATGCGGGACTACCAGCCCGACTATGTCTCGGCGGCCACGGCCGAGAAGCTGTTTGCGGCCAACCGCGCCAAGAAGGCACTCGTCGAGGCAGCCCGTGCGGTCGAGATCAGCCCGATGGAATCGCCTGTGATGATGTTTCCGCGGAAAGACGACGGATCACTGACGCAGTTGCTCAGCGATGCTCAAAAGGCTGCGGCCCGCCTCCAGCCGAGGATCGACGCTCTTGCCGCGCAGTTGGAGGCAGGACTGCCCGACCGGGATGCCATCAAGGAGAAGCGGTGGCAGGCGGGCTATGATCTCTCGCTCGGCAGAGTGCTGGCCCTGAAGGTTCGGACGGACGCCTACAACACCGTGCTTGCGCAGGCGAAGTCAGGCATGAAGTTCAAGGATCCCAAAAATGACACCTGGGTGCTCGAAGGGAGTGCCGATGTGTCCCAGGTCGGATCGCAGACGGAAAAGGTCTCCGGACGAGCCGTCATGCTGCTGGAACGGGTGATCCGCGACCACCCGGGCACGCCGTGGGCCTATCTGGCCACCGAGGAACTGCGTCGCCCGTTGGGGTATACCTGGATCGAGCGGTACACCGGCGTCAACGTACCGAAGGCGAACGAAGGTGGGGGCGGCGGTATGCCTGGAGTGCCTGCAGATGACCAGAAGCGGATGCTTGACGCCCCCAAGCCGAAACGGCCGTTGAAAAATCTCTAGGGATTGTTCGCGAGGGATATGGCCGGCGGGCGCTTCTCCGGCTCGCAGGGCGGGCGTCATGGTTCACGAAAAGCACCTGCTCTGCAGTCGTGTTTGGCACGAGATAACCTATTCCGCCGTGGAGGCCAATCCTGTTCGGCACGGAACGTGCGTGCCCCCGTGGCGGCAAGTTTCCAACTTGTCCGGGAGTTACGTGTGGTTGCTGCGTGCTGAAACCGGCCCGCCGGCTGCGGCATGCTCGTCGCTGGCGGATTCTGCTACGGGATGCTCTTGGGCGATAGTGAATCGCTCGTGAGTCGCAGAATGCACCAGCTCCTGCGCGTGCCTCCGACCGGCTCCTCACGATCAGGAATCGAGTGAAACCCGGCATCAAACGCTGGCCGCCTGGATGGCGGCCCCGCGCAGCAGCCGGAGGCTGCTCAAGCACTGACGAAGGACGGGCATTCGCCCGTCGTGGCGGCAGGATGCCGATGTTTCGCATACCCGCTGGCCGCCTGGATGGCGGCCTCTCGCAGCAGCCGGAGGCTGCTTAAGCGAACACCGACAGGATGTCGGTTGTTCGCGTATAGCTAGAAAGTCAGATTTTCTTCCGCGAACGTCGTGCGGCTGTCGTAGGCATGAAAGCTGCGAGCAATCTTTGACGAGAGCACCTGGAGAAAGAGCGCCCGGAACTGCGGTTCCGATTGGTCGGTGGCCGGAACAGCGCTGTCGCCAGGGAACGTGAAGTCATCGAGCCGCTTCTCGAACAGCAACCGCTTCTCGGCG
>Ga0114979_10002689_pt1 | contig 11979 bp, 13 predicted proteins | sample S_140625_EF_Meta_FD_87315 | JGI IMG/M metagenome (GOLD analysis project Ga0114979, IMG submission 87315) | Freshwater microbial communities from Lake Simoncouche, Canada to study carbon cycling - S_140625_EF_MetaG | ecosystem: Environmental > Aquatic > Freshwater > Lake | place: Lake... | reverse complement strand
TTGGAATGTTGGCAATCGACCGCATTCAATTCGACGACCTGTTCGTGGGATATCACCGGAACGCAGCCTCTGCAGCCTACCGCGTTGAACTGCTGGGACAATTATCAGCTCGATGGCACACTTTGCCAATGGGTGAACCTAGGCTCGCAACCCGTGCAACCGCCCAACGTGAATTGCTGGGACAATTTTCAGTTCGATGTTACGGTGTGCGCATGGGTGAATCAAGGGTCACAACCTCAGCAACCCGCATCAACGCATTGTTGGGATGTGTTTGTCTTTAACACGGCAACGTGTCAGTGGGACAACACCGGCACACAGCCTATTCAACCCACCAACTTGGCATGTGGCCTTACTGCGGTATTCAATACAACAACGTGTGTATGGGATTTAATCCCTATCACTCCAGAGCCCTCGCCAACGAATTGCTGGGACGATTTTATCTTCAATACAACCCTATGCAGTTGGGAGAACATCGGCACCGAGCCACTAGCACCGTTAGTCGCCTGTTATGAAACGGCTGTATTCAACACAACCACATGCTCATGGGATGTGATTGGCTCGCAGCCTGTTGCGCCCTCAACGGCTTGCTATGAAACGGCTACTTTCGACGCCATCAATTGCAATTGGGAAGTTACGGGAACTCAACCGGAGCCACCGAGCCTAGAGTGCTGGCAATCTGCGTCTTTCAACAACACGAGTTGCGTGTGGGATGTTACTGGTGTTCCCTTTACAATCGAGATTTCGCCCTTTTCACTATCCGATTTTGCACCATGGTCGACTACGTTCTCCCTATTGGCAACCAACGAGGTGGCTTCCTTTGAGTGGGTGCTGGACGCTGCGCTCGTTTCTACCAGCGAAACGTTTGATTATATGTTCACCGAAGCAGGTCAGTATTCCGTTTTCGTCTCGGCCATTAGCAACGGAGGTTGTGTGGCCACCGACACGCTGGCACTTTCACTGCAGCCATTCGAATCTCATCTCATCATTCCCGGTTGCTTTACCCCGAATTTCGATGGCATCAATGATTTATTCACCGTGGAGGCCGCGAATCTCTCCACGTTCGAGATGCGGATCTACAACCGCTGGGGAGAACCTCTCTTTCAGACAAATTCCATCGATCCCGGTTGGAAAGGATTTAGCGACAATGGCTACAGCTACCCCGACGGCATCTATGACTATAGGATTATCGCAACCGGCAAGGATGGGCAAGTTTATGAACGGTCGGGGAGTGTGACGCTCCTTCGATGAGAGGGTGTATTTAACCGCAGATGCGCAACGATTGGATGCGATTTAAACTTTGCGCTTCTCTGCGCCGCTGCGGTTAAAAATAATTACGGATTACAGATGACGGATGGGGCCTTTTTGGTAAGTAGTAATGACTAAGTACTAAGTACGGTGAGGGCCGGAGTTTTGTGGGTAGCAAGTGTGCCAAAGCACTTTGCGCTTCTCTAAGCCTTTGCGGTTAGAAAGTTTTCTTGCGAGGTTCAAGTCCATCCAACCCCATAATGTAAAGACTCTATGCGAGGTTTTGAAATCATGCAGGTATACCTTTCTCAAAGGTCATACGCTCACCTGCTTCAAGTCGTTTTATAAGGTGTTGCGGGAAATGTAGATTGCGCTAACATTTAAAACTTAAAACAATGGAAACGAAATTAAAAATCAAGGAGAACTGGAGTGCGCTGAAAAATGAAATCAAGCAGAAGTATGCCGTGCTAAACGATTTGGACCTGACCTATTCGGAAGGGCGTGAAGATGAATTACTTGCTTCAATCTCAAAAAAGACTGGAAAAACCAAGGACGAGGTAACCACCGTCATCAAAGACTTGCAAACCAAAATGGCAGGTAAGCCTCAAGGCGAAAGAGAGGATGCTCGTTCTGAAAAAAACAGATTTGTCAGTAGTTCTGCAAATGAAAGAGAGGGTGTTGTTGCAGAGAAATTCAAAATTGCCGGCAAGACTCCAAGTGATCGAGAGGATGCAGATGTTGATGCTGATCCCCGACATATCGAAGCGTCTAAAAGGCATTAAAATGCGGGAATAATAGAAGTATTATTTGCGTAAGTCTAGTCAAGAAGGGAGGTATTGCTTTAGGGCGATACCTCCTTTTTTTATTCTCTAAATCCGGTGAATCAGGAAAGTTGATAGGGAGTGGGTTTTAAGATGACGGATGACGGATGACCAAAGGGGGGGAGGTTCACTCTTTTCAGGCTTTGCGGTAAAATGGATTTCCAATTATCGAGGCCCGTCAACGGTTTGAAGCGTGTCTGCTACCATATCGCGCTCTTTTTCTCGATAATACGAACCCATTGCCTTTCTGTCCTCGTATTCGCGTAATTGCTTAAAGTAATCATTGTTACCCGGATTCTCCACATGGAGTGTGAAAAGTCGCGCGTACTCAGGGTCATCTTGATACTTATAACGAATGATAGCGCCATCAGGTGTGAACATGAACAGCCAGCAAAGGGAGCCAATGATAGATGAACGCAACACCATATTGCTGTAATATTTACCAAGATCGCCGGAATCTTTAGATCGTAGATAATAGCTGATAATAGCTATGGCAGGTGCCGCAATACATCCAATCAACAATAAAACAGTAGTACCAGGCCAGAATTGCATTTTGAACTCTAGACCAATGAGTGCTATGGCCAATGAAATACCGGAAACGATTGAAAGGGGTAGTTTCTGACGCTTGAACTGAAGATCAGAAAAAAAGTAAGATCCCGCCATGAAATACAACACCGAAAGGGTTGAAAGCGTCATGACATAGAGCACGGAGGCAAACGGTATGTTCTGCAACTTTAAGAATAATGTGAAGAGAAAAAGAATGGCGAATACGCGCTCTGTTTTCATAAGTCTATTTTTCTGGTGAAGATTGTCGAAATTAATATGATTTTAATAGAATGGCTGTTTTGAGGGATTGTATGATTATTCATAGGTCATTAAGGGGCAGCAAAGCTCCAATGATAATGGCTATCGGTCATCCAGATTATAGCGAGTGGCCGCATTGGTCAAAAGATACGGATGCCATCATGCAAATTTTTTGAGTTCTTGATTTTTATGCGCTAGGCGATTCTCGTTGATGCCGACACTCTCTACCGGATACTCTTTTAAACGCTGGGTGGCCTATTGACAGAATGCGAGAGGTTTGTTAATATTTTTTGTGTTAACAATTGAAATGTTAACAATTGAAATGTTAACACGTTGAAAATTCCGGGTTTGATTAAAATGCAGTTAGATAGGTAAACAGCTAATTGTAGGCGAGTAAATTGCCGAAGGAGTCCATGCTTTTCGTAGAAACAAAAAAATCCCAACAACCGTTGGTCAATTAGAAGTGAAATTGACACAATTACCACGCTGTGAATAGAGTATCGAAATCCATACGAGCATCAACGTTCTTATTCATTCACAATTAATAATTGATCTTTTGTTGCTCAAAATTATAAGCGATTAGAGCTTACGCGTTTTAAAACGCTAGAAAAGAACATATTCTTACGGTCGTAACATCCTGCTTTCAAAGTCTCCAAAAGCGATGGATGGCCCTCAATCGCAAAATCAGTTGTGCGCGCTGCCGGTATCTTTTTGTTCCAGTCCTTTACCCACTGCGTGGCTTCTTCTGCGGTGCAGAGGGTATAGGTACGGTAGATGACCTCTGCCTGCCATTTGTAAAGAATGTAGCCTCCTGAGCACTTTAATAGTTCATCAAACCCAATGGATGGAGCGGTGGTTCCTTCTACCAGCTTGCGGCCGTCAATGTGGTGGGTTGTCAGTACGAAGTCTACGGCATCTTGGTCATCCAGATCAATTGCGGCCAAACGATAGAGCAGGAGCGGGGCATCGAGCTCGTATTCGATGGGATCGGTCGACATATACCGATACCAGAGCGTATTCGCCTCATCCACCAGTATATGCTTGTAATACTGGTCGTGTATATCTTCCAATTGTTCCGGAAAATCATGTAGCACGGGATGGTCTTCACCGGGTTTCAAGAAGATTTCAATCAAGGATGTAATGTCATTTGTCATGTAAATGGATTTAAGGTGGACTTTAAATATAATGTAATTAAATGGGTTTGTCAAGATAAAACTTTCTCATGAAATAATTTGAATTTCGTTCAGTTATTTATTATACTTATATCTCTCACCAATCCGTTACCCTATGTACACACTTATTCTGGGCGTTGTTCTAACGCGGCTAATTCGATCAGTCATCCGGCGAAACAAGCCAACAACCTTCTTGAAGGAAATGAAAGACTTCATGGAACACCTGATGGCAAGTTTTATTATTTACGGCGTGCTTGTGTGCCTCTTCGCTTCCATCTCCGTTATAACCTCCTATTGAAACATTATCCTATGCACCTTACAAATCGAACCATGGAATCAATCACAATTCAACACATGACGGCTGTGGAAGTGGAACAAGTCGCCGACTTATGGCTTGCACTTATCGGCGAGCATGTCGCGTTCGATCGCAGCTATTTTACTATGTATCGCAGAAACCACAAGCGAAAAATCCAGTTTTTAAAGGCAACACTAGAAGATCTTTTGGAGCAAGTATGGGTAACACGCGCGAATGGACAGCTTATCGGATACTGTTCGGCTTATGTGTCATACGTAACGGGTATGTATAACTCACGCATAGAAGCAACACTTGGCGATATCTATGTTGCTCCGGCATATCGATCAACCGGCATAGGCAAACTCCTGCTGGACGAAGCCCAAGGCTGGGCCCGCCTAATGGAAGCTGACACACTGCGTTTAAACGTGCACAGCGCCAACTCTGCTGCGATTAACTACTATCTCAAGAAAGGTTTTGAGGAGAAATTTAAGGTAATGACAATTACCCTCTAAGCTTATTGATTCGTTTCGCCAACACGAGTATTTATCACAAAGTCACAATTATAACCCCATAAGTATGTCAATGAAACCCTTCACCCCCAACATTTCAAATGTGAATGACCATGAAGTCATCATGAACTTTGAATACTACGAAGCCCAACTCAAACGTCTTGAGGTAGAGGAGAAGAAGCTGGAACTGAGTACTCGTTTGAAGTTTAATGCTCAACAGCAGCAGTTCAGACTCGACCAGGAGCGAATTCAGCTACTTAAGTCTTTGCTGGTTACAGCGGTCAACGAGGAAAACTGCACCATCTTCAATTCAGATAACAAATCCACCCCGGTATTCAATGATGAAGAGTCTGCTTTTATGAGGAAGCGAATCTTGGATATTTTAAGGAAGTGGAACTATTAAGAGGGACGATGTACGAAGGACGAGATGGCGCAGGCTCCCTCGCTTAGTCGTCCCTTATACCGACTACATGCCATTATTTATATGCTATTGGAATAGATTATTTCGATTTTCTACGATTGGTTTGCTAAAATTTTTGAGCCATGATTCAACAAGTAATCAAAACAAAATCATTTCAGTTTGGTGTCGATTCATACCGTGTTTGTGCTAGGATTATGAAAGAGAAAAATGAGTGGGTGTTAACTCGCCAACTTATGCGGTCTTCCACTGCTATTGGAGCACTCTGCGCAGAGTCGGATTACGCTCAGAGTAAATTGGATTTCATCAATAAGCGATCGATTGCAAGAAAGGAATGTAACGAATCTAAATACTGGATTGCCATGATGAAGGAACTTGGCTTGATGGATGAGCAATCAGCAAAGAGACTTGGTGTTCAAGCAGAGGAGCTAATGCGAATTTTGACTTCCGGCATCCTTACCGCCCAACAAAATTTAAAGACGAAATAAAGCGTCCTTCGTCCCTCGTCCCTCGTCCCTTGTCTCTCGTCCCTACCCAGCGCAGCTGTAATGCATAGACTCCGTGATGCGGCCTTCTTTAGCCGAGTAATTCATGTAAGTGTCTATAAACCAATCACGCTTTTTGATCAAATCGCGAACTTTAATTGTGGCCTGCACGGGTACGCAGAAGTGCCATTCCGTTTCTGGGTCGATTAAAAATGTTCTGAGCTTAGGGTTTTCATTCTTTATGCCAACCGCACCAATATCATTTTCTATAATTTGAACGACATCTACTGTAATGTAATAAATGCCGTCCTTTTCGACGATATCTTTAACGATAGCATCATCATCCGTTCTAAGTTCCATGCACAATTGCTGAGCGGAACTGACATTAAACTTAAGGAGGAATAGTAAAAATAGAATAGCAAGCTGCTTCATATGAACGGTTGAATTTGACACGAAGTTACAAATAATGGTACCACCGTTCGGCATTGTATGCCAGCACTTGATTGCTATTCGTGGGGCACTTATAACCGCGAAATACATCGTAATAGGCCTCTTTTACACTGGCATTGCGCAACAAGGAGTCGCCCAGCAGATTGGCAAACAAATCATTGGAGATTGTAATATCGGAATCCTCGTAATCAACATCGTTTACAAGAGCTTCTAGTGGCTCGCTGATAAACATGCCGGTGCAAACTCCTTTCAGGTTGTTTCTAGCAACAAAATCTTCGGCGTAGCACCAGATGAAAACGGAGTTGTCTTTTGTTCGCAATGCATCTGCGTTGGCCTGGTTGATAATGTATGTGCCATGAGTAAATGCATCTTTGCTCAGCAGACCATGCTCCCAACCATGGCCAAGCATGATGACACGGTCGTGCGACTCAATCAGATTATTCATTTCGTTTGAAGAGTAGTTGCCGCCTGTTAGCACTGTAGTGTCGGACAAGCGGTTGTAAATGGGTTTTAGGAAATCGGTGGTACGATCGTCGGGATGCACAACAAGTGTTTTCATAGAAAATGGGATTTTAAATGGTGAAACAAATACCCGGAATTGGGTGGACGTTTAAATATAATACAATTAAAACAGAATGTCAAGAGGTGCGATTGATTTTTTTCTGAAGCCCTTGTTTTTATTGGCTTCAGTCGATTATTTGTAATCCGAAAGGATGTTCATTCGCAAGAAATCTTTGAACAAAACTTGACAAATAGAAAAAATAGTGGTATATTGATATTTCTCATGAATTGCGTCTCATAATTATTTATTAAAATTTTTCGGTTCTCGAAAATAGAAACTGCAAAAGTGCGGTACCGGGTGAAGTGTGTTCTTTTTTTTCTCTGTAATCCCTTAAATCTATATATAATATGAGTGAAGTAAAAATGTTGAAAAATCAGGTTTTTGTTTTGTCATGCAGAATGAATGATGTAGAGGTGGAAGTAAAGGAAAGGTGGTTTAAAAGAAGATTTGAAGAAGTGGTTAGTCCACTTCCGGATTATCCTGCGAGTTGTGTAATTATTGGTTATTCGAAGGATGGTTCTAAGATTATTGATTTTGTGAGTACAAAAGGAAAGTTGAGAAAGGAAATGAGAATGGGAGTAAAGAGGGTGAATGGTGAGGGAATAACGAGGTATATGTGGTTGAAGGATTTGGTGATGAATAAGGTGTATACCCGAATTGAATTTCAACTGGTGGTCTCATAGACCCCTAGTTGTTTTTATGTGATTGTAATTGATTCAATTGCAATCCTACATTAAGAAGGAATATTCATTTAATAAAATATAAGCCATGCAAACGTTCAATCACCAATTCAGTAGTGAATCATTTTACATCCCAACTTGGGAGGTGAAGCACTTGTTTGTCGGATCATTTAACCCGGAAGGCACTTCGTTACTACCTAACTCCCACCACTTCCGGATACGGAATCAACGCCTCACAAATCCCCGCAACATGGTCTTTCATGATGATAGCCAGTCCTAAGATTAGGGCTGAAGATATAATGGCAATGGCGATGTTGTTCTTCTTGATTTCTTCCCATTCGTTCACATGCGTGAGCTGGAAGAAGGTGAATACACCACCGGCGATTACGAGCAGGGTGAACAGCACTCCGATGAATACAAACAACGATACATAGCCCAAGCTATACAGGATGTTCATGAGCTGAAAGCTGTTTTGGTTCACAAAACGGATGGCGTTCAGGCCCGGACCTACAACCGAGGAGATCATCAATGCGGTTGAAAGAATCACTCCCACCTGCAATGCGGCAAACGAGGTGTTGGCCTCTGTAATGCCCATGTTGCGAGAGAGGTAACGATTCAGAATATAATAAACGGCATACAATGAGGAGATGCCGATGATGAATGCGATGGCTGCTTGTACAAAGATGAAGAGGTGCATAGTACTAGGGGTTTGTTAGTGTGATAAGCCAATTGTCCATGTCGGTATGATCAGGACTGATCATGCCCACACGGAATCCTTTGGCGGTAAGTTCTGTTGCAAAATGGCGCTGACCTTCGACGGTCTTGTAGTTATTGCCCGCACCGGCCACGCCAATGCCGATGATGGAGTGCCCGTAGGCTTCGCTCACCCAAACCGACGAGGGTATGTCGAGCTTGGTGAGAATCGTATGGCACAAGACACTGCGCGTGTCGCAGTCGCCTTTGAGGTTGTGTACAAACTCATAGGGACTCTGCAATCCGGCTACGACGCCTGCTAAGCATGGTTTCCCATCGGCGTGGTATTCATTCATAAAATCATTGCCTTGCGACATGGCTTCTTCGCACGTGCCGTCGTGCAATAGATAGTATGGAATTTCTTGGATGAAGGTCACCACGGCTTCCGCAGTCTCTGTGGGGTTCAACCGCAAACTATCACGCTGCGTTTGGAAGTAGTCCACGATGCTGTCAAGTTTCGCCTGATCGTTGCGCGCCAGCGATTGGTAAATACTCGTCCAATACGTGCGCACATCGCCGCGGGCTTCCACGCCGGCTAGAGCATTGTGCATTCTATTCGATTGTTCATATTGACTGAGCGTTGTGCTGTACTCTCCAAGGTAACTGCGCTGTGAGAAGTCGTCCCAATGCACTTCATGGTGAAAGAGACTATCAATCTTCTTATTGCCGTCTTTATCGGTCACTTCAATGGGAACGGGAGGTTCAATGCGTGTTCGACCTTCTTCTTTGCGTGGGTCAAAGTATTTGCGCCAATCAACATTCATATGTGAAGACCAATAACCAATGAGTGCCAACGTCATGATAATGCCGATAATTGCTTTCCAGCCATTTCGCGTCTGTACACGAGAAACAATGTGTACCAAGGTGATGAGCAGTAGACCATAAAATACGGGACGCGAGGCATGGCTCCAAGCATGGAAGCAGGTTGCTCCGGCCAGCAGCCATATCAATAAGCTCCAGCATCCAACCTGATCACTCCCCGGAGCTGTCGGAGTGCCTCCTTTGTTCGAATTAATGGCATTGGCGATTACTCCCACAATCGCGATGATGCCTAGGATTGGCATCCACTTCATCATCAATAAAGCAGCTAATAATCCTATTATTCCGCTAATACAACCTGAGAGTCGGTTGGGTTTGACAGGTAATGGCGGTTGTGGATGAGTGGGAGGAATTGAATCAACTATTTCGGGCTGAGCGTTGTTGTAATTTACACTGTTCGATGTTGATGTGAAACGCTGCAGAAATCTGTTTTTAACTCTGCCTACCAAGGTTTCTTCCTGTGTTGGAATTGTCGGTTGAGCCAGCGTGCTGATAGGGGCCGGTGTGTCAGGAAGCGAGAAACGTATAATGCCGGCAATTTCCAACGCATCTTGTGCTACCTGCTTGCCATTGGGTTCGCGAATAATACGTTCGGCGCTTTCCGGACCAACTGTGTGCCGGGTCATGACTACATCGTAGATCGTTCCGGCAAATGCTTTTTTCTCCGGACCTACGATAATAACATTTCCTGCTTTTTGCCAGGGCAAACGGAACATGGGGGCATTCGGCAATTGTTGGGCGTAGTAGAAATCTTGCACGCGCTCCTCATCAGAATTTCGTTTTTCAAGTTGCTTGGTTGGAGTTACTTCCAACCAAATCCAATCGAGTTCCTTAAAGGTGTGATTGGCGACGGAGCTCTTCACTTTACCGCCACGAAATACACCCTTATAGGTGCCTTCAAAATGCCTATATGTGCCGTTGCCTGTCACTGTTTAATCGTAGTTTTACTCTCCGTTATGGAATGCTGAACCAATTGTACTTCTACTCTTCGGTTCATGAGTCGTCCTTCTTCGTTAGTGTTATCTGCCTTTGGCTCCTTGTCGCCCTTACCGATAGCTGTAAGGCGATTACCTTCAACTCCCATTGAAATCAATACGTTTCTCACAGTCTCCGCTCGGCGTTGTGATAGCTTGAGATTTGATTGCGCTTCACCCACATTATCGGTATGACCAATCACAATGGCATCGAGTTCCGGTGTATCGATGAGGTGCTGCGCGAGTTGTTGAATATCGCTCAATGATGTAGGAATCAAGTTCGCACTGTTGGTATAGAACTGAACATTAGGCAGCACTACGGGCTTGAACACGGTTTGTTTTGTAGAGTCGACCATTTGAATGGTGTCCGTTTTGAAGAGCGTGAGAGTATCCACGCGTTCTTCTATGCGATCGACATACACTGTGTCGTGAATGACTTGAGGTGCCGTATTGGGTTGTTGGTCTTGTTGGCATTGCTTAAGCATTCCCAAAAGCACCAGTAGCAATGGAATTAGGGCTAGAATTCCGCAGCCGCCTCTTCTGCATCCTGCTGCCGGTCCACCGGCCATGCCTCCCAGCGGCGAACAGCCTCGGGCTGTTGAACTGCCCAAGCCACCCAACGGCAAACATCCGGGCGCGGTGGGAGTCGGAGGGACAACATTTGCCCCCGCATCGATGTTTACTCCGTTCGAATTACCTTTTCCATTAACAGAACTATTTGTTTCGGTGGTGGTAGCAGGTGGCAGCGCCGATTGGTCTATAGGTAGAGCGGGCGTTGCAGGTTGCTTATCAGGCACTTCCTCGGTCACGACAACAAATCCCGTTGCTTTCAAACGACCGTGCTTGCGACCATTTTTCTCAGCAAGAAAGGTCCAAACCTTCTCTGATCCCATATCCACCTTGTTCCAAGTCAAGGTGAATTCTTTCAGCGTTGCACGCTTGGCGTTACCTGTGGCATCATGCAATTCAATGTGGGCGGTTTGCTCGCGTCTTAGAAAAGGATTCTCAGGATTGGCAGTCAACTGGGAATAGGTGGCCTCGTCAATTTCCTGAAGATCTGTCAAAATAAAACGAGGATGCAAGTCAATATCGGCCGTATTCATGAGCGCATAAATCGGCGTTGATTTATCCGTCTCGAACTGAGCGTGAAATGTGCCTCTATAATGTTTTATTCCTAATCCCATGCTTACAGCGATTTGAGACGCTCCATAAAAATTTCGGGTGATTCAAATTCATACTGAGCTTGCTCAGTCATCTTACGAGTGTTGAATGGGGCATCTCTCCATGCCTGGTTAGGCAATATCGCTTGAGTCAAGCCAAATTTGCTTTGTTGGACTTGACGCATGCGAGAAATCGCTAAGGCATAATCCGTTTGAATTTGTTTGACGAGCAGTTGTTTGTTCAATCGGGCATATTCGAACTGTGCATTGCTGCGCAGATACCATAGCATAAAGAAGGGAACAAGGAAAATTCCGGCACAAATCCAAATGGACAATACACCTGCAAACTGTTTCGCTAGGGTCTTGTAAACATGAATCGGGAATTGCTCGTGTTGGAGATTGTTATTTAGAATAGCCTCTTGCGCCGCGGACATATCCGGGTGATTTGTCTTGAATTCGGCTTTGAGTTCTTGTCTACGTTCCCGCTGTATGTGTTGGGTTTCATTCCAACCAATCAGAGAGGCAATCGGCATGGAAACAACAATGGCCATCAGTGTAATGATCATGAAGCGGAAAAGCAAGGAGAAGTCGGGTAGGGACTTTACTGCGGCCATCACCCTTCCTCGGATATCCTGTGCAGCAGAAGTCTCAGAAGGCGCTTGTATTTCGGACGGCTCTTCATCTGGAAGCAATGGGCGTGAAATCAGGGTAATGAGCGCAATTCGAACGACCATGGATATTATCAGACCAACGATAAGCCCACCGATAATACCGATGAGGTAGGAATCGGAAAGTTGCAACATAAAGCGAATGCCGGAAGTGAAATTGAGAA
>Ga0114979_10002686_pt1 | contig 11988 bp, 8 predicted proteins | sample S_140625_EF_Meta_FD_87315 | JGI IMG/M metagenome (GOLD analysis project Ga0114979, IMG submission 87315) | Freshwater microbial communities from Lake Simoncouche, Canada to study carbon cycling - S_140625_EF_MetaG | ecosystem: Environmental > Aquatic > Freshwater > Lake | place: Lake... | reverse complement strand
TTGTGTGAGGTGGCGACGGGATTTGAACCCGTGTGGACGGCTTTGCAGGCCGCTGCCTCGCCTCTCGGCCACGCCACCGTGTGGGGTTTTTTGGACCCGGAGGTTTTCCTCGAGCGGATGACGAGATTCGAACTCGCGACCCTAACCTTGGCAAGGTTATGCGCTACCACTGCGCCACATCCGCACATCATCTTTCGATAACCCCCTGACTCTATCGAAACATGGCGACGATTCCAAACCATCCGTGGCGTGTGTCACGACCTGACAACTGTGGGCGATACCGGACTTGCGCGAGAGCCCAGTGGGCTCCCGCGTCTGACCCAACGGGGACGCGCCTGGATTGTTGTGGGCGATACCGGACTTGAACCGATGACCTCTTCCGTGTGAAGGAAGCGCGCTACCAACTGCGCCAATCGCCCTTACCTCATTCTGACACAACTGACGCGGCGATTCTGGGCGGATTTTTCAGTCCTCGGCGAGCGCGTATCCGAGTTCGCCGTGGACGGCGGTATCGATCCCAGAGATCTCATTGTCTGTGGATGTTCGAAAGCCAATTGTCTTTTCGAGGACGAGACCGAGAACAAGAGCTATCACGAATGAGTAGACGAGCACGCCGCCCGCGGCGATTGCCTGAACTATCAACTGCCCTAAACCCACTCCCCCTGTGAAAAGCCCCGTACCCGTCGCGAATAAACCGAGGAATAGTGTTCCGACGACTCCGCCGACGAGGTGAATTCCCACGACATCGAGCGAATCGTCGAATCCGAGGGTGAACTTCAGTTCGATCGCCGCGGCACAGATTGCTCCCACGACAATACCGAGCACAAGTGACCAACCAGGTGTGAGGTTGGCACACGCCGGAGTAATGGCGACAAGCCCTGCGATCGCGCCAGAACCAGCTCCAACCGACGTCGCTTTACCGTCCTTGAGCTTTTCGACCAGCATCCAGCCGAGGATCGCGGCCGCGGTGGCTCCGAAGGTGTTGACAACGATCAGTCCGACCTGGCTCATGTCAGCAAAAGCCTGAGCTCCAGCGTTGAAACCGAACCAACCGAACCACAAGAGTGCCACGCCGATGAGCGTGAGTGGAACGTTATGCGGCTGGTGCGTTCCTCTTCCGAACGCAATTCTCTTGCCAAGGATGAGTGCGAGAGCGAGCGCTGCGGCTCCGGCGTTGATGTGAACGGCAGTGCCACCTGCGTAGTCGATTACAGCGGGGAGCCCGAGATTTTCACCCAGCGTCATAATCCACCCACCACCCCAGACCCAAGCCGAAACCGGAAAGTAGACGAGAACGGCGAACAACCCCGCGAAGACCATCCACGGGCCGAACTTGGCGCGATCGGCAATCGCGCCCGAGATAAGGGCAACCGTGATAATCGCGAACGTCGCGCCATAGGTCGCATACAACAACGTGCCGTCATCGGCAGCCGCAAGCGCGAAATCAGAGAACGGGTCACCAGCGAATTGAAATGGTTCAGAGACGGACGACATGTTGTAGCCAACCAAAATCCACAGGACGCCGACGAGCCCCATTGACCCGAACGACATCATCATCATCGAGATGACACTCTTGGCTTTGACGAGCCCCCCGTAAAAAAACGCAACGCCAGGGGTCATCAACAGGACGAGCGCGGTGGCCGCAATCGCCCACGACAGGTTTCCAGTTTCCATTGCGTCAAACCCTTCCGTTGGCAACGTGGACAAACGTCCACTTCATCAATGAAAAGGCCTGTGTGTTTCGGGAGCCGTCGACTTTCGTTTCCAACGGGTTACAAAGTGGCGCACGGCGTTACAACGAGATTTCGCGGTGCGTCAGGGCTACGAGTCGAGACTGCGCGCGAAGATATTTTTTGCGAAACCCACCAGAGAGCATGTCATCCGGGAAAACCTCGTCCACCGCGACACCGGATGCGCGAATCGGAATATCCGCGTCATACAAACGGTCGACCAGCGCAACGAACCTCAGGGCGTCATTCTGGTCGGTGAACGCGACCACATCGCGCCAGATCGCGAGCGAAATCCCCGCAAGCAACGGGACATATTTGCTCGGGTGCAGAGTCGCGAGGTGCCCGATGACGTCGCGGAAGAGATCATCCGAGACCGCCTCTGTCGTCGGGAGTGCGACGAGTTCGACATCAGTCGCAACGTCCGCCCGTCCCTCGTTTTCGCGATGTCGATAGTCGACTCCGTCAATCCTGAGAGTGACAAAACGATCGGACAACGCGTGAATCTCGCGGAGAAAATCGGCCGCGGCGAAACGGCCTTCCCCGAGAGCGTTCGGTGGCGTGTTAGACGTCGCCATGACCTTCGTACCCTTTTCCATGAGGTCTCCAAGCAGCCGTGTCATCATCATCGTGTCGCCCGGGTCGTCAAGTTCGAATTCATCAATCGCGATAAACGACGCTCCCGCAAGTGCTGTGGCCGCCTCTGCGTAACCGAGTGCGCCGACCAACGCGGTGTATTCGATGAACGTTCCGAAATATTTTCGCCCGGACGCACGATGCCAGGTCGCGGCCAAAAGGTGGGTTTTACCGACACCGAATCCACCGTCGAGATACAACCCCGGGCGCTGAGTGGATTTGCGGAAAAGCCCACCGCCTCCGCCCGCCACGAAAGCACGCGCGGTGTCACGAGCGGCGGTCTGCGAAGGGAAGTTCGCGTCGGGCTCGAACGACTCGAAGGAAGCCGAGGTGAACTGCCGCGGTGGCACGAGGTGCTTGAGCATCTGAGCAGTGGTCAGAGACGGACGTCTTTCGACCAGATGTATGCGCGACACGATTTCACGAGCCTACCCGACTGAGTTCTGGGTGAGCGCAATGATGAAAGGCATGAAGGTTTCCAACGATTACCCAGAAGTTTTCGAATTCGATTCTGGCGATTCCCCATCTGGATCGACATGGTGGAACACTCTAGGCAATCGATGGGTTCGTGTGAATCTGATCACCGACTGTCTAGGGAACACGACCGGTGATTCTCACTCGAGCCGTGATCTCACCGGTGGCGCCGACCGCGACCTGCTCGCAGCACTACGTGCAGAAGCTGACGTCATTCTCATTGGTGGCAAAACCGTTCGCGCTGAAGCAGATAGCATCCCACGCAACAAGGATGTCGTGATCGTCTCGAAAAGCGGGAATGTTCCGCTCAGTGCCATCTCGAGGGCTCGTGGTCGAATCACCGTTCTGCACGACAGGACAGCAAGCGCACCGAGTCCGACCAACGGTGTTGTCCTTCGACAGTTCACCGGTGCCGCCATCATCAAAGCGGTCAGGGCTCTCGGCTACACAAAAATAATCTGCGAGGGAGGTCCGACTCTCGCACGAAAACTTCTCACGGCCCAGGTGGTCGACGAATGGTGCCAGACACTGTCGCCGAAACTGGGGCAACGTAAACCGGAACTCGTAGCGCCAGATTTCGGAGGCACGTTGGCCAATGTTGCACACGATGACGATGGATACCGTTACCTGCGCTGGCGCGCAACGGCGCGCCTCTGATGTCCGCGTGAGGCCCTCCCATAGATTTGGGGAATGGGCACCGACTCGTCAACTCCCCAACACTTCTCGGACCTTGTCGACTCGGTTTCCTCGCTTGAGTGGCCCGATGGTCTTGATGTTCACGCGATTGACGCACCGACAGGCCTTGCGCCCAACGCGTTGGCTTTCGCCGCCGATGTCACGGCGGGACCGGGCAAGCACGACCGCGGGACCGGACGGCTAATCTTCCTCGATGACCCCAGCGAGCCCACGGGTTGGGGTGGACGAACCCGCGCCATCATCTTTGCCCAGTCACCGATCGAAGCGCTCATGGGAGGACACGACGAACTTGCACACGTCGCGTGGTCGTGGCTGACTGAATCTTTGGCGGAAGCTGGCGCAGCCTACGAACATCCAGCTGCGACAGTGACTCGCGTTGTGTCGGTCGGATTCGGAGATCTCGCGGCCCAGGGTCGGGGTTCTCAAATCGAGGTTCGTGCGTCGTGGTCGCCGACATCGAGCGACGGGAAGCCACATGCGGAAGCCTGGGCCCGATTTGTCTTGCACCTCGCCGGGTTCGAAATTCTTCCCGAGGGTGTCGCCGCGATGGGTTTGTGATGTCCGACGCCCCAACGACGCCGGAGGCAATAGCGGTCGAAATGTCGCCGGCCACACTCGCTCGTATACCGCATGTAATCGATACCAACGAAGGCCTGGCCGCCGCAATGTCAGAACTGTCCGCTGGTTCCGGACCATTCGGTGTGGATGCCGAACGTTCGAGCGGTTTTCGCTATTCCGCGCGGGCCTATTTGATTCAGGTGAGTCGTCGAGGCGGCGGGACGCACCTCATCGACCCGATCGCTTTTCACGGTCTCGCAAAGCTGGGTGAACTCCTCGCAACAGACGAATGGATTCTGCACGCCGCGACACAGGATCTTTCCTGTCTCGCTGAAGTTGGATTGGTGCCGACAAAGCTGTTCGACACAGAGTTGGGATCTCGATTGGCCGGACTTCCTCGAGTCGGTCTCGGTACAGTCGTTGCCGAGCTGCTCGGACTGCACCTCGCGAAAGAACACTCCGCCGCGGACTGGTCTACGAGGCCAATTCCTCATGATTGGCTCGTCTATGCGGCGCTCGACGTCGAATTGTTGCCCGATCTGCGCGACGCACTTGCTGCCGTGCTCGAATCGGGTGGGAAAACGCACATCGCTGAACAAGAGTTTGCACACCTTCTGTCCTGGAAACCGGCTGAGCCGAAAATAGACCCCTGGCGCAGACTCTCGGGTCTACAAACTCTGACCACCCCGAGGCACCTCGCTGTCGCTCGAGAACTGTGGATTGCGCGTGACCAGTTCGCCGAATCGATTGACATCGGACCAGGCAGAACAATCCCCGACCGTGCAATTGTCGCCGCGGCATCTCAGTTGCCGAAATCGCGGGGGGCGCTCGCATCGATAAAAGAGTTCACCGGACGCTATTCGAGACGTGAACTGGGTCGATGGTGGGATGCAATCGAGCGGGGGCTGACTATTGATGAACTGCCCCCCATGAGGGTTCGAGGAAACGGATTGTCCACGCCCCGAAATTGGAAAGAACGAAACCCAGACGCCTACGCACGATTCGTGTGTGTTCGCGAAACCATGTCGAAAATCGCTGAAAAGCAATCGATACCCGTCGAAAATCTCGCCCTTCCAGAGATGATTCGTCGCATCTGTTTTGAACCACCAGCAGTGTTTGAACCTTCGGTTGTTGCCGATTGGCTGCGCGGTGCCGGAGCGCGCGAGTGGCAAATAGAGTTGATTCATTCTGAATTGAACGATTGCTTCGTACGCGTGGCCGAAGACCCCAGCGAGTTCCTCACTGCGGCGGCGGACACCGACGAGTAGCGTCGGCGAAATTTGACCAACGATAAGCGGAGGTACCGGCGTGACCCACGACGTTTTCTACATTGATGGAATGCGAAGCCCGTTTGGTCGCGCCGGAGCCAAAGGCATTTACCGCGACATGCGAGCTGACGACATCGCGACCCACACCCTTCGCGGACTGCTTTTGCGAAACCCGTTGATTCCATTAACAGACGTCGACGATGTTGCTATTGCCGCAACCACTCAGGAAGGGGACCAGGGATTAACTTTGGGAAGAACGGTGGCACTCGCAGCCGGACTTCCCGAATCCGTTCCTGGGTTCGCGATCGACCGGATGTGCGCTGGTGGAATGACGTCAATGACAACGCTGGGATCGGGAATCGGCTGGGGGCAGATTGACGTGGCGATTGCGGGTGGAGTAGAACACATGGGTCGCCACCCGATGCGGTTTGCAGAAAAGGCAAACCCCGAGATGATTGCGGCAGGGTTGTTGACCGAGGAGTCGTTGGCGATGGGTTTCACCGCCGAAATCTTGCACGACAATTTTCCCGCCATCACCAAGGACCGAACAGACGCCTACGCGGAACAAAGTCAGCGTCGAGCTGCGACCGCTTACGAAGTCGGCCTCATCCAACCCGACCTCGTCGTGATCGAAACGACCAACGGTGTCGCGGACCGCGACGAACAACTTCGGCCCACCACATCGCTCGATTCTCTTGCTACCTTGTCGACGCCGTTCCGAGAAAACGGTAGGGTGACCGCGGGAAATTCCTCCCCGCTGACTGACGGCTCGACCATGTCCATTTTGGCTGGGAAGAGCGCCGTGACTCGATATGGGCTCACGCCCAAGATGAGACTTGTTTCCTACGCATTCGCTGGGGTTTCGCCGGACCAGATGGGTCTCGGACCAATTCCGGCTACTGAGAAAGCTCTCGCCAAAGCGGGGCTCTCTATCTTTGACATCGGCGCGATTGAGATCAACGAAGCGTTCGCCGTTCAGGTCCTCGCATTCACTGATCACTTCGCCATCGACCAAACTTCCGAAAGGCTGAACCCGTGGGGCGGCGCCATCGCCTTTGGTCACCCTCTCGCCAGTTCGGGTGTTCGTCTAGCAATTCAACTAGCCGGGCAATTCGCAGCAAATCACTCGATTCGATATGGCATCACGACGATGTGCGTCGGCCTGGGCCAAGGTGGCACGATGGTATGGGAAAATCCCAACTTCCGAGCATGATCGATTACCCAGAAGAGGTTTTCCCCGCCTTCGCCGAGTTGACCGAGGCGCTCAGCCCAGGCGGCAAACGTGTCGGGGTGTTGACGTTGACCAACCACGACGATCGTCGCCCAACAACCCTTGGACCTCTGGGCCTCGCCCGACTCGGTGAAGCGCTCGACGAGTTTTCGGCGCAATCGGGCGAGTTCGCAGCGCTCATCGTGACGGGCAATGGACGAACGTTTTGTGCGGGTGCAAACCTCGACACTCTTGCCAACCCACGTCATTTCGGCGACGCACTTCAACTGGCTCAAGAGGGCCACCGAGTTTTGTCGAAACTGGCAAACCTCGGAATCCCCACCATCGCCGCAATCAACGGGACGGCGCTTGGAGGAGGTTTGGAACTTGCCTTGCACTGCAACTATCGGGTGTCGCAGGACGGCCCGATTGCGATCGGGCTTCCGGAGATTGGGCTTGGTCTAATTCCCGGTTGGGGCGGTGCGACCCTCCTGCCTCAACTGATCGGAATCGAGTCGGCGCTTCGAGTGATGGTGGACAACGCGATCGCAGGAAAAACTCTGACGCCCGATCTCGCCCTCACACTCGGAATTGTCGATGCTGTTGCACCGAACGCAATGGACGGCGCTCTCGCATCCGTCGATTCGCTCCCAACTCTTGACCGAACAGACCGAACCCTCAGCTATTCCGCGGCTGGGCCGTGCATTGACGAGACAATCGACCGGTACGTCGGACGTGCCGGCAACCCGATTGACGCTCTCACGCTGGTGCAGCGAGTGCTTCATAACTCGCTCGTGTCATCACGAAACAACTCGTTTGAAGCGGAAGACGCGGCTCTCGCTGAACTTATGACAAGCTCCGAGTTCCGATCTCGCCTGTATGCCTTTCGAGTCACCAGTACGGCGCACAAATCGCCGCGGGGAGCTCCTGTCGCGCCGACTCGGCATATCGGAACAATCGGCGTCATTGGCGCGGGTCTCATGGCGAGTCAGATCGCCCTCGCCTTCGCAGAGTCTCGCAACGGCCGCGTCATGGTCACCGACGTTGCTCAAGAGAAGTTGGACGCTGCGCATGCCCGCATTGCGGGCTGGTTGAACACTCGAGTTGCCAAAGGCACGCTGACGTCGGACGCTCAATCCGAAATCCTGTCTCGCATCTCGACGACGCTGTCTATTGACGATTTCGCTGACTGTGATCTCGTCATCGAGGCGGTATTCGAGGATCTTGAGGTCAAAAAGAAGGTGCTCACAACATTGGATGCTGTCGTTCCCGCGGAGTGCATCATTGCCTCGAACACGTCGTCACTGTCAATTGCAACCATGGCCTCGTTTGTTTCACACTCCGACAGAATTGCGGGCATCCACTTCTTCAACCCCATCGCGTCAATGAAGTTGGTCGAGGTTGTGCGTAACGATGTCCAATCCGATGAGACTTTGGCGACCGCGATTTCGATTGCGCAATCGCTTGGAAAAACCCCTGTCATTGTTGCCGACCAACCCGGGTTCGTTGTCAACCGGATTCTTTCCACATTCCTCGGTGAGTCGCTGCGGTTGCTCGAGAGTGGTGTTTCCGTAACCGACATCGCCACCGCACTGGAGCCACTCCGCCTTCCCCTGACGCCATTCGCCCTCATCGATCTGATTGGCAGAACTGTTTCTCTCTCGATGTTGGAATCGCTCTATGCGAGCGCTCCCGATCGCTTCTTCGTCGGCGACACGTTCCGGGTGGTCACCGCGACACCGTCATCTGATTCTGTGGGCGATGACCTCGCTGCCCTGATTCAGGAGACTCGAGTCCTGACACGCAGTGAAATCCACAACACCGTGGTCGACGCCCTGGCTCGCGAAACTCGGGTGATGCTCGACGCGAACGTCGTAGCCAACGTCACCGACATCGATCTCTGCATGATTAACGGCGCCGGCTGGCCCTCGGCGATTGGCGGCTTGACGCCTTACCTGGACGCCTGTGGAGCGAGTGAACGAGCCGCGGGCGGATTGTTCCACCCGACGTCAGACTTCGCCTAACGCTTCTTTGGCTTCGCCTTGGGGACCGTCGACCCACGAAGTTGGCTGATGATTTTCGTCGCGATGGCGTCGGGAGTGAGACCGACCCTTGCCAGAATGTTCCCACGCGTGTCATGCTCGAGAAATTCGTCGGGCAGACCAAGTTCATCGACCCCGGTGTCAACTCCAGCGTGACGAAGTTCCTGCCGGATACGGGTTCCGACACCACCTACGCGAATACCGTCCTCTATCGACACAACAATCCGATGATCACGGGCAAAATCAACGATCGATGATGCGACCGGAATCACCCAGCGTGGATCTATAACGGTGGAGCCAATCCCAGACGCAGCAAGCCGATCCGCGACGTCAAGCGCCAGGGACGCCATCGCTCCAACCGCGACGATTAACACATCGTGGGTTGAATCCTCGCGGAGTACGTCCACACCGTCTGCAGTGCGTTGACGTGCAGGGATGCTCTCGACAACGTTCCCCTTAGGGAAACGAATGACAGTCGGCCCGTCGTTGACCACGACTGCTTCGGTGAGTTCCTCCCGCAAGGTCGACGCATCCCGAGGAGCCGCAATTCGAATTCCCGGAACAATCTGCAACATCGCCAAATCCCACATTCCGTGATGTGACGCGCCATCCGGCCCCGTCACACCCGATCGGTCAAGCACGAAGGTCACTCCCGCCTTGTGAAGCGCAACGTCCATCAGCACCTGGTCGAAGGCGCGACCCATGAAGGTCGCGTAGACCGCGACCACGGGGTGCAGGCCACCAAATGCCATCCCAGCAGCGCTCGTGGCGGCGTGTTGTTCTGCAATCCCAACGTCAAAGACCCGGTCAGGGAAGACCTCCGCCATTGCGGAAAGTCCCGTTGGACGCAGCATTGCCGCCGTGATTCCCACGATTGCGTCGTTCTGCCGCGCGAGCTCGACAAGTTCATCCGAGAACACCGCCGTCCACGATTGTCCGCCGCCACCGTTTTCTTCACCGGTCACGGGGTCAAATGCTCCGATTGCGTGGAACTGGTCGGCTTCGTTGAGCCTGGCAGGCTCATAGCCTCGGCCCTTTTCGGTGATGACGTGAACGATGACAGGGCTGCCGTAATCCTTTGCCTGTTCTAGCGCGCGTTCGACGTCGCGCATGTTGTGACCGTCGACTGGCCCAATGTATTTGATGTCGAGGTTCGAATACAACTCCTCATTGTTCGTGAAACGGGAGAGAAACCCGTGAACTCCGCCTCGAATGCCGCGATACAAAGCTCGAGCAGGTCCGCCAAGTCGCTTCGTGATTGCCCACGACACCCTGTGAAGGGTTCGATACGAAGGTCGGGTGCGAACATCCGAGAGGAATCGTGCCACGCCTCCGATTGTTGGCGCATAGGAACGCCCGTTGTCATTGACCACAAGGATCATTCGACGTGAGTTGTCGTGAGAGATATTGTTGAGCGCCTCCCAGGTCATTCCCCCGGTCAACGCTCCATCGCCAATCACCGCGATGACGTGGCGGTCTGACTGTCCCGTCATTTCGAACGCCTTGGAAATCCCATCCGCCCATGACAATGAACTCGATGCGTGACTCGACTCAACGATGTCGTGGACCGATTCCGAACGTTGTGGGTATCCGGCCAGTCCACCTGCTTCGCGCAGATGCGAGAAGTCGCGTCGGCCTGTCAGAATTTTATGGACGTACGACTGGTGCCCCGTGTCCCAAATGATCGGATCGTTTGGAGAATCGAACACACGGTGAAGCCCCACCGTCAACTCGACAACCCCAAGATTTGGTCCCAGGTGCCCGCCGGTCAGCGAAACAGAGTCAATGAGAAAGTCCCGAATTTCCTGCGAAAGTTTCTCGCACTCGTCCAACGTTAGCTTCTTGACGTCGCTGGGCGCGGAGATGTTTGACAAGAACATGGCGGTCTAGAGGAGCGATCGCAGAACGTATTGGAGGATTCCGCCATTACGGTAATAATCCGCTTCGCCGGGGGTGTCGATACGCACGACCGCATCGAATTCAATGACCGTGGCGCCGGACGCGGAATGTTCCGTCGGCGACGCGACTACTCGAACCGTGCGCGGAGTCGACCCCGCATTGAGTTCCTCAATACCGGTGAACGCGAACTCTTCGCGCCCCGTGAGCCCCAGAGACTCAGCATTCTGACCAATCGGAAACTGAAGGGGAATCACGCCCATCCCAATCAGATTGGAACGGTGAATTCTCTCGAACGATTCCGCAATGACGGCCTTGACCCCCAAGAGACTGGTTCCCTTCGCCGCCCAGTCACGGCTGGAGCCGGAGCCGTATTCCTTGCCCGCAAGAATCACGAGTGGAGTTCCCGCCTGCTGGTAGTTCTGTGATGCGTCATAGATAAACGATTGGTCGCCCGCGGCCGTGGTGAAGTCGCGCGTGTAACCACCTTCGACGCCATCCAACAACTGGTTCTTGAGCCGAATGTTCGCGAAAGTTCCACGGATCATTACTTCGTGATTCCCGCGTCGAGACCCGTAGGAGTTGAAGTCACCGCGGTCTACACCATTCGCCTGAAGGTATTTCCCAGCCGGCGTGTCGGCTTTGATGGAACCAGCTGGTGAAATGTGGTCGGTAGTCACCGAGTCACCAAGAAGCGCAAGCACCCGTGCACCGGAAATGTCGGAAACGGGCGTCGTCGCAACCGTCATTCCATCAAAGTACGGTGGCTTGCGAACATACGTAGATTTTGCGTCCCACTCAAATACGTTGCCAACCGGCGTAGGAATGGACTTCCACCGGTCGTCTCCGTCGAAGACCGACGAGTACTGACGAACGAACATTTCAGTGTCAATCGATGAATCGATTGTCTTTTGTACCTCAGCAGCCGACGGCCAAATGTCCGCGAGGTACACATCCTTTCCATTGGCATCCTGGCCAAGAGCGTCCTTGTCAAAATCGAAGTTCATTGTTCCTGCGAGTGCATACGCGATCACCAGGGGAGGCGATGCAAGGTAGTTCATCTTGACATCAGGGTTGATTCGTCCCTCAAAGTTGCGGTTTCCGGACAATACGGCGGTGACCGCAAGATCGTTATCATTGACCGCGGCCGAGATCTCCGCGGGGAGTGGGCCCGAGTTGCCGATACACGTCGTGCAACCGTAACCAACGAGATAGAAGCCCAATGCCTCGAGATCGCCCATGAGACCGGCCTTCTCGTAATAGTCGGTCACGACTTTGGAACCGGGGGCAAGAGTTGTCTTGACCCACGGCTTGGACACCAGACCCTTGGCCACCGCGTTGCGGGCGAGCAGTCCTGCCGCGAGCATGACCGAAGGGTTCGAAGTGTTCGTGCACGACGTTATGGCCGCTATAGCGACGTGACCGTTGTCGACGGTGAAGTGCTCACCGTCCATCGAGACATCGGCGGGCTTGCCTGCGCC
>Ga0114979_10002682_pt1 | contig 11989 bp, 7 predicted proteins | sample S_140625_EF_Meta_FD_87315 | JGI IMG/M metagenome (GOLD analysis project Ga0114979, IMG submission 87315) | Freshwater microbial communities from Lake Simoncouche, Canada to study carbon cycling - S_140625_EF_MetaG | ecosystem: Environmental > Aquatic > Freshwater > Lake | place: Lake... | reverse complement strand
GCCCCAATTTGCTAGGCTATTTCAGGTCGTTTGAACAATCCACTGCTGACACTCGTTGGGGCTATCACAAGCCCATTATGATCGCGGGCGGCTTGGGCAGCATCGATGCTGGTTTGACCAAGAAAGACGTGATCCAGCCGGGTGCCCTATTAATTCAATTGGGTGGCCCTGGATTGCGGATCGGCATGGGCGGCAGTGCAGCGTCAAGTATGTCTGTTGGTTCAAACACGGCTGCACTGGATTTTGATTCAGTGCAGCGTGGCAACCCCGAGCTCGAGCGTCGTTGCCAAGAGGTGATTGATCGTTGCTGGCAACAAGGTGCAAATAATCCGATTGTGGCCATTCACGATGTAGGCGCGGGTGGTTTATCCAATGCGTTTCCAGAGTTGGTGAACGACGCGGGCCGTGGTGCCACCTTTGAACTGAAGCGGGTGCATCTCGAAGAATCAGGCATGTCGCCCGCTGAGATCTGGAGCAATGAATCGCAAGAGCGTTATGTGTTGGCCGTGATGCCGCAAGATCTTGAGCGCTTTAATGCCATCGCTGAGCGTGAGCGTTGCCCGTTTGCGGTGATCGGCGTGGCGACCGAGGCGCGTCAGTTAACCGTGTTAAACGGTGAGGGCTTGCCCGGCTTAGATTCACTCTTACCCAAGCAAGACCTGCGCCCTGTTGACGTACCGATTGATGTGATTTTAGGCAAGCCACCGCGTATGACGCGCGATGTTAAACGCTTGCCTGGTCAGACCGCGCCGTTAGATTTGACGGTCATCACGCTCGATGACGCGGTCACGCGGGTGTTGCAACACCCAACCGTCGCAAATAAAACTTTCTTGATTACGATTGGCGATCGTACAGTGGGTGGTTTATCAAGCCGCGATCAGATGGTGGGCCCCTGGCAGGTGCCTGTAGCCGATTGTGCTGTGACCTTAGCGGATCACGATGGCACGCGTGGCGAGGCAATGGCGATGGGCGAGCGCACGCCGCTTGCTGTGATTGATTCCCCTGCTTCAGGGCGCATGGCCGTGGCCGAAGCGCTCACCAATCTTGCCGCCGCCGATGTGGCGTGTCTTGAAGACATTAAGCTGTCTGCTAACTGGATGGCAGCGTGTGGGGCCCCTGGGCAAGATGCTGCACTGTACGATACCGTGGCCGCAGTGAGCAAACTGTGCCAAGAGGTTGGCTTGTCGATTCCGGTTGGTAAAGACTCGTTATCGATGCAAACTGGGTGGTCACAAGACGGTGAAAACCGTAAAGTGATTGCGCCCGTTTCGTTAATCGTGACAGCGTTTTCACCTGTTCAAGATGTTCGTACGACGTTAACGCCGCAACTGCGCACTGATGTGGGCCCAACGACCTTGATCTTGATTGATCTAGGCGGCGGTAAACAGCGCATGGGTGGTTCGATACTCACGCAAGTTTGCAATCAACTCGGCGAGCAAACGCCTGATATCGATGATGCGCAAGCCTTACGCACATTCTTTGTTACGATTCGCGCGCTTGCGCAGTCTGGCATCTTGTTGGCCTACCACGATCGCTCTGACGGTGGTCTGTTGGCAACGGTTGCCGAGATGGCCTTTGCGGGCCACACCGGCGTGTCGCTCAACATTGATATGTTGTGCTACGACCATAATGCCCAAGATTGGGATGCCTACAATATTCGTGCTTCACAAGTTGCCGTACAGCGTAACGAATTGACCCTCAAAGCCTTGTTCTCAGAAGAGGCGGGTGCAGTGATTCAAGTCCCTGCAGCCGAGCGCGATGCCGTGATGCAAGTGTTGCGTGCGGCGGGGCTATCCACGCATTCACATGTGATTGGTTCACTGAATACAAGCGACACGCTCGAGGTGTTTCGCGATGGCAACCGCATCTGGTCGCGGCCGCGTGCCGAACTCGGCGCACTCTGGAGCGATGTCAGTTATCGCATCGCCATGCGGCGAGATAATCCGGCCTGTGCCAAGGCTGAACTAGAGCTGTGGGCTGACGCTACAGACCCCGGGTTGTCGCCGCAGGTGCAGTTTGATCCTCAACAAGAGGTTGCGGCACCGTTTATCGGCACAGGCGCGCGCCCACGGGTTGCCATCTTGCGCGAGCAAGGGTGCAATAGCCAAGTTGAAATGGCTTGGGCGTTTGATAAAGCTGGGTTCGAAGCGGTTGACGTGCACATGACTGACCTTCAGACCGGCAAGGCTGAGCTATCGAGCTTTAAAGGTCTGGTGGCGGTGGGTGGATTCAGTTATGGCGACACCCTTGGTGCGGGCGAGGGCTGGGCGCGTAGTATTTTGTTCAACACGCAATTGTCGGATCAGTTCGCACAATACTTTGCGCGTACGGATACCTTTGGGTTGGGTGTGTGTAACGGTTGCCAAATGATGGCTGCCTTAGCCACGATGATCCCGGGCGCCGAGAACTGGCCGCGCTTTACCCGAAATCAATCTGAAAAATACGAAGCACGTTTTTCGTTGGTCGAAGTGCTTGAATCACCCTCCTTGTTCTTTAAAGGGATGGCAGGTGCCACTATCCCTGTGGCCGTGGCGCATGGCGAAGGCTTTGCAAACTTTAGCCGTCAAGGCAATGCACAGGCAGCGCTTGCAGCCTTGCGTTTTGTGGATCACAAAGGGCAGGCGACTGAGGTATATCCATTTAATCCAAATGGTAGCCCCAAGGGCCTGACGTCGGTGACAACAGCGGACGGGCGGTTTACGGTGTTGATGCCGCACCCCGAACGCGTGACCCGCAATGTGATGATGTCGTGGTCGCCGCCTAGCTGGGGGCCCAATGATTCGAAGGGCGCTTATACCCCGTGGATGAGGTTCTTCCAGAATGCTCGGGTAGCGATTGGTTAAGGGTGCGCGCCTCTCTTAAGAGGGGCACCCTCAGAGAATCATTTACTTTTTAGCGTGACTCAAGATCAGGCAGGTTGTTGTGGCATGGGCATAGAGTTTGCCGTCTGGCCCAACAATGCGGCCCTCTGCGGTGGCGACCTGACGGCCGACTTGAATGATCTTGCCAATCGCGCGTACTCGGATACCTGGGGCGGGCACGATGGCGCGTGTCATTTTTACGCTTAAATCTAAGGTCGTGTAGCCTGTGCCCGCGGGCAACATGGTGTGGATGGCGTTGCCGACCGCACCGTCCAAAATGCTGGCAAACCAGCCCCCATGCACCGAACCCTGGACGTTCATGACGCTTTCGGTGGGGTTGCCTTGCAGCGTGGCTTGACCTGGTTCGAGCGCCACAATCAGGTAGCCGCAGGTTGCAGCCATCGGGCCGTTTGGTAAATCACCGCGCATGACCGCCTGCATGACCTCCATGCCAGTCATGGTTGCAGTTTTACTCTTGTCCAACAGCCCGATCGGGCGCCCGTTGGGCATACCGGCAAGTATTTTTTGTTCGTCTTCTAGCCATTGCGCCAGGGTGTTTTCAGTTGTCATGAGTCAAAGCTTTGAATAATTTTGGTTGTTTTTGGTCAAAATCTGAGCAGATGCTGCTCAGGCCTTGCAGGGTAGCTGCTTTTTAGCACTAGTTGCCTCTCAAAAGAAGTCGTTCGTCCATCGTATAATCACGCTTTGCGCCCGGAGCTTTTTATGCGTCTTATCCAAACTGCGCTCACCTTCGATGACGTACTGCTTGTGCCGGCGTTTTCGCAGGTGTTGCCGCGCGACACTTCGTTGGTTACCCGTTTAACCCGAAACATCTCACTGAATATCCCCTTAGTCTCGGCCGCAATGGATACGGTGACTGAATCGCGGCTAGCGATTGCCATGGCCCAAGAGGGCGGCATCGGGATCATTCACAAAAATCTGACTGCCGACGAGCAGGCCAAAGAGGTCTCGCGCGTCAAGCGCCACGAATTCGGTATCGTCACTGACCCAATCACAGTCACGCCTGATATGAAAGTGCGTGAGGCGATTGCCTTGCAAAAGCAGCACGGTATTTCTGGGCTGCCCGTGGTGCAAGGTCGCAAAGTCGTGGGCATTGTCACAAATCGCGATTTGCGTTTTGAAGATCGTCTTGAGGCACCGCTTAGCAGCGTCATGACCCCGCAAGACCGTCTGATCACCATGAAAGAAGGCGCAACACTGGCCGAGGCACAAAAACTGATGCACCAACATCGCCTCGAGCGTGTGTTGATTGTGAACGATGCCTTCGAATTACGCGGTTTAGCAACCGTTAAAGATATTGTCAAAAACACAGAACACCCTGCCGCTTGTAAAGATAGCCATGGGCAGTTGCTTGTGGGTGCCGCGGTGGGCGTGGGCGATGGCACCGAAGAGCGTGTCGCAAAACTTGTTGCCGCGGGCGTTGATGTCATTGTCGTTGACACGGCACATGGTCACTCAAGCGGCGTCATCGAGCGTGTGCGTTGGGTAAAAGCTAATTACCCTAAGGTCGAAGTGATTGGTGGCAACATCGCCACGGCCGATGCCGCACGCGCGTTACACGAAGCGGGTGCAGACGCCGTGAAAGTCGGTATTGGCCCAGGCTCGATCTGTACAACGCGTGTCGTGGCTGGTGTGGGCGTGCCCCAAATCACTGCGATCTCTGATGTGGCTCGCGCTTTGAAAGGCACCGGCGTACCTCTGATTGCAGACGGTGGCGTGCGTTTTTCAGGAGATGTGGCTAAAGCATTGGTGGCGGGTGCATCGTCGGTGATGATGGGCGGTATGTTTGCCGGCACCGAAGAGGCCCCGGGCGAAGTGGTGTTGTATCAGGGGCGTTCGTACAAGTCGTATCGTGGCATGGGTAGCTTAGGTGCCATGACCGATGGTTCGGCTGATCGTTACTTTCAAGACCCAGCCAATAACGCCGACAAACTCGTGCCCGAAGGTATCGAAGGGCGCGTGCCTTACAAAGGCAGCGTGTTGCAGATTATTTTTCAGTTGGTGGGCGGTGTGCGTGCCTCGATGGGTTATTGCGGTTGCGCAACGATCGAAGAGATGCGTACCAAGCCAGAGTTTGTACAGATTACCTCGGCCGGCTTTCGCGAGTCGCACGTGCACGATGTTCAAATCACTAAAGAAGCGCCAAACTATCGGTCAGAGTAATGTTTGCTGCTTGCTTGGTTTAACACCGGCCTCGTTGCCGGTGTCTTTCATTTAGATCTTTACACAGGTTAATCCTTCATGCACCAGCGCATTTTGATTCTTGATTACGGCTCACAAGTCACCCAATTGATTGCGCGTCGTGTGCGTGAGGCCGGTGTGTATTGTGAGCTTCACCCCGGTGATGTCTCGGCCGAGTTCCTAAAGAATCAGTTGTCGCAGGGGTTAAAGGGCATCATCTTGTCAGGAAGCCATGCTTCGGCCTACGATGAGTCATCGCTAAAAGTCCCTGCTGAGGTGTTTAGTGCGGGGGTGCCAGTGCTAGGGATTTGTTATGGCATGCAAGCCATGGCGCAGCAGCTAGGCGGCGAGGTCAGCTACGCAGATCACCGTGAATTCGGCTACGCCGAAGTGCGCGCACGCGGTCATACACGGTTGCTGAAAGACATTGACGACTTCACTACACCTGAAGGGCACGGCATGCTCAAGGTCTGGATGAGTCATGGTGACCAGGTAACGCGTTTGCCTGAAGGTTTTAAAGTGATGGCGTCAACCGCGTCGTGCCCGATTGCTGGCATGGCTGACGAAGCTCGCAAGTTTTATGCAGTGCAGTTTCACCCTGAAGTCACGCACACGATCAAAGGCCAAGCCTTGCTCGAGCGCTTTGTGCACGAGATCTGTGAGTGTCAGGGCGATTGGACAATGCCTAATTATGTTGACGAAGCGATTGCACGTATCCGTGAACAGGTCGGTACCGACGAAGTGATTCTAGGTTTATCTGGTGGTGTCGATTCATCGGTTGCTGCTGCCTTGATCCACAAAGCCATTGGCGATCGCCTGACCTGCGTGTTTGTTGATCATGGTTTGCTACGTTTAGACGAAGGCAAACAGGTGATGGAGACTTTCGCTCAAAATATGGGTGTGCGCATTATCCATGTCGATGCCACCGAGCAGTTTATGGGTAAGCTTGCCGGGGTGTCTGATCCCGAAGCCAAGCGCAAGATTATTGGTCGTGAGTTTGTCGAGGTGTTTCAGGTTGAGGCGGGCAAACTCAAACAAGCTAAGTGGCTTGCACAAGGCACGATCTACCCTGATGTGATTGAATCTGCTGGCGCTAAAACGGGTAAAGCCGTGGCGATCAAGTCGCACCACAATGTGGGTGGTTTACCCGATACTTTGAATTTGAAGTTGCTCGAACCACTGCGCGAGTTGTTCAAAGATGAAGTTCGCAAACTGGGTGTAGCCTTGGGCCTGCCACACGGCATGGTCTATCGTCATCCGTTTCCAGGCCCGGGTTTGGGCGTACGCATATTGGGCGCGGTGAATACAGAATTTGCTGATCTGTTGCGTCGTGCCGATGCGATATTTATCGAAGAACTTCGCAACACAATTGATCCAGACACCAAACAAAGCTGGTACGACTTAACTTCGCAAGCCTTTGCGGTGTTCTTGCCCGTTAAGTCGGTGGGTGTGATGGGTGACGGGCGCACTTACGATTATGTTGTGGCGCTGCGCGCTGTGCAAACGTCAGACTTTATGACCGCAGATTGGGCGCCGTTGCCTTACTCCTTACTCGGTAAAGTGTCGTCGCGCATTATTAACGAAGTACGCGGTATCAACCGCGTCGTGTACGACGTATCCAGCAAACCGCCCGCGACTATTGAGTGGGAATAAGGTTCTACAAGTATTGAAATTGTCTTTTTGAATTGGTGCCGACTATGACTCTCGAAAGAAGTTTGCTGATCATGCAATCTGGATGGCTCTACGTTGGATTGATAGCTTCCGTCTTGTTTGTTTTCTTTTTTGGTTGGCGTTATGGACAGGTCGTAAGGCGCAAGCAAAATAAAGAGTCTGCCGAGTTCAGTAGTATTTTTATTACTTCGATTTTTGGTTTCTTTGCGATCTTAGTTGCGTTTCAGTTGTCTGGATCAACCCATATTTACGAGACCCAGCGTAAGCTGACAATGGCTGAGATTATCAGTATCTCGGGGGTGATCGATGCAGCAAGTCTGCTGCGAGTCGAGGATAGGGCAGACGTTCTAAAGCTATTAGCCGGGTACGTTGAGCAACGAGAAACTTTTTATAACAAACCAATAAACCCCTCAGAACATGAGACTCGAGGTCGTAAACTGAAAAACCTAGGCATGGGTTTGGTGCGTCATGCGTACATGTTGCTGCCTAAATATGATGGCGACGATCGCGTCATACTTATGAGCTTTCTAAGCTGTGTGCAGTTGATGAATACGAGTTTTGATCAGCAATATGCATCTATTTTTTTGCAAATGCCGACAATCCTCTGGCAGGCGCTTATTACCTTATTGGTTATCATTTCAGCAATATGTGGCTATAAGACAGGAGTTGAAAAGGGGCAACAGTTTATCTTGACCGCGGTCTTTCTTGCTGTCGTTCTTGCCGCGATTATTATTTGTGTAGAGTTGGGCCACCCAAGGGTGAGTAACCTTGGGGTAGACCTCGTCGAGGAACAGTTTCCAAAATTATTGAGTCGTATAAATTCGACTCGGTAGTTGGGAGATCGTGCGGATCAGATAGTACGCTGCCACTTATTTTGTAGTTATCGATACTAGGAATCCTAAACATGACAAATCCTTCAGCAGACGAACAACGTTTTGCTCGCCTTCACGTCGATCAAATGACTGATGAGCAAAAGATTTATTTCAACTCGCTGATGGCTGGCCCCATCTCTGGGACAGGCAGCAAGGGTGTGGTGCAGGGGGCAACAAGCTTAGGGGCTCCTTTCAACGTTTTGTTAAGAAGCCCGGTTTTGGCTGAACGGATGCGCAAAGTCGGAGAGTATCTGCGCTTTGAAAGTGCCATTCCAAAACGCTTAAATGAGTTTGCGATTTTGATTACGGCTCGCACCTGGACCGCCCAATACGAATGGTACGCACACTTACGGTTAGCACTTAAAGAGGGACTCGATCCTTTAATCGGTGAAGAACTTGCAAAAGGGCAACGTCCTTCAAAGATGAAACCCGATGAAGAAGCTGTGTATGATTTTTGTCATGAACTACATACCTGTCACTCTGTGAGCGACGCGCACTATAACGCCGTGCTCAAGCTTTTTGGTGAACAAGGCGTTGTCGACTTGATGATGGTTAGCGGCTATTACGTGATGGTGGCAATGGCCTTAAACGTAAATCGTTCTCCGCTGCCAGAGGGCGCCGTACCCATCCCAGAGCTTTAAAGGCCTCATTAGTTTCGCCTGAGCACAAACAACACGTGCTATGTGTACCGTTAGTGCTCAGGCCGAGATTAAATCGTAAGAACACCGGACTGGCTATTGAATAGTCGCCGGTGGTCTTTATTCTGAGCGATTACTCGTCAATCTTGATGTTTTTGTCTTGAATGAATTTAGCCCAGGTTGCGACGTCTGCCCGGTGAAACTTGGCAAATTCTGCAGGGCTGTTCACCACCATATCCACCGCTAATTCATCCATGCGTTTAATGACATCGGGTGCTTTTGCGGCTTCGGCCATCGTGCTTTGAAGTTTGTTGACGATGTCTGCCGAAGTGCCCTTCGGTGCAAACACCCCATACCACGTCAACAGATTAAAACCACGTAGCCCATCCTCATGCAGTGTTGGGACGTCTGGTGTGACTTTCACGCGTGTCAGGCTCGTGACTCCAAGCGCTTTTAATTTGCCACTTGTGATAAACGGCAAACTACTGGGCGGATAATCAAAACTGATTGAAACGTGGCCTGCCATCAAATCATTGAGGGCTGGGGCGCTGCCGCGATAGGGCACGTGCGTAATCTCGACGCCTGCCTCTTGTTTAAACATTTCTCCGGCAAGAAACGAGGCTGTGCCGGTGCCTGCCGAGGCATAGGTCAACTTGCCAGGATTAGCTTTCGCGAAGGCAATTAATTCTTTGATATTTTTGTACGGTAATGACGGGTTGATTAACAAAATATTGGGTAGTGTGGCCAAGAGAGTGATCGGCACAAAGTCTTTTTCAACGTCGTAGGGTAATTTTTTATAGAGACTTTGGTTCACTGACATCGTTCCGACGGTACCCAGCATGATGACTTGGCCATCGGGTGCCGAGCGTGCCACAAATTCGGTGCCAATGATCCCACCGGCTCCGGTGCGATTTTCGACAGTGACGGGCTGATTTAACAGCTCAGACATTTTTCTGGAAAATACGCGAGCCAAAAGATCAGTGGTGCCGCCCGCAGGAAACGCCACCACCATTTTGATTGGTTGAGTAGGATATGCCTGTGCCTGAGCAACATTTGTCGTGGTGAAAAAAATCGAAATCAGTAAGGAGCTTAATACTGTTAAGCGCTGCAACATGTTTGGTTTCCTTTAGGTCAGTTGTGCGATGAGTCTCGAAGACACGAGAGGCGTCATTTTGTTTTTTTATTTTTTTATTATTTAAACGCTACGCATGATAACTGCCAGTGCGTAGCCTGACGAATCCAGATAATAGTTGAAGTTTAATGTCCACCGTTAGCGGGTTTACTATAGGTGAGCGAAGCTGCGTCATACCTCTTACGTTCCGATCCTAAGCATGAAATCGCTGATTTCCTTATAAAATCGGGTATTCCTCACGGTTTTGATAAAACATGCTCATCAAACAAATCCATGCTGGCGTTTTAAACATCGGCTACGCTGAGTCGGGTCCTGCTGATGGGCCCCCCGTCTTTTTGATGCACGGATTTCCGTACGACATTCAAGCCTACGCTGAGGTCGCGCCGCTTTTGGCTGCCGCCGGGTGCCGCGTGATTGTGCCGTACTTGCGAGGCTACGGCTCTACGACGTTTTTGGATGCGGCCACGCCGCGCTCGGGCGAGCAGGCCGCCTTAGGCGCAGATTTACTCGCGCTGATGGATGCTTTACAGATCCCCAGCGCTTATCTGGCTGGCTACGATTGGGGTGGGCGAGCCGCTTGCGTGGTTGCCGCGTGTTGGCCCGAGCGCTGTAAGGGGCTCGTCTCATTTAATAGCTACAACATTCAAAATATTGCTCAAGCACTGGTACCTGACACACCAGAGCGTGAGCACCGGTTGTGGTATCAGTATTATTTTCATAGCGAACGCGGCCGTGCCGGTTTGCAAAAAGACAGGCAAGGCTTGATCCAATTGTTGTGGCGTCTATGGTCGCCGACCTGGAATTTTGATGAAGCGACTTTCGCACGTAGCGCTCCGTCGTTTGATCATCCTGACTTTGTTGAGGTGGTGATTCATTCGTATCGCCATCGCTTTGGTTTAGTCGCGGGCGACCCAGCCTACGCTGACGTCGAGCGTCGCTTAGCGGCCGAACCTGTGATTAGTGTGCCAACCATTACGTTTGATGGCGCGGATGATGGCGTGCGCCCGCCTTCTAAGCCTGAGGCGAGTGCCCGCCGCTTCGCAGGGCCACGCTCGCACCGTGTGGTGCCTGGGGTAGGGCACAACATGCCGCAAGAAGTGCCTGCAGTGTTTGCTCAAGCCGTGCTTGAGCTGATCGAGTCAACTTAAGTCAACCACCTGAGCGAATCAATGTTTAAAAATCTAGCGATCTGCAAAAGTGTCGATAACGCCTTAAGTCGAATTGATCCAAACGATTCCAGACAACTCGCGCGCCTCACTTTGGCGTACATCGCGTTTAATGCCGTGTTTTGGGCAGTGATGGCGATGATGAGCTACACCGCGCCGCATAAAGACAGCGTCGAAGAGCTTTTTTGGATGCAGTCGCCGGCGTGGGGTTACCCAAAGTTTGGGCCAATCGGCACCTGGTGGGTGCACGCGTGGGCCGCTGTGTTTGGACGCTCGTTTTGGGTGACTTACGTAGCAGGTCAAGCCAACGTGGCCCTGATGTTGCTGGTGGTCTGGCGGATCAGTTTGCTCTGCGTGAGCCCGGCGCGCGCCTTGATGGCGGTGGTCTTGACTAGCTTGATCGTTTATCACAATATCAATGGTTTGCAGGTTAGTTCAAATCTGTTGCAGCTTTTTCCGACGGCGTTATTTGTATGGGCATTATTGCTTGCGACGCGCCAACCGCAATGGTGGCGCTGGGCCTTGGTGGGGGTCGCTGCCACAGTGTGTCTGCTGACTAAATATAGTGCGGGTATTTGGTTTGCCGTGATGGGGGTGTGGCTGTTGCAAGATGTTCGCAGCCGCAACCGCTATGCCATCATGGGCGTCGTCGTGGCGATTGTGGCGGGTGGCATCGCCTTGATCCCGCATATTGAGTGGATGCTGCGCGAAAACGCGCCGACCTTGCAATACATGCAAAAGCAGGTTGGGGCAGAGGTCAATCATTTCAAACGTGTTGTGAGCTTTTTAGCAAGCCAGGCGGGCAAGCTTTCGCCCGTAGTAATTGCCTTGTTGGTACTGCGGTTTGGTTTTAAAGACAAAGCGCAAGCCCCGGTCGGTTCTGTACCCATGACCCAGAGCCTTGAATGGCGCTTTATCACCTTTGCAGCGCTTGGGCCGGTGATTTTGACCTCGCTGCTTGGTATGGTCTTTATCACCTTAAATGCCAATTGGGCGACCGCATTTTTTGTGCTGCTCGGTTTATATGCCTTACGTTGGGTGCCAGCACTCGATGCAACAGTCACAGTCGGGCGAGTGTTGACTGTCGGTTTGCTCTTGAACGTGCTGATGGGCGTTGGGATGGCGTTGTATTACGGTGTGATTGCCGATGTACTCGGCAAAAAAGCGCGAGCTAATTACCCCGCTCAGCCCTTGACCACAGAGCTAGACAAGATTTGGGATGAACAAAAGCTCGGCCCCTTAAAAGTTGTGATTGGCGAAACTTGGACAGCAGGCACTGTTTCGGTGTTGTCAAAATACCAGCCGCTGGTGCTGCCTTATGGCCTGTACAGCCAAGCCAAAATTGTGACGCCTGAGTTGATCAAACGCTGCGGCGCGCTGGTCGTGCTCGACCGTGTAGAGTTGCGCAATCGCATTAGCCCTGATCTTCAATCCTTTCTTGATCGTG
>Ga0114979_10002681_pt1 | contig 11992 bp, 11 predicted proteins | sample S_140625_EF_Meta_FD_87315 | JGI IMG/M metagenome (GOLD analysis project Ga0114979, IMG submission 87315) | Freshwater microbial communities from Lake Simoncouche, Canada to study carbon cycling - S_140625_EF_MetaG | ecosystem: Environmental > Aquatic > Freshwater > Lake | place: Lake... | reverse complement strand
CTGATTTTTGGCGACATCGGTCGACGACTCGGGCCGCAAGACCCGAGGTATCGCGATACTAGGGGTTAGAAGAACTTAGGGCAATCACCTTGCGCTGGGCTGGGCTGACAAGGCCGTCAGCCGTTGCCGGGCAGCCTCGATTGCCCCTCTCACCCTTGCGGGTGATGTGCCACCAAAGTGGTCGCGCGAGCCTACCGATCCTTCAAGGGTCAGCGAGTCATAGGCATCGGCACCGATGAGCGGCGAGATCGATTGCATCTCGGCCGGGGTCAGCGCATCGAGCGTTCGACCCGAATCGGCTGCCAGACGCACCGCTCGGGCCACAGCCTCATGGGCATCGCGAAACGGCAGGCCCTTGCGCACCAGGTAATCGGCCAGATCGGTGGCGGTCGAAAACCCTTCGGCCGCTGCCTGTCGCATGCGTTGCTCGTTGACGCGGATGCCACCAACCAGGTCGGCGAAGATCCGCAAGGTGTTGATCAGGGTGTCGGCGGTGTCGAAAAGCGGCTCCTTGTCCTCCTGATTGTCCTTGTTGTAAGCGAGCGGCTGGCCTTTCATCAGCGTGAGCAGGGCAACCAGGTGACCAAAGACCCGCCCGGTCTTGCCTCGCGCCAACTCCGGGACATCAGGGTTTTTCTTCTGCGGCATGATCGAGCTGCCGGTGCAGAAGCGGTCGGCCAGATCGATGAATCCCACCCGTGGGCTCATCCAGATCACGAGTTCTTCGGACAGTCGGGAGATATGCGTCATGACCAGTGAGGCCGCGGCGCAGAACTCAATCGCAAAGTCGCGATCCGACACCGCATCGAGCGAATTGGCGCAGACGCCTTCGAAACCCAGGGTGCGGGCCACCCGTTCCCGATCGATCGGGTAGCTGGTGCCGGCCAGCGCTGCGGCGCCCAGAGGCAGGCGATTGACCCGTCGACGACAGTCGTGCATGCGTTCGTCGTCGCGAGCGAACATCTCGACATAAGCCATCAGATGGTGACCGAAGGTGACCGGTTGCGCGACCTGCAGATGCGTGAAGCCCGGCATGATCGTGGCGTGATGCTGCTCGGCCAGATCGATCAGGGCGGTCTGCAGGGCAGCCAGCAGCGCACGGATATCGTCGATGGTGTCTCGCAGCCAGAGTCGGATATCGGTGGCCACCTGATCATTGCGCGAGCGGGCGGTGTGCAGCCGTTTGCCGGCGTCGCCGACGAGTTCGGTCAGACGTTTTTCGATATTCAGATGGACGTCTTCGAGGTCGAGTGACCAGACGAAGCGGCCGGCTTCGATCTCGGTCCGGATGCTGGACAGCCCGCTCTGGATCGCTTCCAGATCGGCCTGGCTCAGCAACCCGGCTGACTGCAGCATGTCGGCATGGGCGAGCGACCCGGCGATGTCCTGCATCGCGAGCCGCTTGTCGAAGTCGACCGAGGCGGTGTAGCGCTTGACCAGATCGGCCACCGGTTCGGTGAACCGAGCGGACCACGCCTCAGATTTCTTGCTGAACTGATCTGTCATAAACTGAAGGCCTATGGCGTCAAACGAACCGAAAACCATCGATTATAAGGCGCCCCATCCCGCAACGGCTGCTGCGGCCAAGGCGCGCCGGCAAGTCGAGGGCGGTTTGGCTCCGCTGATCCCCGACGCCTGCAATCTCGGCGTGCTGCTGCGCTGCCTGGGCGCCTTCAATCTCCTGGCGATTCTGCTTGCTGCCGTGCAGTCGAGCGATGTGTGGCAAACCTTCACCCGATTCCTGCTCATTGCCACCGTCCTCGAACCATCGCTCCTGCTGTCGCTGGCGCTGGTCTGTATGGTTCGAAAAAACACCAACGCGGCGTCGCACTCATCGCAATGGACGGTGGCAGTCGGATTGCCGGTGCTGCTGACCCTGATAGTGTCGATGGTCGTTCTGCGGCTTCTCGAGATCCCGTTGTCGGTCACCGAAATCTTCTGGCTGATGCTGTCGCGCGCGCTGATCGCCGCGACAGCGGCCTGGGCGGTTGTCGAGTATTTCCGCTTGAGAGCGCGAGCCTATTCGCCGTCTTTTGCCGAGGCGCGTCTGCAGGCCCTGCAGGCGCGCATCCGCCCGCATTTCCTTTTCAACAGTCTCAATACCGTTCTTGGGCTGATGCGGGGCGACCCGCGACGCGCCGAAGCCACACTCGAGAATCTTGCCGATCTGTTTCGGGTGTTCATGCGCGATGCCCGCGAACTGGTCGCGCTCGACGACGAGGTGGTGACCTGCAAGGAATATCTGGCGATCGAACAACTGCGGCTCGGAGAGCGGCTGAAGGTCGTCTGGCAACTGGACGATATGCCCGGAGATGCCCTGCTGCCCTCGCTCCTGCTGCAGCCGCTGATTGAAAACGCCGTCCACCACGGCATCGAACCCAGTAGTGACGAAGGCACGATAGCGATCACGGTCGGTCGCACCGGCGACCGTGTCAGCGTTGAGATTCTCAATCCGATTCCCGCTGCAACACAATCCCGTTCAGGCAACCAGATGGCGTTGTCGAATGTCCGGGAGCGCCTAATGCTGCTGTACGATATCGAGGCAGATCTAAAAACAGGCGCAGAAGGCGATCGTTTCCGTCTTCAGCTTGAATTTCCTTACCGCAAAGAGAGGCGAAGCCGAGATGTCCGACGCTACTTCGATCCTGATCGTTGATGACGAAGGGCCGGCGCGCAGCCGGCTTCGCGAGGTGCTTTCCGACCTTGCCACCCAGTTCCCGCACCGAATCGTCGGTGAAGCGGCCAATGCACCTGAAGCGCTTGCCCAGATTGAATCGCAGCGCCCGCAGATCGTTCTGATGGATGTTCAGATGCCGGGCATGACCGGTATCGAACTGGCCCGGCATATTTCGGCACGTGCCGCCGAAGCCGATCAGGACGATCCCAAGCCGATGCCTCTGATCATCTTCGTGACTGCCTTCGACGAGTTTGCGGTCGAGGCCTTCGAGGTCAATGCGCTCGACTACCTGCTGAAGCCGGTCCGTGCCCAGCGTCTGCTCGGGGCGCTGGTCAGGGCGCAGACCCTGCTGCCGGCAGAGCACCTCGAAGCGATCGACCAGCTTGCCAAGGCGACCAATACCCGGCGTCGCCAGCTTTCGGTTCACGAGCGCGGTCGGGTTATCCTGGTGCCGGTCGAGCAGGTGCTTTATCTCAAGGCCGAACTGAAGTACATCACTGTGCGCACGCGCGAGCGCGAGTTCCTGATCGAAGAATCGCTCACCTCGCTTGAAGAGGAGTTCAGCGAGCGTTTCGTCCGGATTCACCGAAACGCGCTGGTGGCTCGCCCCTCGATCGCCGGTTTCGAGCGGGTGACGCCAACCGGTGAGGGCGAGGCCGGTGATCCTTATTGGCAGGTAGTCCTGCGAGAAGTCGGCGAAAAGCTTCCTGTCAGTCGCCGTCAGTGGTCGATCGTCAAGGGACTGGTTGGCTGAGCACCGATCCTGGCCGCGATGCCCTTACTGCCCGATCAACCCTTCTGTTTCCTGAACTGAGCATGTCCCAGGCGCCTACCCGGCTTGTCATCGCGACGCGAGAAAGCCGCCTTGCGCTTTGGCAGGCACACCATGTTCGTGATCTTCTTCTCGGCCTCTACCCGGACTGTCAGGTGGAGCTGCTCGGCATGACCACCACCGGTGATCAGATTCTCGATCGCGCTCTGAGCGAAATCGGCGGTAAGGGCCTCTTCACTAAAGAGCTTGAAGTTGCGCTGCTCGATGGCCGAGCCGATCTGGCGGTGCATTCGCTCAAGGACGTGCCGATGAGCCTGCCGCCCGAGTTCGAGCTGGCTGCCGTGCTGCGGCGCGAAGATCCCCGCGATGCCTTCGTGTCGGGCGCTTTCGCCTCGCTCGACGATCTGCCTGTGGGGGCTCGCATCGGAACCTCGAGTTTGCGCCGTGCTGCGCAGTTGGCGGAGCGCCGTCCCGATCTGCAGGTCCTGCCGCTGCGTGGCAACCTCGATACCCGTCTTGGCAAGCTCGACCGCGGTGAGTACGACGCGATCGTCCTGGCCGCAGCAGGTCTGAAGCGACTCGGCCTGATCGACCGGATCAGGTCTGTCATGCCACCCACCGAGAGTTTGCCTGCACCGGGTCAGGGAGCGCTTGGCATCGAGATTGCGGCCGGGCGCGCCGACATCAGGTCCTGGCTGGCGCCGCTTGTCGATCGTCGCAGCTGGCTTGAGGTCACGGCCGAACGTTCGGTGTCGCGCGCGCTCGGCGGCAGCTGCCGCATTCCTCTGGCCGCCTATGCCGTTGTCCAAGCCGACGGGACGCTGCAACTCGACGCGCTGCTGGCAACCGACGGGGTTGTGCGCCGCAGCTCGGTCCGCACTGCGCGGGCGGTTAGCCTTGCGCCTGCCGACCTCACGCGCTTGTCTGAAGGCCTAGGACCCGATTACGAAGCTGCCGAGGCGCTGGGCCAGCAGGCGGCGGTCGGACTGGTCTGACGCCTTTGGCCGGTATGCCTCGTTGCCATCGCACGGGGCGCCGACCCCGGAATCGGTCAGCCTGATTTCTGGGGCGCAGCAATATGTGCCACGACCGCGCCCACATGCCATGAACAGCGTCGTGCTGACCCAGCCGAACATTCGCAGCGACTCGCTCAAGGATGCGCTGAGCGCGGCCGGCTGGCAGCCTGTCGAGATACCGATGAGCGAGATCGACGAAAGCTCAGATCTCGACTGGCCTGAAATCTGCCTGACTGCTGCGCAATCGCGCTGGGTGCTGTTTCCGAGTCCGGCGGCGATTGCGGTGGTCATGGCCGCCCTGCAGCGGCATGGTCTGCGCTGGCCGTCGGGTCCCGGAATCGGTCTGATCGGACCCGGCAGCCGCGAAATGCTCGGCGAATGGCAGTCGAGAATCGCCGGATTGGCGACGGCGATGAGGATCGCCCCGAATGTCGCCCCCTTTGATGCCGAGCGCCTGCTTGCCTGTCCCGAACTCAATCGGATCGCGGGCGACAAGGTGATGGTGCTGCGCCGCGCCGACGGCCGCGAAGCCTGGTTGCATACTCTGGCGGACCGAGGCGCCGAGGTGATCGCGCGGTCGGTCTATCGCATGATCGAGCTGGCGCCGTCGCCGGGTGCCAACGAATGGTTCGGCGCGCAAGCTGCCGCGGGGTCCGGATTCGCCCTGTCGATTGCCAGTGCCGATGCCGGCCGCCGGCTGGCCAAGCATGTATCGGCGCTGCCGTCTGCCGATTGGCTAATGAGTCAGCCAGTGATGACCCAGCATCCGAAGATCGCGCAAGCGTTGCGAGAATGCGGGTGGCGAGAGGTGCGCGAGCATCCGCCGGGTGTGTCGGCGCTGGTGCACGCGTTAGAATCGCTGCGGAAACCCCGCCCATGAACGACACCACCGAGGCAAACGCCTCTCGCCCTCCCGACCCGTCCAAGCTTGGCAACGCCCTTGAGCAGTCAGCGCCGGAGACCTCCGACGGCGCGAATGGCGGGGGCAGCCGGGATGCTGGTCGGAGCCGCACCGACCGCGATCGTGCACCAAGGCATCAGCTGGCCGGCGCCGGTTGGCTGGCTGGCTTCCTTACGGTTGCCGGTGTCGCCGCATTGCTGGGCCTGTTGGCGGCAGCATGGTTCGGCCAGGAGCGTATCGGGCGGGTCGAACGCGATATGGTCCGCCGCTTGCAGGAAATCGAGATTCGCGAGCAGCAGCTCGAGCAGCAGTCCCGCCTGTTTGGCGACACCATGCGCGACCAGCAGGCAAAAGCCGCGCTTCTCGAAGCCAAGCTCGCCGAGTCGCTCGGCCAGCAGGCCCAGCTTCGTCAGCTCTATGACCAGATGGCACGCAGCCGGGGCGAGCTGATGCTTGCCGACGTCGAAAGCTCGATCATGATCGCCGCGCAGCAACTGCAGCTCGGTGGCAATGTGCAAAGCGCGCTGCTGGCCCTGCAGGATGCCGAGCAGGTGCTGGCAAGGTCCAATCAGCCATCAATGATCGGCCTTAGGCGGGTGCTTGCCCGTGATATCGAGCGTCTGAAAGCGATTCCTTTGGCTGACTTCGCCGCGGCTGTCAGTCGGCTGGATTCGCTCGCATCGGTCGTCGATCGCTTGCCGATGGTGGCCGACGCGACTCGAGGCACGCCTGCCAGACCTTCAGCCGAGTCCGAAGCCGCGAGTTCATCCGGCCTGCGTGGATTGCCTCAGCGGGTGATGCGTACCGGCGCACTCGGATGGGATGCCTTCATTGCCGAGATGCGCCAACTCGTCAGAGTCCAGCGCGTCGACCAGCCTGATGCCTTGTTGCTGTCGCCCGATCAGCGATTCTTTGCTCGTGAAAATCTGCGGCTCCAGTTGCTCAATGCCCGTCTGAATCTGCTCGCTCGCAATCAGTCGCTGTTCAGAGCCGATATCGGCCGAGCGCTCGAGTCGCTCGATCGCTGGTTCGATGGCTCGCAACCCTCGGTCGGGGCGGCAAGCAATTCGCTCAGGCAGTTGCAGTCGGCACCGCTGACGCTCGAGATGCCGTCACTGGCTGACACCATCGCCGCCGTGCGCGCAGCTCGCGCAGCCGGCGAAAACAGGTAGCCGAGCCATGCGCTGGCTGGTCTGGCTGTTGTTGGCGTTCGGTGTGGCGGTCGGGCTTTCGCTGCTGCTGCGATTCAATCAGGGCAATGTGGCCATCATGTGGCCACCCTATCGCATCGATATCTCGGTCAACCTTGCCCTCGCCATCCTGGCTGCCGGTTTCGTCGTGCTGCATCTGGTTCTGGTCGCAGCCGCTCGCGCCCTGGGGTTGCCGCAGCGTGTTCGCGATTACCGGACCCGTCGTCAGCAGGAGCAGGCAGGCGCCGCACTGCGCGATACCGTGCTCGCGTATTTCGAGGGACGCATGGGACGCGCCGAACGATTTGCTCGCAATGCGCAGGCCAGTCGCGACACCGCAGCACCTGCTGCACTGATTGGCGCCCGAGCGGCCCATCGCATGAATGAGCGCGAGCGACGAGATCAATGGCTCGCCGAGGTCGGCGAGGATCAGGGCGCTTCCAGTGCGCTGCAGATGACGCAGGCTGAGCTCGCGGTCGACGACCGCCGTTCAGCCGACGCGATTGAAATTCTCGAGCGGATGCAGGCGGGCGGTGCGCGTCATATTGTCGCGATGCGTACCGCGCTGCGCGCCTATGAACAAGCCGAGCGCTGGGATGAAGTGATCCAGACATTGCGTCTGGTTGAAAAGCGCGACGCTCTGCATCCGTCTGCCGTGCGCAGCCTTCGCCTGAAAGCTCACGCCGCGTTGATGCGTCGCAAGGCTGGCGACGCAGGGGCCATTCGGTCGCACTGGCGTTCATTGCGCGCCGACGAGCGAGCCGACGCCGACATGGCTGCAGCGACTGCCACGGCGCTGATCGAGGCGGGTGCAGATGAGGATGCCCGACGAATCATCGAGCAGGGACTCGACGCCACCTGCAATACCGAACTGATCAAGGCCTATGGCAGGGTGAGCGGGATTTCGCTTCGCGATCGTCTCGATCGCCTTGAAGGCTGGCGCAGACGTTATGGCGACGACCCCGACTTGCTGCTGACCCTCGGACGGGTCTGCGCCAATGATCAGCTCTGGGGCAAGGCCGAGGACTATCTCAGGCTTGCCCAGGCGCGCCAGGCCTCGGTCGCTGCCCATCTGGCGCTGGCCGATCTCTTCGAGTCACTGGGGCGAAACGAGGAAGCCGCTGCCCAGTTCCGCCTCGCCGCCCGCATGGCAGTCGACATCGCGCCACCTGATCGCGCCACCTGATCGCGCGCCCTGCAGACGATCGGGACGCCTCGCGGCAATGTCCGGCTAGACGCAACGCCCGCCATCCACCTCCAGGCAGGCCCCGGTGATGAAATCGGCTTCATCTGAGGCCAGGTACAGCGCCGCATTGGCGATATCGCGCGGCTGCGAGAAACGTCCGAGTGGAATGCTGGCGATGAACTGGGCGCGCCGTGCTGGCGTGTCCTCACCCATGAAGGTGGCCAGCAGCGGCGTTTCGCCGGCCACCGGGTTGATCACATTGACGCGGATGCGATCGGGAGCGAGTTCGACCGCCATCGCCTTGGAGATCGTGATCATCGCGCCCTTGCTGCCGTTGTACCAGACCAGTCCCGGACGCGGCCGTACGCCGGCGGTCGAGGCGATGTTGATGAAGACGCCTCCGCCTCGTTCGCGCAGATGGGGGACCATGTACTGCGCAGTCCAGAAAAGGCTCTTTACGTTGATCGCATAGACCCGGTCGAAATCGGCCTCGGTCACCTCCAGCAAAGGCTGGTTGCGATGTGAGACACCGGCGTTGTTAACGATGATGTCCAGGCCGCCGAAGTCTGTCTTGGCAGCCTGCAGCAGAGCCTGTACATCCGGGCCGCTCGAGACATCACCATAGGCGAAACGGGCGTCGCCGCCGGCTGCACGGATCGCGGCCGTCACCCGCTCGCCTGCGTCCCGCGTCACATCATTGACCAGTACCCGCGCGCCCTCGAGGGCAAATCGCGTGGCGATGCCTTCTCCGAATCCCGACCCTGCGCCGGTTACCAGCGCTACCTTTCCTTGCAGTCTCATGTCGTCGTTCCTCCTGTCTGATGATTGAACCTTGTCCTGCCGGCACCGGCCTCAGCCATGGCGAAGCGCTACGGTCTTGAGCCGGGTAAAGCGATGGAGCGCCTCGAATCCATTGTCTGTGTCGTACTCGCTGTGTTGAACGCCCCCAAAGGGCACTTCCTCGCGCCCGCAAACGCCATCATTGTTGATGAAGATCCGGCCGGCTTCGAGTCGCCGAGCCAGCCGTATCTGACGGGCGCCGTCGCGTGTCCAGACGCCCGCGACCAGGCTATGGGGCGTGCCGTTGGCCAGTGCGATCGCCTCATCCTCCTCGTCGAAGGCAGCTGCGGCCAGCACCGGACCGACGAGTTTGTTCTGCCAAAGGCGGCTGGTGGCCGCGACATCGCGAAACAGCACCGGTGCCTGGTAGTAACCCCGCGACGGCGCCTCGTCGATGACTTCGCCCTGCGCCATGATCGCGATGTCATCGGCCTGGGCATCCGACAGGACGTCCCACACCCGCTGCTGTTGTTTGCGGCTGATCAGCGGGCCGAGGTCGAGATCGAGATCGGCAGGACCCGCGCGCAATTGAGAGACCCTGTGCGCGAGCCGCTCCAGAAGCGCTTCGTAGATCGCGCGCTCGATCAGCAGGCGGTTGCCTGCCGAGCCGGCCCGGTCAGAGTTCCGGATGATCGCGCCAACCAGCATCGGCAGGGCTTTATCGAGGTCGGCGTCGGCAAATATCAGCCGCGGCGAATTGCTGCCCAGCTCGAGCGTGACCAGGCAGTGGTTCGACGCGCCCGCAATGGCCACGCGTTGACCGGTTTCCGCTGAACCGGTGAACGAGAGATGGTCGATGCCAGGATGTTCCGCGAGCGCCTGTCCGGCCTCGGCACCCAGGCCGGTTACGATATTCAGCGCCCCGGCAGGAAAGCCGACTTCGGCGGCCAGCGCGGCGATCCGAAGCAGGGACAAGCTAGCGTCTTCGGCCGGTTTGACGACGCAGGCATTGCCGGCCGCCAGCGCTGCGCCCACCGATCGGCCGAAAAGCGGCATCGGATCACTCCAGGCGATGATGTGCCCGGTGACACCCTGCGGCTCGCGCAGCGTCAGTACCGTGCGGCCCTCCTGGTCGCGAATCGTCTGCCCCTGCAGTTTGTGGGCCGCGCTGCCGCAAAACGCGACATATCGCGCCAGTGCGACCGCGTCGGCACGCGCCTGTGTGAGTGGCTTGCCAGTGTCGCTTGATTCGATCCGCGCGAGTTCGTCCTGATGGATCAGAATTGCCTGCGCCCAGACGGTCAGCAGCCGAGCGCGCTCAAGCGCGCTGCGATGGCCCCATTGGCCGGAAAAGGCATGTCGCGCGCAAGTGACCGCGGCGTCGATGTCGGCGCGGTTGCCCCGTGCGATCTGGGCAAAGCGCCCACCGTTCGACGGATTGAACACCGGCAGGGTGTCGCCCGACAGCGCGCTCACCCACTGATTGCCGATGAAATGGGCAGCGTGAGTCATCGATGGCAGCATAAGCGGTGGTCTCCTGACGTGCGACGACGATGCGGACTTGATACCGGGGTCGACGCTGGCGATCTGATCTGTGCTGGGGCAATTATCGGCGAAGCGGTGGCGCGACTTGCGGGCCAGGTCTGCCTGCGCTGATAAACTCTGCGCCGCGGACCCCTCCCACCGCTTTGAGGCCAATCACTATGAATCTCGATCGCGTCGACTCCGGTCGCGACATCCCCAATGACTTCAACGTCATCATCGAAATCCCGATGAATTCCGACCCGATCAAATACGAGGTCGACAAGGCGACCGGCGCACTCTTCGTCGATCGCTTCATGATGACCGCGATGCACTACCCGTGTAACTACGGCTATGTGCCTCATACCATCGCCAGTGATGGCGATCCGATCGACATCCTGGTGGTCACGCCTTATCCGATCGGCATCGGTGCGGTGGTGCGCTGCCGTGCGGTGGGTCTGCTCGACATGGAAGACGACGGCGGCATCGACCCCAAGGTGCTGGCCGTGCCAATCGACAAGGTCCTTCCGCTCTACAAGCATTGGCGCAGCCATGCCGATCTTCAGCCCGAGCGCCTGTTGCAGATCCAGCATTTCTTCGAGCATTACAAGGATCTCGAGCCCGGAAAGTGGGTCAAGGTCCGGGGATGGGGCAGTGTCGACGAGGCGGCCAAGGTCATGCAGGCGGCGATCGATCGCTTCAACTCTGCGAAGGAAAAGCCCCACTTTTGAGGGGCGTGCGTTCGTTCAGCTCATCGAGATAGGCGTCAACGCCGCCCGTCTCGCGCTCAAGGAAACGCTCGATGGCATCGGCGAAGGCCGGATGGGCCAGCCGATGGTAAGAACAGGTCGGCACCGGCAGGAAACCGCGCGCCATCTTGTGCTCGCCCTGAGCGCCCCCCTCGAATCGCCGGATGCCCTTGGCGATCGCCCATTCAAGGGGCGCGTAATAGCTTGCCTCGAAATGCAGGCAGGGCACATGTTCGAGTGCGCCCCAGTAGCGGCCATAGATCGCATTTGTGTCGCGCATCAGCAGCGCTGCGGCGATCGGTCGGCCGTCCTTGCTGGCGCGTGCCATGAGCAGAGCCTCTGGCATGGTGCGGGCCAGCTCCAGAAAGAACGCCCGATTCAGATAGGGCGTTGAGTGATGCTGGGCATAGGTGGTCCGGTAGCAGCGTGAAAAGAAGGTCCAGTCGGCGTCCGAGATCAATTCGCCTTCTAGCATCTCGACCACGACGCCTGCCTCGGCCACCTTGCGCCGCTCGGCGCGGATTTTCTTGCGTTTGGGCTGAGACAGATCGGCCAGAAACGCGTCGAAATCGGGCCAGCCGGCATTCATCCAGTGAAATTGAACACCCTGACGCCGCATCATTCCGGCGGCTTCGAGTGCGCTCGCATCATCGGCTTCGGGAAACAGCACATGCAGGCCGGAGACGCCCAGCCGATCGGTCTCTCCGATCAGTGCTTGAACCAGCAGGGCCCGCGTTAGATCGTCGCGAGCCAGCAGCCGTGGCCCCGGCACCGGCGTGAAGGGCACTGCAATCAGCGCCTTGGGGTAGTAGGGCAGACGGTTGCGGTGATAGGCCTCGGCCCATGCCCAGTCAAACACATACTCGCCATACGAGTGGGACTTGAGATACATCGGCGCGGCGGCCGCCAGACGGCCTTCGGCGTCGTCGATGCAAACCACATGCTGATGCCAGCCCGATTCGCCGCCGACACAGCCGGTATTTTGCAACGCCAAGAGAAACGCATGGCGGGTGAATGGGCCGATGCCGGCCAACTGATCCCACTGGTCAGCATCGAGCTGCGCAAGATCGGTGACGACACGCGTGCAATAATCCCCGGACCCTGATGCTCTTTCGGATTCGCTCATGCCCACCCGGGTTGCAAGTGCCCAACTCAATCAGATCATCGGTGACTTCGACGGCAATCGCAGCCGTATCGCCG
>Ga0114979_10002679_pt1 | contig 11994 bp, 16 predicted proteins | sample S_140625_EF_Meta_FD_87315 | JGI IMG/M metagenome (GOLD analysis project Ga0114979, IMG submission 87315) | Freshwater microbial communities from Lake Simoncouche, Canada to study carbon cycling - S_140625_EF_MetaG | ecosystem: Environmental > Aquatic > Freshwater > Lake | place: Lake... | reverse complement strand
CGACAAATAGTACCACCACCGCCACCACCACCACAATATATATTAGATCCAATACAACGAAGACAACTATTAGATTTAGAACCACTACAACTAATACAACACCTAATAGTACGCAATCAAGAACTAGATGTTATAGAAGAAAGTATAGAACGACAGAGAGAACTACTGCCTGATGCGCCAGAAATTCCAAATATAACTTATGAACAGGCAGTAGTTAATGAAGTAACAGCAAATGATACTGAGACTACTTTAAGAAGTCTTTATACTGAAGCATATACTCTTTATACTAACTATGAAAGTTTTAACACACAAGATAGACCAAGTACTAACGATGAAATAGCGGAACAATACATTGATGCTGTTTTTAATAGAACTTCTAATTTATTAGAAGTTGCAAACTATGATGCGATTAATGCTCTACGAATTTCTAACCATCTTGGTTCGCTAATGTTTAGTGGTTATCCTTAATAAGGTTATGTTTTTTATAGTCTTATATATTATGTTAGTTATATAATATATTATATTATAATATATTATAATATATGCCTTCCCAAACACGTAGATCATCGCGATTAAAAAGCTCAGCAGCAAAAAAAATTCAAAAACACTTTAGAAGTAAAAAAAGAAAAATACAAAGACAAAGGTCGAGTGCTACGCGTAAAATTCAATTACGAGCTCGTGCTAAAATTCAAGGTAATAAAGCAAGGACATTAATAGCTAGAGTAAGAGATAGTAAAGCAACAGATAATAATTGTTCAATATGTTTAGAACCTATGAGTAATAATGTTGCTACAGCATTACCTTGCGGACATAGATTTCATAAGCATTGTATAGTAAATTGGTTATCTAGAAGTCAAGGAAAATGTTCTCTTTGTAGGAGTGTTGTAACTAATATCCCCTATACACCACAACAACCACTAACAGCAGCATTAGATATAAGACAACAAATAGAACAATTATTAAGTCGGAGAAGAGAATTAGAAATATTGGAACAAGACATAGCACTACAAACACAACAACTACCTGACCCACCAGAAATTCCAAATATTGATTTTATTCAAGCGCTAGACAATATAATAAGAGCACTCGAACTTGTACATGCTGTTCTGGATTTATCAGATAGAGTCAATAATGACGCTGTTGAAATTTATAGAAGTGTTAACATAAATGATGAAATAGCTCAACAAGATATTAATAATATTAACAATATTCTTATTAGAACTGCTGAATTATTAGCACGTGCAAGAAATAATACAAGTAATGCTCAACGAATTGCAGAACATATTAATAATCCTGGGCTTCGCAGATAATCTTATACTATTTTTATAGTCTATATATTATATTATATTATATTATATTATATTATATTATATTATATTATATTATATTATATTATATTATATTATATTATATTATATAATATGCCTTTGCCAACACGTAGTTCATCATCAAGAAAAAGATCGGCAGCTACGCAAATTCAAAAACGTGTTAGGGGCAAACAAACTAGAAAACAAGTAACCAAACTAAAAGCAACGCGTAGAATTCAGTCAAGAGTTAGAGGTAACACAACTAGGAAACTAATAACTAGAATAAGAAGTAATATGTTAGTAGATAATAACTGCTCAATATGTTTAGAACCTATGACTGAAAAGGTTGCTACATTATTACCTTGTGGACATAGATTTCATAGTGATTGTATAAAAAAATGGATGACTAGCCGTAAGAAAAAATGTCCTAATTGTAAAAGACGTGTAACCAATATAAAACCACAAACACAAACATCAAGACAAGCACCAATAATACTACCACAACTAACACAAACAGAACAAACACAACTACAGGAAACAATAGCACGGTTACAAAGAGAAATAGAACAAGTAGGTGAAGAACTAGAAGAATTACAAGACTCAACTCTTCCACCTTTACAACGAGCATTAGAATATGAAACAAGGGCAATATTAATTGAAACAGCAATAACGACGGTCCATAATGAAGTTCGTGACCGATTTTATAACTATAGAACTTATGGCGGTGTTGATACTAATAATAGTACATATTATGAATTCTTAGAGGAAATGTATAATAGAACTAATGACCTAGCAGTAGATGCAACTAATAATAGCTCTGATGCTACAGGAATTGTTGAGTCTATTAGAAATACAAATACAAGTAGAAATAGAAATAGTTGGTGGCCATGGTAAACAATAATATATTATATTATATTTTATTATATTTTATTAAACTTTAAGAAAATTTTAATATAATTATATTATATTATAATGGCCGTGTATGAAAATGTTTATATTATGTTTGAAACAAAGAATGACAGGGGAGAACTTGAGATGATAGTTAAACCTGCTAGAGATTATCAAAAAGACGCATATATCGATTTTATTAGTAATGTTCCAAAATATCCAAACTATCCAACTAAAAGATATACACCTGCGAAAGGCATTACTTTTGATCTGGAATATGATAAGGATTCTGATTATGACGATAAAAAATTTGTTAAAATGATTAGAACGACTGGTCCTCCTTCTATGATGTCATTTGATGAAGATTTTTTGGATCATAAAGCAGCTTCAACAAATAGGATTGCGATGGGGTTTGGGGGGTAAGAAAAAATCAAATAAGAGAAAATCAAATAAAAGAAAATTTAAAAAGAGGAAATCAAATAAGAGAAAAATTAATTAGAAAAAAGACATATTATATATTATTATGTTGCTATAACATAATAATATATTATTATATTATATAATATGCCTTTGCCAACACGTAGATCATCGTCAAGAAAAAGATCAGCTGCTACACGAATTCAAGCAAGAGCCCGTGCCAAAAAAACTAGAAAACAATACGCATCTGAAATTGCGCAAATGTATAGAAATTTAGAAATTGCTAATGAATGTCCAATATGTCATGAATCTATGAAAAATAATGGGCCTATTACAAAATTACAACGTTGTAATCACCGCTTTCATACTGAATGTCTAACTGAATGGCAAAAAAAAAAGTTAGGTAGCAATCTTGGTACGTGCCCTGTATGTAAAAGACTTCTGTCTATTCAAAATACACTATCATTACAACCTTCAAGACAAACACAACGAGCAATAACGCAACAACAAGTACAACAACAACTATTGACATCTCAAAATCAATTTAATCAATTTGTTCGAAATCCTCGAGCAATAGGAATGTCTGGTACTCTAAACTCATATTTAGCATCCCTGGAACGAGATGCCGTGGCAAATCTGCGGGAGCGCACGGCAAGCCGAGCTCAACGAGCACTTACTACCTTTGGACTTTCAGGAAGAAATGATCCAGAACACGAACAATTTTTAATTAATACACTTAGATTTGCTACTATGGAATAAATATAAAATAAAATAATATATTATATTATTATGTTGCTATAACATAATAATATACAATTATGACTAATACACAAAAAAATCATAATACTCATAATACTCATAATACTCATAATACTCATAATACTAATAATTATGATTTAGTAATAATTGGTGGAGGCATTTCGGGTATTTATACTTTATATAAATCGTCCAAAATGTTTCCACAACTTAAAATTCTATTATTAGAGTCTGGAGAGCGCTATGGTGGGCGAATATATTCTTATAAGGAAACTATAGACGGCGAAGAATATATTATGGATTTAGGTGCTGGACGACTAGGACATCATCATAAACTTATAAATAATTTAATAAATGAACTTGATCTAAAACCTAAAATTATTGACATACCAAATACAAAAACATATATAGAAGTGTCAGAAAATAATAGTGCTCATGACAAAACACATTTTAAAGATAGCATTATGACCAAATTAACAAAATTTTTCTTAAGTCCGTTAATTTCCAAATTAGGCAAGTCAATAGTTAAAAAATTTTATTTAAGTGAATTAATTAAAAAATATATGTCAGTTTCATTTTTTCATAAAGTAGCATCTGTATTTGAATATTCTTCAGACTTAAATGAATTTAATGCTTATGATGCTATTGAATATTTTAAATATGATTATAATAATGAATCAAAGTTTTTTACATTGCTTGGGGGGCTAGAGCAAATAATAGAGAATATGTTGGTTGTTATAAAACAAACAAAGTCTTATAAATCAAAAAATATAAAGTTATTGAATCTCTCTAGTGTTGAAAATATAATAAAAAAAAATACTAATTTATTTAAAATAGTAGTAAATAATTATAACAAATCAAAAGTTTATAATGTTTATTCCAAATATGTAATATGTGCTCTACCTAAACAAAGTTTGGAAAAATTTGATTTATTTAAACCATTTTTGAGAGATTTAAATTCAATTAATTCTATAAATTTACTAAGAATATTTGAAATTTACAATAAAACAAACGGAGAAGTTTGGTTTAAAAATGTTAAAAAAACTATTACAAATAGCGAAGTTCAATTTGTAATTCCTATTAATCCAAATAATGGTCTAATTATGTCTAGTTATAGTGATTGTGCTAATGCGAGATTTTGGAACTTGTTGCGTGCAAAAAAAGGAATTGCTTATGTTAAAAGCAAACTAAATATAAAACTAAATCAATTATTTAGTATTTATAACATAAAAGTGCCAGCAAGTAAATACATAAAAATGTATTTTTGGGATGCTGGAGTGGCGTGCTGGAAAAAAAATGTAGATTCAGATTATTTAAGTTCAAAATTATTAAATCCTTTGCCGAACGTTTATATTGTTGGAGAGAATTATTCAAAGTATCAGGCTTGGTGTGAAGGGGCATTAATGACATCTGAAAATTGTATTTCCAAATTGTCTAGTATTTTATTGACAACTTTAAAAATAAAGACTTTAAAACATACACGCAAACTGGGCGGTAAAAAATTTAGTAGCCGCAATAAAAGAATCTTTACATTAGGCGAAGTACAAAAACATAATACAAAAAAGGATGCTTGGACTATAATTGAAAATAAAGTTTATAATATTAGTTCTTGGATTCCAAAACATCCGGGGGGAGAGATTATTATGCAATCACTTGGAAAAGACGCTACACAACTTTTTATAGCCAATAATCATCCTAGTTATGTTAAAAAAACTATTTTACCAAAATATTATATTGGAAATCTTAAAATATAATATATTATATAAAATATAATATGGGAATATTAAATTTGCCAATGAAGTATGTCAATATAGTACATATTTTAGTTATAGGTGCATCATTAGTTTATATTGGTTATTTTCAAAACAAGTCAACAAGACCAATATATTATTTATTAGGATTATTAGGTCTAGCAATAGTATTTTTTGTTCCATTTCCTAAGTTAGACTTTACAAATATGAGAAATTTACTTTACATTGCTCATTATATATTATTTATTCCAGGATTTCTAGCATTAGCCTATTTTGGATTGCAACAAAAAATAAGTAAAGAAACATATGTTTCATTGGGATTTGTTGGAGCATTTATTATTATTTATCATTTGTATAAATTAATAGTGCGAATTAGCTAATTAATATTTTTTTAATATATTTGTATAATATATATGCGTAAAACAAAAAACTTGGCAAACAAGTTAAAAGAAAACATAAATCAAAAAGACTTGGGCCAAAAAGACTTGGGAAAGGTCTAGAAGAAAGAGCACTGCCCTTTTTACTTAAGGAAAAATTAAATGATATAAGCTTACGTAGTCACAATCAAACTTTTAATGAACCAATGCTTGTATCACAAATACTTCAAGGCGTCCCTAGAGATTCTGTAACATTAGCAATAAAAAATGCTCCTTATAAGGAGGAAGTAGCGCGTTTACTTAGTAAAAAATTAAACCAAACTGCTAATTCACGAGCTATTGCTAGTAAAATAGTCAGTACAATTCCAACAACTCATATAACAACTGGGAGAAAAAAACAAGATTTAATAAAGGAACTACAAATTGCACAAGCAGCACTTGATGCTCATATAATAGAGTCCCAACCAATTCATGATAATACCAATATAGCATTCGATAACGTTGATGAACTAGGAGATAAATATAACGCACTTGAAAAAGCTATTGGATATGCTAAATTAGAGGAATATGATAATTTAGAAAGTAAATATAATGAACTTATAAAAAGTGAAAGCATGTTAGAACGCTCACGTGCTTATATAATAAAAGCAGTACTCGAGGCATCTCGTCATACTTTTTTTGGTAAACAATTAGCTGAACGTCGTTCTCTTAGATCTGAAGCAGATAAAGCAGGCAAAATTCTTGATAATGCTCTTGTAGATAGAAATGCGGCATACGATGAACAAGAAAGACTTACATTAATTGTTAATAATTTAAAAAAACAACTTGAAGATTTGGAAGATTTGTAATTATAAGAGAGAGCTAAAGAACTAAAAATTAAAGTTTATAATATTATTATTATAATATAATAATAATAATATAATAATAATAATATGCCTTCTCAAATACGTAGATCATCTTCAAGTTCAAAAAGACGTTCTGCAGCTACACGAATTCAATCACGAGTTAGAGGTAAACAAACAAGAAAACAACATTCACATTCAATAGAACAAATTTATACAAATTTAGCGCTAACCAAGTAATGTGCTTTATGTCATGAACATATGGCAAGAAATGGGGATATTACAAAATTAGAATGTGGACATGAATTTCATAAAGAATGTATTCAAAAAAGTTTAAGTGCATATTATAATAGCTGTCCGCTATGTAGAACGCCAATATCTAGTGCTAGTGCTAGAGCCAGGCATTTGGTTATTCCAGTTTCAAGACCTACTATTAGTTATAACCAAACACCATTCAATAGAGATAGAGCAAATGCTATAAATAATAGACTTGTAGCGCGACGAGTTTATGAAAATACTCGCGCTCGTATACATGAATATAATATGGTAAATGCTCACAGACCACATGCCGATGTCGAAAGTTCACCAACATTTAGGAAAGTATTTAAAGATGAGGTAAGAGCTTGGCAAGCATTAGCACGAGCAGAAGAAAGTGTTAATTGGCATTCACTCGTCACTTCTTAACGTTTAGTTTTATAATTACGGCTTCTTTTGCCTCTCCTTTTCTTACGTCTTGTAGAACGCTTTTTATTTCTTCGTCCTCCTTGCGCTTGCCCTTCTCTTTTCCAAACAGCATCTATCCACCGATTTTTTTCTGCATTAGTCATCCCTGCAACAAACTTCATTTTTTCATCAACTGTTGTTAATGTACGAAATATAGCATCTAACTCTTGGCCCGATCTGTTTCCGCTAGACATTTTATATATAAATAATATAATAAAATAATAGTTTGACAAATTATTCCTAAATATTTGGATTATTAGATTATAAAATAATAGTTTGACAAATTATTCCTAAATATTTGGATTATTAGATTATAAAATAAAACAGCACTATAATAATAATACTACTACAAGTGATGCGTGTAGACGTTCCAAAGCAAGAGTCGCAAAACTACATGAAAGACTGAATAAAAGACGTAGTCAAGCATTTAATGCTTTAAACAACACAAGCAGAACGAGCTGAGAACGCGTTTTTTGCTTCAAGGGACGCGTTTGCTTTAATAAATAGAGAACTTCTTGATTTAATATCAACGCTAAGAGAATTAGAAACTGCTCTTAGTGCTGTAGTTGATGAAGAAGCTAGATTAAATAGAGGACGCGGCAAAAAAGACAACGTCGCCCAACATATAAAAAAGGCAAAAAAAGGTAAAAACACAAGAAAAAGAAGATTATAAAAAACTAGAAAGTAAAACCAAAATTATTATATTAGTCTAATATAATATAATATGCCTACTATTAATCAAAATACTATTAGAACTCCCAGAATGCGTTTAAGATCCGCAACTCTAAGACAAAATACACCAAGTGCATTAGCGCGACGAACACAGGCTTTAGAAACACGAAGAACCAATTTAGCAAATATAATTAGAGAACTAGAAGCCGATTTAAGACAACAGCGCGGAGCACTAGATGCATTAACAATTGAGGTTGATCAAGCATTAAGACGCAGAGATGATGAGGGCGACCGGTATGAAAGGTTGAGAACAGAACGCGATAATTTAAGATACACACTTCTTACGAATTTTAATCAGTCCAACTTAGGAATGGAATATAAGGAACTAAAGAGGCAATGGTTTGAATATGTACATAATGAAGATGAAGATACCGATATAAATTATTTTAATAATTTAAAACCAAGATTTGATCATGTTAGCGCTCTTTTCGATGAACTAATGGAAACAGGTCTTGCTCCTATTATAGAACAAAAAGCAATAGCACGAGAAACATATAGACTAGCAAGCGAACACCATTATAGTTTATATCAACAACAACAAAGTATAATGAGTATCGTAAGTGACCTTGAGCGCAAACTTAAAAGAGCACTTATTCAGGAAAGAGTGTTAAATCAAGCACGCGGTAAAAAACAGCGTCGTTTTACATATAAAAAAGGCAAAAAACGTAAGCACTAATATGAAATCAAAAATAAAATATTATAACATTTACTATAATATATTATAACACTTAATATTTTATATATTATTATATTATATAAAATGTCTCCTATATCAGAAGATATAGACTAGTTCTAAGCTTGAAACCAAAACTACTTGCTATTAAAGAGTCAGCAAACCGAACTGTTTTAGGACATTCAGCACATCCAAGTTTAATTTCCTTGAGAATATTTGTTAAACAAATAAATAAAGATTTAATCGATTTCAGAGATACTTTTACTAAAATTGGACACCTGCTATATGGCAACACTACTGAAATAATTACTGCATCTTTAGTAGAAATGACTACGTTTAGTTTTCATATACTTTCACAAAGAGATAAATTTAGCTGGATTGATACACATCCTATTCAACCTACTGATGTTGACACTATAATAACTAGTCTAAGAAATATAGATTCATTGATTGATACAAATGCTCTTACAATTATTGATACTTTTGCGCAAAATATTGAACTAAGAGATAATCCCAGAGCATTTAATCTTTCACGTTCTAGTAGTGGCTCTAGTTCTAGTAGTTCATCTTCTGATCCTCTAAATTTAGGAGACTTAATAGACCTTTATGGTTCAGATGTTCCGGCTCCCACATTAGCAAATGCTTCTGGAAAAAAATATCGTAAAACAAAAGTAAAAAGAAGAAGAAACATAAAAGCAACACATAGAAGACCATTAGTTAGAGCTAATTCAAGAAAACATAGAAAATAAAGATAAAAACAGTATATAAAAAAAGTAATTTTAAAAAAATATTATAACTAAATATTATAACTAAGTATAATTAAGTTATCTCCAATTTGGATATCCAGGCGGTCTAAATCTTGTTGTATATGTCATTCTTGGCATATCCCATCCAGGTGCTTCTGTACGAAATTCACTATAATTAGTAAAACCACGAGGCAGGTCATCTAACGCGTTTCTTTCTATGCGTGATAATAAACCTTCGATTTGAATAATAGCCCACTTAGTATGATACGCTTCTAATTCTAAATCTTCAAGCACTGGATCTGTATTATGCCTACCCCTATTGCGTGTTCTATTCGAAGGACCATCTGCGCCCGACATTTTTAATTGTTTTATTAACGCTTCTTGATCGCCTAATATTTTTTTATTAAGTACAAGTGCTTCTCTCAAACGACGTTCGTAATCTGCTTTATCTGCTCTATATATTACTCCTTTTACATCTCTTTTAGGTAAATATGAAAGTATTCTTGACACTACCGATGGCTTTCCACTATCAACAAATTCTCTATTATATGTATCTAAACTTACTTTGTTTAACATTTTAGAGAGAAACGCAGGAACCATCTGCTCATAACCTTTGGCTTGCCTTCTAGATTTCTGTTTTTTTCTTAAATTTCTCCGTTTTCCAACTTTTCTTGTTTTTGCCATATTATAATATATTAAAATATTAAAATATTTTTAATAAAATTGTATTATTCTAATACATTATAAAACCACTCACTAAAATAAAACTTTTTATAAGGTTGTGATCCATTTTTAATTAATTCATTGAAATTATATTTTCTATCATAGTCATTAGAACCGCCATCAAGTCTATAAAATAATAGATGATCGGTCAAATCACAACTTAAAACATCAATATATCCCATACCTCCATATTTATATCCAATATCAAAGACATTAGTTTGTCCCTTAGCACAAATTACTTTATAGCGTTCTAATGCTTCATTTAAACTCATAATAGTCCATGGCCCATAATATATTTCTCTTTTTTGATGTCCTAAAATTTGATATAACATTTTAACATTTCTATTTAATCCTTCCGGAATTTGTGCGTCAACAAATAAATTATTATATTGGCAAAATTTTATAGCACTATTATCATTCATAAAGAAGGGTTTATTTGTTGATATATAATCAATACTTGAAATAGTTGTATTTTCTAACACCGCGAAAATTTTATTAATTTGTTTCGATTTTTTATCAGTTAAACTAGACATTGATTAATAGCAGTTATTACTTTTAAATACTAAAAATATTTATTTATAAATATTAATCAATTTTTTTAATCAATTTTTTTTAAAAGCAATAAATTATGTTCTAATTGTTTTGTAAATTTGAACTTTTCACTATTTTTTCTGCGTCTTTGTAAATTACATTTTAAACAACAAATTATCGTATTAGCATTACTATGTTCATCATAATTATTTAATCTATCAAGAGTCCATTGATAATTATCTCTCAAATTTTTAAATAATATTAGTGTTTTACTGTTACAATAATAACATCTCATATTATAAGCAACCAATTTTTCTATAATATTTTCTAGTGTTATAAAATTGTCATAAGCATCATATGTTTTTTTTTTGTCTTGTTGTTTATATGAGTCCAACTTATTTTTTAATGCTTGAACAAAATATTTTTTTTCATCAAACACATTGCCATTAAGTAATTTATGTAAGCATAATAATTGCTCTTCATAATTATCATACATATGAATTATAGTAGCACTTATATCTGTAATATTGTCTTTTGAATTAGCAAGTGATGTTTTAATTTTATCCAATAATTGTACGTATGATTTTTTTTCACTTATTGACTTATTATTTGTAATAGTTTTATTTATTTGAGTTTCATTTATTTGAGTTTCATTTATTTTAAAACCTTCTTCCAAACTTTCTTTTGCAGTCTCCATTTTATTATAATTTAATGTTTTAGACAATTTACATAAAATTATTTTGCTCATTAACCAATTATATGTTATTATTATTTTATATTTTATTTTTAATATATTAATATATGATTATTATATAAAATTATAAATATAATAAATATAATAAAATAATGCTAGCATTAAAAGAAGAACTTCCACAAGAAATTACCAATGAATTAACCAATCCCGAGACAACTAATACACTAGATGAAATTATACAAGGAAAATCTAACTCTAAAAACAATTTATCTGACAAAAATAAGAAAGAAAAAACCGATTATTGTAAAGAATTAAAAAATATTGCTTATAAAACAATGTTGCTAAATGGGCACGAAATAGTTCCGGATGTAAATAATACTAACAATAATACTTTATCAAAATACTTAGAAGATGAAACTTGTGCCAATCAAAAAGAAAATTGGAGCAAACTAGATAAAACACAAAAAGTAAAAAAATTAATAAATCATGTAGAAATATTAGAAAAAAAATATACATTAAATGAAGACGAAACAAGTAAATGTAAAAAATATTTGCTAAAATGTTTAGAACGTAAAGCGCTAACTAAGGTAAAAGACGTTAATTATGATAAAGAAAATGGAATTATTACTAGTATTCCAAATTTACATTTTGATAATAACAACAGAATTTTTACTTTAAAAAAAGATGATAAACATATATCAACAGTAAAATGCTTACCACAAGAAAATAAATCTAAAGCTAAAACTATAAAAATACTTGAATAAAATACTTGGATAAAAATACTTGAATAAAAATACTTGAATAAAAATACTTGGATAAAAATACTTGGATAAT